>JAAGKN010001002.1_pt1 | contig 50776 bp, 48 predicted proteins | sample 6206371 | NCBI WGS metagenome assembly JAAGKN01 (sample SAMN11533720, study PRJNA540317) | gut metagenome | isolation source: fecal pellets from male and female animal of same cohort | host: Peromyscus leucopus | place: USA:CA | collected 2017 | reverse complement strand
AAAGCCGAAGCAATCTAACATGTGGTATTCCCATATCGTTTAGATTTTATGATTGTTGATTGCCACACTCGCGTTGCTTGTTCGCAATGACCATGAAAAGTTGCTTGGTGGCTCTGTTTGTCATTGCGAGACTTCGTTAGAAGTCGTGGCAATCTAAAATGTGGAATCTCTACATCACTTGGGATTCTATGATTGTTGATTGCTTCGGCTAACGCCTCGCAATGACAAATAATAATAAAAGTAAAGGAAAATACATGAATCTTTGTTCTGTTTGTGCTTCTACGCACCTCAAACCTGTGATGACACTCGAAAATATTGCTACAAGTGGAAATGTTGCATACCACACCGCTGCTGAAGCAAAGCAAGCGCTAAAGGGGACTTTGAGACTTGTTCAATGCCAAGATTGTGGTTTTATGGAAAATATCGCATTTGATTTAAATCTTGTTGCGTATCAAGATTATACTTTTAGCCTCAATCATTCGCCTGCTTTTTTAAAACATCTTGACTTTCTTGTCTCATATATTCAAGAAACTTATCAGATTCATCATGCAAAAATTCTTGAAATTGGTTGTGGCGATGCGCATGCACTCTATACGCTTACAAAGGCAACACATTCAAGGGGTATTGGTTATGAACCAAGCTTTATAAAAAGAAAGTTAAATTTACCTAATGACTTTGAAAATTATGTTGAAATTATTAGTGAATACTATAATGAATCGGCATTGCATAATGATGTTGATTTGGTTTTGTGTCGGTTTGTTCTTGAACATATTCCAAACCCTTTGGGCTTTTTGCGTTCTATCAACAACGTATTGCGCAAAGGAGCTAAAAACCCTCTCGTTGTTTTTGAAGTCCCTTATGTCGAAAATTCTTTATCGCGTGAGAGATTTTATCAGTTTATCTATGAACATTGTAATTATTTTTCTCCAAAATCTCTTGTCAAAGTCTTTGAATATGCAGGTTTTGAGGTGCTAGAAACCTTTCGATGTTTTGAAAAAGGGGCTTTTCAACTCATTTGTGCGCGGCTTAGTCGTCTTGATTCTCAATTTTACCCTTGCACAGAAACATTATTATTTGAAGATAGTCAAAACAACTTGCAACAATGGAAAGAATGGCAACAAAAAATTGCAGTTTTTGAATCGGTTGGAATATGGACAGCGGGAAATCCTGCTATTATTTTTTATCATCTTTTAGAATCCCCCAAACAAATCAAATGCTTTATCGACCTCAACCCCGAAAAACAGGGGAATTTTATGGCAGTTTCAGGCTTGCCGATTCTAAGCCCAGAACAAGCCATACAACAAGGGATTAGCGCTGTGGTTGTTGGCAACGCAACCTATGATTCTGAAGTAGCAAAGATGATAAACGAACATGGGTATTTGTTTAGAGTGATTGTATAGAAAATTTATATTCTCTTTTTAATGTATTAGGAGATGTTGCGGCAACTTAACCTACTTGATTTAGAATCGCATACCAAGTGCGATTAAAGTTGCACCTCTGATATTTTAACATCATTGTGAGGTGTGATTACGCAACATAACCTTTGGTTTTTTACTCGCTAACACAAGTTTAGAATGATAAATATATAGACTTGTTGATTATTAATCGCCCCATATTTTAGAGTTCTGAAATTTCTCGCATTCTTTTGACAAGTTCAACAACATTAGTGTATGAATATTCTTGATTATCTCCCTTAATCTCATTATTTTTCTCAGCATTATCCATGGCAGTCTTGTATTTATTTACTACACTTTTGAAATTATAAGGTTTCGAGTAATCTGGTATATATTTCTTTAAGAGTTTTTCTGCATTCTTGCAAGGTGTTTGATTTGTGTAAAAATTTTGATTTGTATATTCATAATGCAAAAAAATCCAATACTCAAAACATGGAATCGAAATAATGGATTTTATATTTATCTTTTTATCTTTCTTAATTTCTTCAATTTCTCGCATTGCATCTTCAAATGTTTTATGTGTATCCTTATCGAATACACAATAAATTTCTTTGTAAGTATCAATGAAGTTTTGAGCCTTCTTGACTACTTGTATTGGTTCTGTTCGGTTCTTGCTTGTTTGTAAATTAATACTCCTTTTTCCTAATTTGAATATATTCATTAGTGCTTTAAAATATTGTACTTCTGTTTCGCCTTCACATACTATGAGAATTGAAATAATATTCTTTGATTTTCTGTCAAATTTTTTGCTGCACATTATTGCTCCAATGTTTCATTGGTATGAGTAATTTCAATATCTGGTAATGCGCCAAACCTTCCGAGAAGATATGATTTTTCAAAATCAATATCATCTCCTAGCCCATCAAAATCACTCATAGCATAGAGTTGTGTTGCCTTATTAACTTTTTCACAAAAATAAATTTGGTCTTTTCGGAAGTTTTTATTATCCAATACAGAAGTTTCATGTGTTGTAAAGATGAGTTGTGCATTCTTTTTGTTGGTATGCTCGTTGTGAAAAAGTTGAATGATATATTTTGTCATTATTGGGTGAAAATGATTGTGCAATTCATCTATCACTAAAATTTTTCCTTGTTCTAAGGTATCAATAATTGGACCCAATAATTCAAAGAATTTTTGGCTACCATCAGATTCCCACACCAATGGAAAATCAATTTCATCTCCTTGTTGATTAAGATGAATCGTATAGATTTCATGTTTATTTTTAGGTATAATATGCTCAATATCTAAATCTACATCTTTAAAATATCTAAGAAACTCTTTCTTGTTTTTTTGCAAAACTTCTACACTAAATTCCACAGCATTATCAAAAACAAATTGCTGGCGTGAAAGGTTACTTATATTTATTGTGCAAAACCAATCATAAATAGGTTGTAGTTGTTTATTATTCCACTGAACTGCAGAATCTAAAAACAGGATATTATCTATTGTTTTTTTGGCTGCTTCTGTTTCATCGATAAAATTTTCAAATTCAAATTCATATTCACCTTGTTGTTTGTTGTATGCTCTAATAAACCATTTTTGTTCTATATCGTTTGGATATGCAAATAGCCATTCCCTTAAAACTCTTTCACGTGTTGCTTGGAAGCCATAAGTGTATTTAATATGTTCCCCTGTTGGATTGTTCGCAATAAAAGAAATTTCAAATTCCGAAGGTTCATGTCCGGTATTTCCAAGCAAAAATGGTACTATGGGAATCATATCGCCTCTTCTACGTCTTTGTTGTATTTGTAGTACAATTTCTTGTATTATTTTTATGGTTTTAATAATATTTGATTTTCCTGCTGCATTTGCCCCATAGATTGCTGCACTCTTGAGTAAAGTCAGACCGCTTGCGTGAAATGTATTATTTTTAAGCTGTTTTTCATTATTTGCAATGAGACTTAAAACTTGCTCATCTTGTATAGATGAAAAATTTTTTACCCTTAATTCCACCAACATTTATATTACTCCACCAAAATTTTAGAGATTATATCATAAAGTTTGCCATTATTCTGTTAATAACCCCAATGCACTCATTAAAAGTTTATTATTTTTTTTTTAAGTTTTTTGTGCTATAATCTGTAGAAACCCAAAAGAGATACCAATGAAACAACCCATAAACACATTTGATTTCGCCAAAGGCTGCGGGGGGGGGGGGCAAATCTAGCCTAATCACCGCTCCTAAAAGGAGCGCGTATGCAGCCTAATGTCTATGTGGCGATGAGCGCCGATTTGATTCACCCCGGGCATATCAATATCTTGCGCATTGCGCGCGACTATGCAAACACGATTGGCGGGCTTGTTGTTGTGGGGCTGCTGACTGATAGTGCGATTGCCTCGTATAAGCGCTTGCCCTATATGACCTATGAGCAGCGCAAAAATGTGGTTGAGAATCTGCAATTTGTCGATAAAGTGATTCCCCAAAATACTTTGAGCTATGAGGACAATATCCGCGCGTTGTTGCCGCGCTATGTGCTGCATGGTGATGATTGGCAAAATGGCAAACAAGCAAGCGAGCGCGCCGCGGTGATTGCGCTATTGCGCGAGCTTGGTTGTGGCGAGCTTGTCGAGGTGGCATACACGCAAGGTATCAGCAGCACACAGCTCAACGAAAACGCGCGCGCTCTTGGAATCGCCACAAATGCAAGGCTTAGCTTGTTGCGCCGCTTGGTAAGAGCCAAAGCCCCGATTCGAATCTGCGAGGCACACAGCGCGATTAGCGCGTTGATTGTGCAAGACGCGTTTGCGATGGATAATGGGCAAAAAATCGAGTTTGATGGCTTTTGGAGCAGCTCGCTCACCGATTCGACATCGCGTGGCAAACCCGACATCGAGGCTGTCGAGCTGCACAGCCGCCTGCAAACGATTAATGAGATTTTCGAGGTAACGACAAAACCGCTGATTTATGACGCCGACACAGGCGGTCGGATTGAACACTTTAGTTTTTCTGTGCGCAGCCTTGAGCGAACGGGTGTGTCGGCTGTGATTATCGAAGACAAAACGGGGTTAAAGAAAAACTCGTTGCTTGGCAACGATGTTGCGCAAATGCAAGAAAACATCACCGATTTTTGCGACAAGATTACAGCGGGCAAAAAGGCACAGATTACACAAGATTTTATGATTATTGCCCGAATCGAATCTTTGATTCTCGAAAAGGGGCAGCAAGACGCGCTTACGCGTGCGTTTGCATACCGAGACGCGGGAGCAGATGGAATCATGATTCACTCGCGACACAAAACCCCAAACGAGATTTTAGAGTTTATCGCAAGCTTTCGCGCCAAAGACAGCACAACGCCAATTGTTGTCGTTCCAACAAGCTTTAACGCGATTAGCGCCAAAGAGCTTGCAAGCGCGGGTGCGAATATTATTATCTATGCCAACCACCTTTTGCGCGCAAGCTTTGTTGCAATGCGTTCGGTTGCACAAGGAATCTTAGAACATGACCGCAGTAGCGAGATTGAACCCCAATGCTTAAAGATTGATGAAATTTTGCGCCTGATACCGGGGACGATGTAAAGGGACGCATGGTTTTAATATTTGACTTAGTCTATTTATGATATGGTTTGTGGTATGAAAGCATTATTATCCAAAATCAAGCTCAAAAATATTTTGTCTTTTAATCAAGAGGGTATAGACATAGAACTTCAGAATCTGAATGTTTTGATTGGGGCAAATGGAAGTGGAAAGTCAAATTTTATCGAGGCTCTTTCGTTGCTTCAAGCAGCCCCTAATAATCTTGCTTCGGGTGTGAGGGAGAGGGGAGGGATTGCCACTTGGCTGCATAAGACACAACAAGAATCAGATACAATTCCGATTGCTTCTATTGAGGTTTTGACAGGTGTAACGAGTAGCCATAGAGATAATGTTCCCATTAGCCACAGAATAGATTTTACGCAATCAGAATATAGATTTGAATTGATAGATGAAGTCATTGAAGATAAAACAAGTATCTTTAATAATGAAGAATTAGTTTTTTCGTATTATCAATTCCACAGCCCCAATCATTGTCCTATGATTACTATAATGGACAAATCAGGAAATAGGGGACTACAAGAACTTTCGGTGAGTGCTGAAGAATCAATTTTATCTCAACGCAAAGACCCCGATTTATACCCAGAGATTACGCAACTCTCAAAAGAGTATGAGCAGATTCGCATTTATCGCGAATGGACATTTGGTCGCTATTCTAAACCACGAGAACCCCAAAGAACAGATTTACGCAATGATATTTTAGAAGAGAATTGTCAAAATCTCGCTCTTGTTTTAAATAAGATTCAAAATAATCCCTCAATTAAGAAAAAGATTTTAGAATATCTTAAAATTCTTTATCCTCGTTTTAGCGATTATTCTACTGCAATTAATGCGGGGAGCGCGCAAATCTTTTTTATAGAAAATAATATCTCCATTCCTGCAACGCGGCTTTCTGATGGCACATTGCGCTTTCTATTTCTATTGGCTGCTTTATATAATCCTTCTGCAGGAAATCTTATTTGTATCGAAGAACCAGAGTTAGGATTGCACCCTGATATTTTGCCGACTATTGCAGAGATTCTTAAAGAAGTCTCTCTTACAAAACAGCTGATTGTTACAACACATTCTGATATTCTGATTGATGCGTTGAGCGACACGCCCGAATCTGTGATTGTGTGTGAAAATACAAAAGGTTATACAACCCTCAAACGTCTTAACGAAAATGAGCTTCGCGAATGGCTTGAGGAATATAGTTTGGGGCAGCTATGGACAAGAGGAGAGATTGGGGGGAATCGGTTTGGATAAGATGAATATTTATATTGAAGGTGGTGCTAAAGGCAATAAGGCATTAAAAATAGAACTGCGCAAATCTTTTCAAAAGTTAATTGAGGAATACAACATTAGTATAGACTACTTTCAAGTTATTTCGGGAGGTAGTCGTTCGGATATTTATAAAAAATTTGATACAATTTTTCCCGATTCTATTGTTTTAATCGATAGTGAAAAGGAAATACCCGTTGATAAGAGAATACCCAAATGGGATTTTGTATGTAAAAGTGAAAGTTGGAACAAGCCCAAAAATGCAAATGAAAATAATCTTTTCTTTATGGCTGCTTGTATGGAATCATGGATTGTATCAGACAAAAGCGCATTGCAAAAATTCTATGGAAAATGCTTTCAGGCAAAACTTCCTCAAGCACAAGATTTAAGTACTATTTCTAAAGATAACATTATGAATGCTCTTAAAGAATCTACCAAAGAATGCAACAAAAACTACGACAAGAAAGACAGCTTTAGAATCTTAGAAAAAGTTGATGTTATGAAAATTATCGAAAGAAATTTTTATGCAAAAGATTTCTTTGAATTTCTAAAAACAAAAAATAAAAATTTTGACAATTCTATATCACAAAAAGGCTTCGCATGAAATCCTACCTCACCCAACTATTTATCAAATTCTTAGATATTTTCAACCTTCGCTTTCCGCGCAAAGCTTCGTTTATCGTCCTTGCCTCACATGGCAATGGGCATAATGCGTTGTGGGTGTTTTTGCAAAAATGCGGTGTGCGGCTTATCCGAATCTATATGTTGCGTAGCAGTTATACGCAATTTTGTTTTGAGATTTTTAAAAACCTCATCACTTTGCCCAAAAACCAACCAATGGCTTTGAGCTTTGATTCGGTTAATTTCGAAAAAGAAGAACTGCTCTATCGCAAAATTTCCCAAAAACTCCCCGCACTCTTGCTCGTGCGCGACCCAATCTCGATTTTGCGTTCGCATATCAACCTCTATCGGTTTTGGAATCATACCGCTGTTGTGGGTGCAGATGGCACAATCAGCTTTCCAAAACCTCCACATTGTTTGGGCTATGACACCACCAACCAAACGATGATTGAAATAAGCAAACCCGATGTTTCGGCGCTGCATCTTTGGGCAGCGCTTGTTGATGGCGATTATTCGCAACTTGGCAGCTTTGACTTTGTGTGCGAAGCCGACAAACACCGACACCTTGCCTGCATTTGCGTGTTTCAAAGCGCCTATGAGCGCCTCAAAGACAAAATCAGCCAGCTAACAATCATCGACATGAACGCGATTTTGCCCGAAAACGCGTTTGCGACCCTCACAGACCTTGCCCAAACCTTTGGCTTTGCCAAGCCGCTTGAAACAGAACAAGCATTTTATGCAAGCAAATTATATAGCACCGATTCAATCCTCTATCCCCTTGCGCTCGATGTCAGCGCGTTGTTTGGGCAAACTGCGGGCATACGAACCACGAAATACACCCATGACATAGCTGCGGGGGGGGGGGCAGAATTTGCTGCTGTATTGGAGTAATGTGCAACGATTAGAATATTTTTTGGGCTTTGGTGGGCAAGTTGCGCTTGATAGTGTTGTTTCGTTTTTGCCAAACAGCGGTGCGCGCAGCGCGCGTTGGTGGTGCAAAAACTGTGATACGCATTGGTTTGAAAAACTTGATACCACGATTGAAGACGCACTCAAAGAAGCCTTGCAGCGCGCACAAGATTGGTGCAGTTTGCAACAACAAACCATTGCAAGCCATAAGGTGAGCGAAGATGACATCATCGCCTATTGCGCACAAAACCCTGCATTGTTTGCGCGGTTGCAAAAAGCGCTCGATTATGAAACAAAAATTGTACGCGAGCGCGCACCAGAGATTTTTGCGCAATGGCGCTATTACCAGCAATTTTTGCAAATACAGGGGGGGGGGTAAGATTTGTTAAGCTTTAGTTTTTTGGGGTATAATCAACTGCCCGCTTGTGCGAGCGGGCAAAACTACACTAAGGATACCTCATGTGTAAGCGACATGATGAACGTCCTTGGCGCGTATTATATCTCAAAATCAAGGTTTTTCTGCTTTTTGTTTTTGAGATTCGCCTCAAGCGCTAGAGACGTGCGGCTACCATCTCGGTAGCTGCGTATCTGTAGTTTGTCTGAAAACAACAAGCATAAAAACCATAAAATTTAATCCAATCCAATAATAAGGAATTGATAAATGCTACAAACAGAAATTTTAGGCAACGCACTTGCAAAGATTGGTTGCAAAGACTTTAGCGGTGTGCCTTGCAGCTTTTTATCACCGCTGATTAACTATGCGATTAATCAGAATCAATTTATTATGGCAAACAACGAGGGCGATGCTGTTGCGCTCGCAAGCGGAATCAGCCTTGCACATTTACAATCCCAAAATCGGCGCTTTGGCGTGGTGCTGTTGCAAAACAGCGGGCTAAGCAACGCCCTAAGCCCGCTCACAAGTTTGAATGACACCTTTGCAATCCCGATTCTTGGTTTTGTTTCGCTGCGTGGCGAGCGCGATTGTTGTGGGCAAAACACAGACGAGCCGCAACACAACCTTATGGGCAAAATTACCGATAAGCTTTTGGAACTCTGCGAGATTGAGTATGCGTTCCTCACAGAAAATCCAAGCGAGCTTGATAGCCAAATTGCCCGCGCACACGAGGTTTTGCAGAGTGGCAAAAGCTTCTTTTTTATCGTGCGCAAAGCTTGTTTGGGCGCTGTTGCGCTAACCCAAAAGCCCCAAAGCGAACCAAGCTTGCCAACGCGACTGCAGGCGCTAGAGTGTATCCAAAACCTCACTGCGCAAAAGGCGATTGTGCTTGCCACAACCGGCAAATGCGGGCGCGAACTCTATGAACTCGGTGATTTGCAAAATCAGCTCTATATGGTCGGTTCAATGGGTTGTGTGGGCGCGCTTGGCAGCGGAATCGCGATTCATTCACAGCGCAAAGTGATTGCAATCGATGGCGATGGTGCGGCGCTTATGCGGCTTGGCGCGTTTGCGATGAACGCATTTGTTGCGCGCGAAAGAAACTTGGGCAATTTTTGTCATATTCTGCTCGATAACCAAAGCCACGACAGCACAGGCGGGCAAACAAGCCTTTCGCCATTGGTCGATTTCGCCACAATCGCGCGCAATTGTGGCTATACGTTTGCGCAAAATGTGCAAAATCTTTGCGAGCTTACAAGCGCGCTTGAAACTTTTCTTGCCCAAAGCTCGGGTGGGGCGGTGTTTTTGGCACTGCGAATCCAAAAAGGCAGCAAAAAAAATCTTGCCCGCCCGAGCATTACCCCCCAACAAGTCGCACAAAGGCTTGCAAGATTTATGGAGGATTGATGTTTTGCTACCATAACCCCGTTGCGATATGCTTTGATACCACCCTTGAAAGCGCGCTTGAGACATTGCCCCAAAAGCTTTTGTTGGTTACTTCAAAGAGCTTTGAAAACAGCGGTGTTGTTGCGCGCGCAAAACAATGCGCAGATATTGTGCAGGTGATGAGCACCATTCCGCAAAACCCCGAGCTTGCGTTTTTGCAAAACCTCAAAGCCTCGTTGCAGCCGCATAGTGCGATTATTGCAATCGGTGGTGGAAACGTGATTGATAGTGCAAAGTTTTTGCGCGTGCGTGGCGAGGTTGTGTTAGAGTATTCAAAACTTGAGATTCATAACAAACAAGAATCCACCCCGCTTTTTGTGCTTCCAACAACCGCTGGGAGCGGTTCAGAGCTAACCCCTTGGGCAACAATCTGGGACAAAGCAAACAACCAAAAATATTCTTTGCATGATTCTTGTTTGTTTCCAACAGCGGCATATTATGATTGCGCGCTCACTCTAAGCCTGCCACGATTGCAAACGATTTATAGTGCGCTTGATTGCCTAAGCCACGCATTTGAATCAGTTTGGAACAAAAACGCAAACCCAATCGCCACAATGCACGCGCTTGCGGCAATCAACCTAACATTTGAAACCTTGCCAAATCTTGTGCAAAACCTTGCAGACCTTTTTCTTCGCCGCGCACAAATGCTTGCAAGCATGCACGCCGCGCTTGCGTTTTGCAGCACGCAAACAGCGCTTGCACACGCAATCAGCTATCCGCTCACAATGCAGCTTGGGTTGCCGCATGGGCTTGCGTGTAGTTTTACATTGCCCATGTTATTGCGCCATTGCGAAGAACCTGCAAAAACAATCCTTTTGCCGTTTGCAGAGCGCTTAGAGCAGCTATTTGAGATTCTGAATATCTCAACCAATCCGCACGATTATGGGGTGAGCAAAGCCTTTGCCACTGATATTTTTGAAACCCTCAACGCTCGTGCAGCAAATGCCCGGCTCAATGTTTCTGCAGTCCGAAAAGAGTTTATAAAATTTTGTATTGAATAAATTTTCTCGTTTGATTAACTATTCGACCCGAATCATAATCAAAGTTATAGTAAAATTATGGCTATATTCAAAGGAGGAGCTATGAACATTATTTCAGGATTAAAAATTGGCACAAAGGTGATTTTAGCTATTCTGTCTGCCGTGATTGTTTGCCTTGCTGCAATGGTGATTTACATCAATTCCTATTCGTCAAATCTTTTGCGTGCAGAATCGCAAAAGTTGCTTTATAATGCGGCAAAACGTTCGGCAAACTTGATACAGGGCTATATCAACGAAAGCTATGCGTCTCTTAGCACGAGCCATTTTGATGTTCAAAGTTTGTTAGATAGAGATGTTGTCGATCAAACAGCATTTGAAGAGAATGTGCAAAATATGGTCGATGCGAATCGGTGGTCATTGTTTGGTTATCTCTATCTCAAAAATGTTCCCGCAGCAAAAGAGAAAAATGCGTATGGGCAAGATTTGTTGATTTCTGTTGTTGATCGCGACCCAACAAAAGAGGGCGGAATTGAGTTTTTGGGTGCTGATGAGGATATTTTTATGCTCAAAGGTTTCCAAGCGGTGTTGCAAACGGGCAAAATCGCTGTGGGAACGCCGCGCGAGATTCATCTTGACAATCGTTCAATGTATATCGTCTCAATCAATATGCCTTTGTTTGACAAACGAGGGCAAACCATCGGTGTGATTGGGTTGTTGTTCGATATGGAACTGATTTCTGATGAGCTTGCAAACACGCGGCTTACGGTGTTTGAAGGTGATTATCGTGCTGTTACAGACGCCAACGGGCAGCTGCTGATTTCTCCTAATAAAGACTATCGCACCAAGAATCTTGCCGATGTCAATCCGGGTCCATCGACAACAAGGCTTCTTGAAGATGTGAAAAACAAAAAAGATGATGTTGTAGAATACCGCAATATTCGTGGTGATGTGAGTTATACCGCGATAGCAACTTTTGAAATATGGAATGATATTGGTGTCTATTGGGCAATGCTCATCAGCGCACCCGAATCGTCTATATATAAACCCGTAGCCGATTTGCGGTTGATGCTCATTTTTGCATCGATTGTTTTTATGCTTGTGATTGTTGTTGTGGTGTATTTTGTTGTGCGGATTAATATCACAACGCGCGTGGGGACGATTCAAGAATTGTTGTTTGCGTTTTTTAGGTTTCTCAATCACGAGACAAACTCCTTGCCTGCTCTTGTGCCTCCAAGAGCGCGCGATGAAATTGGAGCGATGGCAACTTTGCTCAATGAAAATATTGAAAAAACACACCGAAATATTGAAAAAGATACCGCAGCGATTGCCCAAAGCACCCAAACAGCGCAATTGATTGAAAAAGGCGACATCACCGCACGCATTGTCGAAACGCCCGCTAACCCGCAGCTTGCCGAGCTTAAAGATGTTCTTAACCACATGCTTGATGTGTTGCAAGAAGCCATTGGGAGCGATACCAAAGAGATTGCTCGTGTGTTTGATTCTTATACCAAGCTCGATTTCACCACTGAAGTGCAAGACGCCAAAGGACAGCGTTGAGATTGTAACCAACACTTTGGGCGAAGAGATTAAGAAAATGTTGCAAGCAAGTGCGGGGTTTGCGCAAGATTTAGAAGCCTCAAGCAGCGACCTTGAACAAACCGTGCAACGACTTGTTGAAGGCAGCAACACCCAAGCAAGCAACCTCGAACAAACTGCAAGTGCGATTGAACAAATTACAAGCTCAATGCAAAATGTCAGCAGCCGCACAAGCGAGGTGATTACCCAAAGTGAAGAGATTAAAAATGTGATTAGCATTATCCGCGATATTGCAGACCAAACCAATCTTCTTGCTCTCAATGCAGCGATTGAAGCAGCAAGAGCAGGCGAACATGGACGAGGATTTGCTGTTGTGGCAGACGAAGTGCGCAACCTTGCCGAACGAACCACCAAGAGCCTTAGCGAGATTGAGGCAAACACAAATACACTGATTCAAGGAATCAACGATATGGCAGATTCGATTAAAGAACAAGCACAAGGAATCTCCCAAGTCAATGAAGCAGTGGGGCAGCTTGAACATATCACACAAGAGAATCTCAACATTGCCAACCATTCATCGGAGATTAGCAATCATGTTGAGAGTATTGCAGAAAAGATTATGGAAGATGTCAAACGTAAGAAGTTTTAGGGGGAGCAACAATGAACAAACTACAAGATCTTGAATATCAGAGCATATTTATTTTGCGTGAAGCCTATCGTTCGTTTAAGAATCTCGCGATGCTTTGGAGTATTGGCAAAGATTCGACGGTGTTGTTATGGCTTGCCAAAAAGGCTTTTTTGGGGCATGTTCCATTTGAGCTATTGCATATTGATACTGCTTATAAAGTTCCCGAGATGATAACTTATCGCGACCAAATCGCTAAGCAGCTCAAATTGCGTCTTGTTGTGGGGCAAAACAAAGCAGCGCTTGCAGCCAAACAGACCTTTCCTGATGGCAATGTTGATAGAATTGCGTGTTGCAAAAATCTCAAAGCAACACCGCTAAACCACACGCTCGATGGCACTTGGGAGCGGCGCATGTATGACCCGCAGAGTGATAGTTGGAGTGTGTTGCCAAGCGCACAGCCCTATAACGCCGTGATTGTCGGTGTGCGCAGTGACGAAGAAGGCAGCCGCAGCAAAGAACGTGTGTTTTCTGCACGTGATGAACGCAACGAATGGGACGCATCGACTCAACCACCCGAGTTATGGAATCTTTATAAAACCGAGTTTGCGCCCGGTACACATGTGCGCGTACATCCGCTACTTGAATGGACAGAACTCAATATTTGGGAATATATCGAACGCGAAAAAATCCCGATTATCCCAATTTATTTTGACCAAGGAGAAGGAACGCGCTACCGCTCGCTAGGCTGCTACCCCTGTACCTCGCCTGTGCAATCAAGTGCAAAAAGCCCCGCCGAGATTATCGATGAACTAAGTAGTGGCAAGTTTAAAGATATTGCCGAGCGCAGCGGCAGAGCGCAAGACAAAGAGGGTGGTGGCACGCTCGAAGCATTGCGCAAAGAAGGCTATATGTAGCAAAGTGAGGAAAAAATGCATTGGATTCCAATCGTTGCGGGCATTGCGCTTGCAGTTGTCCATTATCTTGCTTATCGTTTATGGTTGCGCGACTGGATAGCGCATCGTAAAGCGCTGCTCAATATTGTCCGCATTTGGCTTGTTGCCAACCTCGCTGTGTCGCTGTGTTTTCCGATTGTGCGCAGCAAAACAGACCTATCTGAATGGCTCTATTGCTTGCTTGCCTTTCCTATTGGAATCGGTTTTGTGCTTGCGCTTTCGCTGTTGGTTGTGCTGTGTTTGCGTGCCTTTTTTTGGGCTTTTCTTTGGTTTAAAAGTCGCCAAAAAGCACCAAAAACGACCGATTCTACACCCAAACCTCCCAAAGCTGAAGCAAATGCAGCCGAGCCAAAAGCCGAACTCGAAAGCGCAACAACCGAATCAGAATCTGAAAACACCACAACAACCGAGCCTGCAAAAGCAGAACCCGCAAAAGCCCCTGATGATTCTAAGCCCGCAACACCACCAACCCCTGTTGTGTCGCAATCGCGCCGCGATAGTTTTGCAAAATTTGCTGCTCTTGGTGGGGGAATCTTCTTTGCGGGCTACACCAGTGCAGCGGTGGTTACGGCGTCATTGCGCCCAAAACTTGTTTCTTTTCAGCTCTCGCTTGGGCTTGGGCTTTGCGTGCCGTGGCGCGTTGTGCAGCTAAGCGATTTGCATATTGGCGGGTTGATTAATTATGACTATGTGCAATGGGTTGTGCAAGAAGTCAATGCGCTAAAGCCCGATATTATCGTTCTTACTGGCGATATTTTAGACGCGCCGTTGCCCAAAATCGCACCTTGTATCGCCGAGCTTGGCAAGCTAGACGCGCGGCTTGGCAAGTTTTTTGTTTTGGGCAATCATGAATATTTTTATAATATCGAAGACGCCCTGCAAGCGTTGCGTAATATCGACATTCGCCCGCTTTTAAATGCCTCTGTGCAAATCGATTCGATTTTGCAAATTGTCGGTGTGAATGACCTCTTTGGGCGCAGTCGCGAAGCCTATATGCCCGATTTAGACGCAGCTTATCAGAATGCGCGCCGCGATTTGCCAACACTCTTGCTGATGCACCAACCCAAATTTGTTACTGAAGTGCAAAATTCGCCCTATCGTGCCGATTTGATTCTTTGTGGGCATACCCATGGCGGGCAGATGGCGCCTTTTTCGCTTGTGGTGATGGCGCAACAAGGGGGCTATCTAAGCGGGCTGTATCGAGTGAGCCAACACACCCAAATGTATGTGAGCAGCGGCACAGGCTATTGGGGACCACCAATGCGTTTTGGGACACGAACCGAGATTACTCTGATAGAAGTTTGCTAAGTTTGGCTATACTATATTTTTTGAAGGAGCCAATGATGTTTTCAAAACTTATCCCTGTTTCGCGCGAATTACTCGATAAAGGTTTTGTGCGCAATACCAATTTTCTTTTTGCCAAATCTGAAACAATGTGTGAGCTTGTTTATAATGAACTTAGCGATGCGATTGTGTCGTTTCCTGTTGCAATGGTGCGAATCGACAACACCCCAAAGTTGATTGCCTTGCTCTCTGTGTTGCCCAACCAAAATTGCTTTGTTTCTCCCGATGGCAGGTTTCTTTCGGCATATATCCCACGCATTCTAAAGCAATATCCCTTTACAATGGTTCCTGCTGAAGATGGGCGGCGGGTTTTGTGTGTCGATGAGAGTGCGCTTGCACCAAAAGACCAAGCAAATGTGCAGGCTTTTTATGACGAAAAAGGCGAACCAACAGAGTTTTTAAAGTCTTTTGTGCAAATGTGGGAAGTCTATCTTGGACACCAAATCGACACCGACAATGCGATGAAAGCGCTTGATGATGCAGGAGTTTTTTGTGAATGGGAACTGATTCTTGCCGATAGTGATGGCAGAGAGATTCGCATTAGCGATATTTATCGTGTTGATGAAGAAAAATTACGCAATTTAAGCCCCGAAGTCTGCCAATCGCTTGTCAAGACTGGCGCGCTTGGAATCGCCTATGCGCAGATTCTTTCGCGCAATAAAGTCGCCGCGCTCAAAGCCACCGTTGCAGAACACGCGAAATATTTATCTGAAAGAGAAAGATTGCTTGCAACCCAAGCCCAAAGCCCAAGTGGTGCAAGCAGCGCAGCAAGCGGCGAAAACACATTTGATTGGGGGTTTTAGGCACTAGAGCATCAAAAAATGCCCCGCATTGCGCACCCAAAACACACGCGTTACAAGCGGTGCAAAAAAATCGCGCGCCTTAGAGGCGGCGATGATTCTATCTTTTTCGCCCAAAAAGACTTCAATCTCGATTCCACTTTGCATTATCTCTCTAAGCTCGTTTGCCTGAAACTCATAAAACAACAGCGCGTGCAAGTCGTTTGCTAGCTCTTTGCTGGGGGGCAGGCTTGGCGCAAAATAGGGTAACACCCTATCAATTTGTTGTTGTGTTGCTGGTGTCTCGGTGCTTAGGGCATTTTGCACAAATGTTTGCATATAACGTGCAGGGTTTTTGGCAAAAAGACGCAATTCTTGTTCTTTGCGCTTTGGCAAAAAGTCAAAAAAAGCGGGCGAAAGCAGCGAAAGGCGGCGGATAGGGTGGGTTGCGCCAAGCGCATAGCGCACGGCTTTTTGCGCACCATAGCTAAACCCCACCACATCAAATGCGTGCATTTGCAGGCAGTCGCGCACAGCAGAATCTGGCGCAAAAAACAGCTCGCTTTCATTATGCAAGCCAAAACCACTAAAATACACAGCCATCGTATTCTGGGATTATGAGATTGCGCGCGGCATAAAAATCTGCACGAAAATCGCGAAAATTGCCCGCCAAGATTGCAGCGCGTGCGGCGCGCACAAGCGTGAGGTAATAGTGCAGGTTGTGAATGCTTGCAAGGCGATAATAGCTCAATTCTTTTGCTTTGAATAAATGGTGCAAATACGCGCGCGTGTGGTTGCGGCAGGTAAAGCATGTGCAGCCAATTTCGATTGGCAAGGGAGAATCTTTATGGATAGCTGCTTTGATAGAAAGCTTGCCTTCGCGCACAAAAAGTGTGCCATTGCGCGCATTGCGTGTGGGCATCACGCAATCAAACATGTCGATTCCAAGCGCGATTCCCTCGATGATGTCTTCGGGTGTGCCAACGCCCATGAGATAGCGGGGTTTGTCGTGTGGCAAAAGTGGTGCTGTGTGGGCGATTGTTGCATACATTTCGAGGTTTGGTTCGCCAACAGATAGCCCGCCGAGCGCATAGCCGTCAAACTCGAGCGCACAAAGCTCTTGCGCGCACAGGCTGCGCATTTTTTTGTCTGTGCCACCTTGGACGATTGCAAAGATATTGTTGGTTTGGGCAAAGCCGCTTTCGCGCTTGGTTTTGTGGTGGGCGATTGATTGTTGCGCCCAAAGAATCGTGCGTTCAATAGATTGTTCAATGCGCTTTTGTGTGGCGGGCAGGGCGATGAGGTCATCGAGAATCATCATAATATCGCTATCAAGCTGGTATTGAATATCAAGCACCTTTTGCGGGGTGAAGAGATGTTTGCTGCCATCGATATGGCTTTTGAAAACAATGCCATCTTCGTGGTAGCGGATATTTTGTGCAAGGCTAAAGGCTTGAAACCCGCCACTATCGGTTAGAAAGCTATGCGGAAAATTGCAAAACCCATGCAGCCCGCCAAGTGCTTTGATTGTTGCAGCGCCCGGGCGCAAATAGAGATGATAGGTGTTTGCGAGGATAATCTTTGCACCAAGCTCGATGAGGTCGGTTGCGCTAAGCGCCTTGACGCTCGCCTGTGTGCCAACAGGCATAAACACAGGTGTTTGGATTATGCTATGCGCTGTGGTGAGCGTAAGCGCGCGCTGCTTGGATTCTTTTGGAGAATCAAATGTGAGCTGCATTATAAAACCTATGAGAGTTTGAGCATTTTATCAAGCGCATAGAATGCTTGTTCGCGAATGGTTGAATCGAGCATAACTTCATTGTGGGTTTCGCCATTTTTGCATGCCCGCATGGTTGCAAGCACATCATCAAGCGTTGTTTCGTTCATCGTGGGGCATTCGGGCTTGGTGCTGCTCAAAATAAAGGTATTGTCTTTGCGCAAGCGATTAACAAGGTTAAATTCTGTGCCAACAGCAACCTTTTGGGCAAGCGGAAGGTTTTTAATAAAATGGATAATCTGGCTGGTTGAGCCAACAAAATCGGCTTTTGCACAGACTGCTGGGTCGCACTCGGGGTGTACAACGATGAGAATATCGGGATATTTGTCGCGATAAAACTCAACATCGCTTGGTGTAAAGAGCTGATGTACCGAGCAAAAGCCATTGTAGCAGATGATGTCTGCTTTGTGCAGTGATTCTGGGGTGTCGATGCCCAAAGTCGCGTGGTTGAGCGCATTGGCGATTGCGAGGTTTTGCCCCAAACAGCGGTCGGGAAGAAAAAAGATTTTTTTGCCCGCCTCGCGTGCGTGGGTCATAATCTTTGTGGCGTTTGAGCTTGTGCAAACAAAGCCGTCCATTGCACCGACTTTTGCTTTGACTTCGGCATTAGAATTGATATAGGTAATGGGCAAGATATTGGCTTTGTCGATTCCGATTGCTTGCAGCGCGGCAATTGATTGATCGAAATAGCTGCTATCAATCATACGCGCCATCGAGCAGCATGCCATTTTGGGCATAAACACGCGTTTGTGCGGAGAAAGAATCTTGACACTTTCGCCCATAAAGCTCACACCACAAAAAATTATGATATTTTTATCAGATTCTTTTGATTGTTTAGCAAGCTCGAGCGAATCGCCTGTGATGTCGGCGATTGCGACAACTTCATCGCGTTGATAGAAATGTGCAGCAATCACCGCGCCAAGCTCGTCTTTGAGGGCTTTGATTTCTTGTTGTTTTGTCATATCAGTCTCCTAAACAGCCAATTCGTTGCCCAAAGCGCACAATCGCATTGTCATAAAATTCACAGCTTGCGTGCGCAAAGAGGACAATGCTTGAACCCATTTGAAATTGCCCCAATTCTTGGGCTTTTTGAATGAATAGGGGTGTGTCATAATGATAAATCGTTGCGCCACGTGCGGCATTTGTATGGATTCTTGGTTCGGCATAAATCAAAATCTTACCCACATTAAATGCACCCACAGCAACAAAAAAAAGCAAATTGTTGTGTTTATCAAGCGCTTTGAGAATCACACGTTCGTTGCTCACAAAAACAGGCGCTTTTGCAAGAATGCATGGGCGTACAGAGCAAAGATTGCCATCACAATAGGCAATGCTCACAATCTGCAAATCAGTTGGCGCGTGAAAACGATGATAATCGCGCGGGGAGAGATAGAAGTTGAAAAACCGCATTCCTTCAAGGTTTTGCAGTTCTTGCGGCTCGAGGCTTTGGGCAAGAAAGGCAGAAATGGAATAGGAGATTCCTTTGACTTGTAATGCTTGGTTGTGTGCAACCAATCCGCTTGCAAGCAGTGTTCCATCACTTGGCGCAATCAATGTATTTGCACCCAAATCGACATCGCGAGGACGCACGAGTGAGCGAGTGAAAAGTTCGTTGAGGCTTGCGTAGTGGTGTGGTGGCTCATGCTCGCTAAGGTCGATTTTAAAAGCTGCAACAAATGCGCGATTGACAAGCCGTTGCAAACAAGCAGGGAGCTGCAAATTTGCAAGAATGCCGCAGATTTTTGAGATAAAGAGCTTCATTGTATTTGTCCCTATTTGATAAAACTTTTTTTGGCAGTTGTTACTTTTTGCAAATAACGTCTGCCCTCTGATGATGCGAGCTGTGTGTGGAGAATGGTATAGACTTCTTGCGGTGTTTTTTGGTTGATTTGCGCTATGGCGTTTGCGCGGTTGGCTGAAAAGGTTTGCAACACAGCACCCGCACCGGCGTTATAGGCGGCAATCATACAATATTCGAGGCTTTGGGGGTTATTAACACCTTTGAGATAGCGCGTGCTAAGAATATTGAGATAGGTTGTGCCATATTGAATGTTGATTTCGGGCTGATAGAGCATGTTTGCTGTGGGCTTGCCTTTGCGGTTGTGGATTGCTTCATGTGCGTCTGCACCGGCTGTGCTTGGCACAACCTGCATAAGCCCATAAGCGGGTGCTTTGCTGGTTGCATAAGGGTTAAAGCTGCTTTCGGTTTTGATGATTCCAAGCACAAGCGCTGGGTCGAGGTTATGCTGTTTGGCATAGCGATTGACAATCTCGCTGTATTGGGCATTTTGGATTTCAGGATAGTCTTTTTGCATTGCAAAATTCACGCTCCATAATTCTTTGTCGCCATGCTTGCTTTTTTGTAAATTATTTGCGATGAGGTATTGCGCATAGCGCTTTGCACGCCATTCATAGAGAATCTCTTTGCCCTCATTGTCTTTGACATAATCAGCAAGATAGGGGCGCGCGCCAATATGAATATCGCTATCGTTGGTGATTTCGATTCCATCGGGGTTAAAGGGCGCGAGCAAAGTGGCAACAATCGCTTTTGTGAGTGCTTCTTTGGGGTTTTCTTCATCGAGTGTTTCAACCTTGACATTGCCATTTTCAAAGTCAATGCTTGCGCGGCTTTTGTAGTGGTTGGTGTATTTGACAAAGAGTGTTTGTGTGGGGGTTTTTGTGTCGTCTTTGCCCCACTCATCGCTTACAAATGATTGCAAAACTTGATAGATTTTGCGCGCACCTTCGGGTGTTGTGCTAAGCTCATCGCGGTTGCGTGCCACTTCTTTGGCAAGCGATAAGAATTGTTGGGTTTTTGTGCCTGCTGTGTTGGTTGCAAGCGGCTGTGCAGCGGGCAGTGCGCTTTGCACAACAGGGCGCATTTCTTCGACAATCTGCACAGGGTTTTGTGTGTATTGTTGACGTTTAGAATCAGCAAGCGCGTTGATTTGGGCGCGAAAGTTTTCTGCGCTTGCAACGCGAACTTCGGGCGCACAACCAACCACCAACGCGCCCAAAAGCGCAAAGCTAAAGTTTCTTAGCAGCACGTTTTGAGCATTCCTGCTGCAAGCTCTTTTGCTTTTGGTGTGCCAAAAAGAGCTTCGACAAGTGTAAGCGCAAAGGCAAGCGCGGTTGCAGGACCGCGTGAGGTGATGATTTTGTCGCTCACAACGACATTTTTGTCTTCGGTGTAGTGTCCGCCTTGAATTTGTGCATTGCAACCCGGATAGCAAGTATAGGGAACATTTTGCAAGATTCCAGCAGCACCCAAAGCAATGGGGGCAGCGCAAATTGCCGCGACAAACTTGCCTTTGGCATAGAAGTCTTTGATGAGTTTTTGGGGCAAAGCGGCTGTTGCAAGCGTGTTTGCACCCTCGCTGCCGCCGGGCAAGGCGATCATATCAAAAGCATTTGAATCGATTGATTGCAATGTACAATCAGCAACAACGCGAACATTATGCGAGCTGCATACAATCTCTTCGCCACCAACGCTTGCAACCACAACTTCTGCCCCTGCGCGGCGCAAAACATCGATGATTGAGATGGCTTCGATTTCTTCAAAACCTTTTGCAAGAGGAACGAGGACTTTTTTCATATTTTAGCCTTTATTTGACTTTTTCGATATACTCGCCAAGCTCGGTATTCACGCGGATTGTGTCGCCTTCGAGAACATGATAGGGGACTTGAATCACCGCACCTGTGGCAAGTGTCGCGGGTTTTTTGCTGCCGCTGCTCGTATCGCCCTTGAAGTTTGGCGGTGTTTCTGTTACAACAAGCTCAACAACAGAGGGCGCATCGACCGAAATGGCTTTGTTGTTGTGAAACAAAACCGAGACATTCATGCCATCGATAATCCATTTGCTTGTATCACCAACTTGGCTATCTGTGAGCGCGAGCTGCTCATAGCTTTCGGTGTCCATAAACTGAAAACTATCGCCATCATGGTAGAGAAACTGCATTTGGCGCTCGACAATATTGGGTTCTTCACATTTATCGCCGGCGTGAAAGGTTTTTTCAATCACTTTGCCATCGAGAAAACTCTTGATTTTGGCGCGCACAAACGCAGCCCCTTTGCCGGGTTTGACATGTTGGTATTCAACAATCCGATACGGAATGCCATCTAATTCAATCTTTAGCCCCTTTTTGAGGTCGCCCATACTATATGCCATAATTTCTCCTTTAGATTTTACCCGAGCTACCCAAAATATCCATGCGTTCGGCAATGACTTGTGTCATCGCCTCGCTTGCAGGGGCAAAGAATTTGCGCAAATCAAACTCGCTGTTGTTTGCGTTGGCAACTTTGCGCACCTCTGCCATAAAGGCAATGCGTAGGTCTGTGTCGGTGTTGATTTTGTTGATTCCGCCTTTGACTGCTTCTTGTAAAAACGCAAAAGGCACACCTTTGCTGCCTTTGAGGTCGCCACCGCTTGCAAGAAAGCTTTCGCGCACAGAATTAGGGATTGCGCTAGCGCCATGCAAAACAAGCGGAATGTTTGTACGTTTTTTGACCTCAACAAGCCGCGCAAAATCGAGCTTTGGCTCGCCTTTAAACTTGAACGCTCCATGGCTTGTTCCAATCGCTGGGGCAAGATAATCAACTTGTGTTTCGCGCACAAATTCTTCTGCTTCTTTGGGATTAACAAGAACCGCATCTTGTTCTGAAACACTGATGTTGTCTTCGATTCCCATAAGCCGCCCAAGCTCTGCCTCAACCCCAACACCGCATGCATGCGCAACCTCGACAACGCGTTTGGTTTCTTTGAGATTTTCTTCAAAAGGGTGGTGGCTTGCGTCAATCATTACTGATGTGAAGCCCGCGCGAATCGCCTTGACACACGATTCATAGCTTGTCCCGTGGTCAAGGTGCAGCGCAACAGGAATCTGCGGATAGCGCGCGCTCAAGGTGCGCACGAGCGAAACAGCCATATCGATGCCCATATATTTAATTGCTCCCTCGCTCGCTTGCACGATGAGAGGCGAGTTTTTTGCCACCGCTGCTTTAAAGATTGCCTGCAACATTTCAAAATTGACAAAATTAAACGCACCCACGCCATAGCCTTCGCGGTGCGCTTTTTGGAGAATCTCCACGCCGCTTAATAGCATTGATTCTCCTTATTTGACAACGACTTGAGCGTTTTTGCGAAGCTCTTGTGCGACTTGCCCGAGATTGTCTTTGAATTTTTGCATTTTGAGCCCTTGCATCACACGTTCTTTGACCGTGTCATAAGACGCTGTGCCGCTTGCTTTTTTGTCTTCAAGCAAAATCACATGATAGCCAAAATTGGTCTTGACAGGGTTTTTGGTAAAGCTGCCTTTTGCAAGCTTAAACGCGGCGTCTGAAAACTCGGGGACCATTTGATCGCGGGTAAACCAGCCAAGCTCGCCACCATCTTGCGCGATTCCTTCATCAATCGATTTTTCAGCAGAAAGTTTTTTGAACTCATCGAGCAGCTTGCCTTTTGGGGCTTTGTTGAGCTGTGCAATGATGTCTTTTGCTGTTTTTTCGTCTTTGACAAGGATATGGCGCGCTTTGATTTGTTCGGGTTGAGCAAAAATCTTGGGGTTTTGGTTGTAAAATTCGCGCGCTTCTTTATCGTCTATGGTGATTTTGTCGAGCTGTTTTTTCATCCAAACACCAAGCGCAAGCTCGTCTTGAGCGTCTTGCAAGGCTTCTTTGTATTCGGCGCTATTTTGAATCCCATCTTTTTTTGCTTTGTTGGTGAGCAATCGTTGTTCAATCGCTTGGTTGAGGACTTGTTGCTGAATCTCGGGGGGCAATCGGTCATAGTTTGCACCCGGCATTGCGCGCAAAATCATCGCGATGTCTTTGTCGGTAATGTCTTTGCCATCAACCGTTGCAAAGGTTTTTGCTCCTGAAAAATTGCCCAGCATAAAGATGCAAAGAAGCATCAGCAGGGGCTTTTTTGGCAGCGCAACAGCGCGCACAGCGCATTGTGAAAGTGGATTTGTCATCATCAAATCTCCTATTAGTGTAATTTTTGGGGTTTGTATTCGCGCATTGTAGCATATTGATTGTTAATATTGTACGGATATTCATTAGCATTATATCAGCATATGCTCCACAAGCACTTTGATTCCGAGTGCAATAAGGATAATTCCTGCTGCTGTTTCGAGCATTTGGGTAGGGATCTTGCTTAAAGTTTTGCTCAATCTATAGGCAATCATGACACAGATAAAAGTGATTGCGCCAATCAAACAGGCGCTTTGGTAGAGTGGTGTGTTTTGTGAAAAAATCATTACGCCTGCTGCAAGCGCGTCTATGCTTGTCGCGATTCCAATCATCAACAAAACCCAAAGCGAGAGCGTTTTGGGTGATGGTTGGTCTGTATCATCTTCGGTATGTGCATCTTTGATAATCTTTAGTCCAAGAAATAAGAAAATGGCAAAAGTAATCCAATGGTCGATGAGGCTTGCATAATCTGAAAAGCCTTCGTTAGCAATCCATATCAGATACCAACCCAAAATAGGCATAAGGTATTGAAAAAATGAGGTTGTTAGGGCAATCTTGAATCCATTATTGAGCTTCCAAGGCTTTGTGCATAATCCATACGAAAAAGCAACAATACAGGCATCAATTGCAAGAGTAGCACCTAAAATTATAATCTCGAGATATGCAGCAAACATTTGTTTTCCTAGATATTGAGGTTTGCCATTCCTTCGAGCGGTGAGCTTGCGCTTGCAAAGGGTTTTTTGGGGATTCTTCCAGCAAGATAGCTCGCGCGCCCGGCACGAACAGCATCGCGCATTGCTTGTGCCATCATGATTGGGTTGTTAGCACATGCAATTGCGGTGTTGGTCAGCACACCATCAGCGCCTAGCTCCATTGCAATAGCTGCATCGCTCGCACAGCCCACACCCGCATCGACAATCACAGGGAGCTTGATTGCGTCTTTGATAAACGCGATGTTATAGCGATTTTGGATTCCAAGCCCGCTGCCAATAGGTGCTGCAAGCGGCATAACAGCGCTTGCACCGCAATCTTGCAAGCGTTTTGCGATAATTGGGTCATCGTTGGTGTATGCTAAAATTGTAAAACCTTCTTTGGCAAGAATCTCACATGCGTTTAGGGTCTCTAGCACATCGGGATAGAGCGTTTTTTGTGTGTCGCCAATGATTTCGAGTTTGATAAAGTCAATACCTGTCGCTTCTTTTGTGAGCCGAAACAGCGCAATGGCTTCGTTTGCGGTGGTGCAACCTGCCGAATTGGGTAAAAATTGGATTGGGTGGTTGGCAAAAAATGCAAGCAGGTTTTCTTCGTTTGGGTTGGTAATATTCACGCGCCGCACAGCAACGGTGATAATCTCTGCTTCTGAAGCTTTGGTTGCGTCAAGTGTGGTTTGAAAGTCTTTATATTTGCCGCTGCCAACAATCAAGCGGCTTTTGAAATGATATTTGCCAATTTGCAAAGACATTTTTGCTCCTTTTTTCTGACCTTATACACAAAAAATCTTAAAAATAGATTAATCATAAGAATAGGCTTGCAGCACAATCTCGGGGTCGTTTGAATCGATAATGCGCATTTTATACCCCACAACACAGCGCCCTTCGGCGTTGGTTTCGCACACAATAAGCGGCAAAATCTTTGTGCATTGTGTTGGAATCTGCAATGCTTTTGGAATCCCGCTAACAAAACGTTCGCATACATTTTGTTTTTCAAACCCCAAAACGCCGTCCATACAGCCGCATGCCCCTGCATCGCTTAGCCCAAGTGTGCCGTTTGCAATCTCTAAATCATCTGTGCCAATATGCGTGTGTGTGCCAATCACAGCGCTAACATGTCCGCTAAGTAGCCAAAACATCGCCCTTTTTTCGCTCGTTGCTTCGGCATGAAAATCGACAAAAATATGGCGGATTCCTTGTTCGCGTAAGCGCGTAATGGTTGCAAGCGCGAGCGTAAAGGGATTATCGACAAGCGGCATTGCAAAATGCCCCATAATGTTTAGCACCGCGAGCGTTTCGCCGCAAACTTGATACAGCCCAACACCGCTTCCGGGTGCTGTTTGGGGGTAGTTGAGCGGGCGCAAAATGGGCAAGCTGCCATTTTGCAACAAGCCAATCACTTCTTTTTTGTCCCAGCTGTGGTTGCCCCCAGTAATCACATCAACGCCGCTATCAAGCAGTTCTTTGACACAATTAGTGGTGATTCCAAACCCATGGCTTGCGTTTTCGCCATTGGCGATAAGAATATCGAGCCGCTCACGAAACTTGAGCCTTTGCAGATGTTCTTTAAGAATCATTCTGCCCGGCTTGCCCACAACATCGCCCACAAAGCCTATGCGCATAGCGTCTCCTTTTGTCGTTTGTGCAAATAACCGAGCAGCGCATCGAGCAAATCATCATCATCGCGGCTATTTGCGTCAAAGCTTGTCCGCGTTTCGCCCTCAAAGATTGTGATTTTTTGGTTATAGTTGGTGATTTTATTAATTTTTAATTGTTTTGCAAGAATCTTGATTTGAATCAAGCTCAAAAATTGTTGTGTAAAAAGGTCGGGTTTGCCAAATCGGTCGTTGATTTCTAGCTCAATATTTGTAATATGCGCGCTTTCTTCGCATAACGACAAGCGGCGATAGAGATTGAGCCGCAAACGTTCGCTGCTGATATATTCGGGCGAGATGAACGCATTAATCGAGAGGTTAATATCCACATCGCCTTTGTCTAAATCGCCTTTGTGGCTTAGGCTATAAATCGTGTCTTCGAGCATACGCAAATAGAGGCTATACCCAATGTTTTTGATATGCCCACTTTGCGCTTCGCCCAAAATATTGCCTCCACCGCGAATCTCGAGGTCATGGTAAGCAAGAATCGCACCGCTGCCCAGCTCGCTATGCGCGCTTAGAGCGAGCAGACGTTTTTGCGATTGTTCGCTAAGCGCCTCTTGGGATTGGTATAAAAAATAGCAAAAGCCCTCAACGCGCCCGCGCCCAACGCGCCCGCGCAATTGGTGCAAATCGGCGATTCCAAAGCGGTCGCTTGATTCGATGAGGATTGTGTTTGCGTTTGGAAGGTGGATTCCTGATTCGACAATTGATGTGCATAGCAAAAGTTGATAAACACCTTTGGCAAAGTCGAGCATAATATTTTCGCTGTTTTTGGGCGGAATCTGCGAATGCAAAACCGCGATTTTGAGGTTTGGCAAAAGGCTCATCAGGTGGTCATAAACTCGGGGGATTGTCGCGATGTTGTTGTGGATATAAAACACCTGCCCACCGCGGCGAATCTCGCGCATAATGGCTTCTTTTATCAGTATGCTATCATAGGCTTTGAGAAATGTGCGCACAGGAATCTTCTCGCTTGGTGGAGTGGTGAGCGTGCTAAGCGACTTGATTTCACTAAGGGCGAGATTGAGTGTGCGTGGAATCGGCGTTGCGCTCATGCTTAACATGTGTAAGTTATTGCTTAATGCTTTTATCTTTTCTTTTTGTTTGACACCAAATTTATGCTCTTCATCGACAATCATTAACCCAAGATTATGGAACTCAATCTCAAGCAGCACATGCGTGCCGATTAGCACATCAATCTTGCCTTCTTTAAGCGCTTGCAAAAGTGCGGTTTTTTGTTTGCCAACCACAAATCTATCGAGCTTTGCAACGCGTAAGCCAAAAGGTGTAAGCCGCTCGCAAAGGGTTTTGGTGTGTTGCAACGCAAGCAAGGTTGTTGGGACAAGCATTGCGCTTTGCAGCCCGCTTTTGTATGCGATAAAGATTGCGTTCATCGCGACTTCGGTTTTGCCAAAGCCCACATCACCGCTTAAAAGTCTGTCCATCACCTTGCCGCTGCAAAGGTCGGCAAAAATCTCGGCAATTGCGTTTTGTTGGTCATCGGTATAGGTGAATCCACTTTGTGCTTGAAACAACGCAAGTTCGGGTGGGGCGGTGTCAAAAACCGCACCACGAACAAGTGTGCGCTTGGCGGCAAGGTCGATGATGTTTTGGGCAATTTTTAAGAGTTCAGTATGTACCTTTTCTTTGAGCCGTGCAAATTTTTTGTTGCCCAATGTATCGACAACAGGGACACTCCCAGAATCAGCGATATAGCGGTCAATCATGTCAAGGTTTTCGACAGGCAAAAGCAGCTTGTCTTCGCCTTGGTAATGCAATAAAATAAAATCGCGCATTGCACCAAGCACTTTTTCTTGCGAGATTCCTTGAAAAATGCCAATGCCATAATCACGATGCACGATATAATCGCCGATTGTGATTTCATCGAGCAAAATGCGGGGTTTGCTTTTGGGTTTTTGGGGGGCTGCTTTGGTATTGAGCGAAACAAAAAGTTCGGTTGGTGTCATGAATTGTACAAAAAATGATTCTTTGCGAATCGCATATTGTGTCGTGTCGATACCATATTGGCGCAACAAGACATCATTGCGGGCAATGATTGTGATATGTTTGTTGCGGTGAATCTCAAGAAATGTTGGCAATGACGCAAGCGAGAGGCTAAAGTCTGTAAAGCCTTCTTTTGGTGTGAGCGGTTGCAGCGCCTGCATTTGCGCTAGGCGCGTGGATTCTTCGCTATTTGGTTCAAAAAGTGATAGTTCTTCTTGAATGTTTTGATGAGCAAGCGGGCTAATGCAAACGTTTTTTAAAGAAATTGGGGCGCATAGATCATTAGGCAAAAGCCACAAACCAAGACTTTGAATATCTTTATGAAAGCTTGTATAAGTGCTGTTTTGTACTGCTTGAAGCAGCGATTCGTATTGGGCGCTATCAAGCGCAAACAACACAGGTGGAATCTCAAACGATGAGAACTCATCTTTGTTTGAGAGTTGCGAGGTTGTGTCAAAGGCACGAATGCTTTCGATTTCATCACCAAAAAATTCGATTCGCAAGGGTTGTGCAGAGGGAGGATAGATGTCAAGAATATCACCCCTAAGGCTCGCTTCGCCCTCTAGCTCAATCATATCAACATATTCATAGCCAAAATAAACTAATTTTTCTGCAAGCTTGCTTGGAGCAATCTGTTGCCCTTTTGCAATCTCAAAACCTTGCAATAGCTCTGCTTTGGGCATTGGATATAAAAGTGTCTGCAAGGGGGCTAGCAAAATCTTGTTGCTTTGAGAGTGATAATATGCGCGTAATGTTGCAAAAAGCTCGAGCAGCTCGTGGTGGTAAGCACGCAAATCATCACCTCTTTTTGCGCGAAAGTCGGGCAACACAAAAGGCTTTTTGTTGCACAAAAGCGCCACACCCATAGCCAATTCGCATTCTTTAGAATCAGCAAATACCGCAACACTTGGTGTAGAGTGGGTGAGCAAATCGTAAAAAAGAGCTTGCACTTATTTGTTGTCTTTTGGGTTTTTCGAATCAGAATCGTTTGGAAGCAATGGGCTTAGCTTGTCGCCCAATGATGGAGGATTCTGTCGCACTTTGCTTTCACCAACAAAAAAGCCTTCGCGTTCAATCACAAGTTCGTTGGTAATAACTTCGCCATCAACGCGCCCATTAGGCATAATCTCAATCGTTTGGCAATCAGCTTTGCCATGAAACTTACCACTCACAATGAGCTTTAGAGCAATAATTTCGCCATTAATCATTCCACCTTGCCCAATCGAGATAATCGAATCAGAAAAAATTCTGCCCTCAAAACTGCCATCGATATGCAAACCCGATTTGGCAAGAATCTCGCCTTTAATGCGCGTTCCAGCAGCGATAATTGTTGTGTCATTTGCCATTAGATTCCTTTGATGCTTTTTTGCTACTATTACCCACAAACGAACCACCTCGTTCAATCACGAGTTCATCTGCGATAATTTCGCCTTTGTGCTTGCCTGATGTCATAATCTCGATAATCTCGCATTCGCTTTCGCCTTCAAATGTGCCATTAATCACCATTCTATTTGCCTTGATTGTGCCTTGTCCTCTGCCATTTTCGCCAATCACAACGGTAGATTGTGAGGAAATTTCACCCTCAAAATGTCCTTCGATAAAGATTTCTGATTGTGCGCTAATATTGCCTTTAATGCTTGTGCCATTTGCAACAAAGCTCATACCCGCGTTATTGACGCTAATCAGTTGTTGTTTGGGTTTTTTGTCGCCGCCAAATATCATTGTTTCTCCTTTATTGGTCTAAGTCTGTGCTGTTTGAGGGGGGAGTAGAGATGACTTCTCGAATCGTGCTGACATTATCAAGCAGCGATTGCCATTTAATCTCTTTTTCTCGTTCAAAAATCTCATCATAATTGCGCATTGTCCAGTCCATAAAAGGCTTAGGATTGAGCCGATTGCCCAAAAAAACAACTTCATAATGCAAATGGGGTCCGGTGCTTAAACCCGAATTGCCCGAATAGGCAACAACTTGCCCTTTTTTGACAAAATCCCCCTCTTTGACAGCTAGCTCGCTCAAATGGGCATATACGGTGCGAAATCCATACGCATGGTCGACTTTGACCATATTTCCATAGCCACCATTGTATCCTTTTTTGGAAAATGACACGACTCCATCGGCTGTCGCATAGACTGATGTTCCAACGGGAACGCGCAAATCAATACCGGTGTGAAATTCACGTTGTTTGATAAGCGGGTGAGCGCGGTAGCCAAAATTGCTTGAAATTTGAAAATGTTGCAAAGGATTGCCATTAGGCACCATACGCAATGTAAAGCCTTTTTGCTCGGCGGTAATACGTGCAATATCGACTCGTTCAAGCATTTGTTCGATATTTGCGTGTTGTTCTTCGGTGGTGTTCTCGCCATTGCTCACCCCCACAAAACCTTCGACATGCCCCAAGCGCTCGCGGATAATGGCAATGTCATTATTTTTTTGGGCAATCTGTTCATCAAGATCTTTATTCATCGTTTCGATTCGGTTATAGTCTTCGATTAACTGGTCGCGGTTTTTTTCAATCGTGGCAATCTCGCCAAGCAAGAGGCGAATGGTTGCAAACGAGACAAGAATCACAACAATAATAGAGAGGATAATATAAAGCAAAATATGTTTAACAAATTGGTGAATATTATATTGGCGCGAGCCTTTGATGTCTGTAATTGTGATAATAAATTTATTGTCCATACCATTCTCGATAGTGTAAAATAAATGATTCTGCTACGCTAAATGAGCCAAAAACGGCATAAAGTGTGTCTGAATGTAGCGGAAAAATTGTTTCATCATAAGCCACTCCCTCTGCATCTAGTGTGCTTTGGAGCGTTGCAATGGGCAACGCGCGAGGATGTGTGAGCTTTAAAATATGGATTTTATTCAAAATGGGCTTAAAGCATTGTATAATGGCATGGTAATTTTTGTCTTTATAAGAATTGTAGATTAAATCAATTTTTCTTCCACCCCATTTTTGCTGCAATAGCGCACACAGAGCCTCTGCCGCATGGAGATTATGCCCAACATCAACGACAATATTTGACGCAAGCCATTGCGCCCGCCCGCCTAAGTCAAATGGACGCACAGAAGTTGGCAAAGCAAGATTAAAAAAGCGCAGTGCCTTTAGCGCAAGCGCAAGATTTTGCGCTTGGTATGTGGGCAATGCGTTTGCGGCAAGATAATAGCGCAAAAAACTTTTTTCTTTTGCTGTGGCGCGTTCGCAAGCTCTGTTTTGTTCGCACAAGCTGCCTTCTTGGTTGGCATCGTTTGGGTGCAAAAAACAATAGGTAATGCCGCGTTCGTTTGCAACAATCTGCAATGCAGTGCGTACCGCTTGCTCAAAGGGTTGAATCCCAATAATAGCATGGGTTTGAATGCTGCGCAATTTGGTGAGTGCAATGCTTAAAATATCTGCCCCCAAGCGCTCTTGGTGGTCAAGGTGAATGGGTGTGATAAGGCTTAGGGTGCGGGGCAAAGAAGCGGTAGAATCAAACTCACCGCCAAGCCCTGCTTCGATGATTGCGTATTGGTGATGAAAAAATAAAATATACGCGAGCAATGTTGCGTATTCAAAATAGCTTGCTTTGTCGCATAAGCGCGCACCGCCCAAATCAACAAGGCTTTGTAAAAAATTGTGCGCCTCTAGCAGTCGCGTTTGGCTCACCACCGAGCCGTTTTCCCAAAATCTGTCGGCAAACGAAAAAAGATGAGGCGACACAAAGTGTCCGACACTCTTTCCTGAGGCTTGCAGCAACAGCGCAAGGAATCTGCCCGTGCTGCCTTTGCCATTTGTGCCAACGATATGGATAATGATTGGTGGGCTTTTTTGAAAATGCGCATCAAGCAGTGGGCGAAGTTCTGCAAAGAGTGCAGGGAATCGCTCTGGGTCAAAGTTGCGATATTCCTCATCTTTGTGTGTCATATAGTCAAGCAAACCCTCTAACACCTTGCCTCCTAATCATGAGTTGCAATGCGGTTGTAGCCAAGCTTTTTTGCCTGCAACATACGCGCTTTTGCACGTGCGATGACATTGTCAAAATTTTTGGCTTCATGGCGGTCTGCAACACCAATCGTAACGCTAATTTGCATTTTGTATTGCCCATAGACAAAGGTGCTTTCGGCAATTTGAGTGCGGATTTTTTCGGCAAAAAAGGACGAATCGAAATGGTCCATTCCTGCAAGAAAAATTAGAAATTCTTCACCATCAATACGAATGACATAGTCATTGGGGCGAACGATATTTTTGAGCAGCTTCCCAAAGGTTGCCAAAATCTTATCGCCTGATTCATTACTATATGAATCATTAATATGCTGAAAGTTATCAATATCAATATAAAAGATAGAATAGCCTTGATTATAGTTTGCAAACATCTCTTCATGGTGGGCAATCTGCTCGCGCATTGCGTCAAGCGTATAAACGCCTGTGAGGGTGTCAAGCGATTCTTTTGGTGGTTTTTCGCGCTTGGTTTCGCCGCCAATCTTTTGTGTTACAGCGTCTAAGCCACTTTTGGTTTGCGACATTGCTTGTTGAATGTGTTGAAACCGCACTTCTGAACTACTTAGCAATGAAAGCATTGTGTCTTTAAAGCTTAAAAGATTGTTTTCTTCGGGTGTAAGGTTTTTGAGCTGTTTGTTGCTCGCGCTAATTTCATTAAACATCATCTCGCCCGCAATTTGCAAAGAAGCAATCTTTGCCACAATCACTTCAAGGATATTCTCGAGTTCTTTGCTATGTTTTTTAACCGCTGCAAGCAGTAGCGATTTGTCAATCTGAATGCGCTCTTGCAGCGCGTTTTGCAACGCGCTAACCAAATCATCTTTCACAATCTCGGCAAGGTCAAGCTTGAGCATTGTTTGTGCGGTGTCAATCGCTGGTTGTTTTGTGGCTTTTTGCGTGAGCGAAGGGCGCAAAAGGGGGCTAAAAAAGTCAAGATTCTCTTCACGTTCAATATCATCATCTTGTGTTGTTTCATGCGTTGTTGGCTGGGTCTGTGCTGGTTGAGCCGCTTGCGTGGTTTGGGGGGCTTGGGTTGGTGGTTTGGGGCTATCTTTGTCTTTTTCTTTTGGCAAATTTTGTTTGAGAATCACATACCAACGTTCTTTGATAAGCTGCCCATTAATTTGCGAATTGCCATCAATCAGCTCGCGGCTATCTTTAATCAGATTAGGATTTGCATTTGGATTGTTTGAGGCATAATAATAAAGAAACATAGAAAAAAGTTCTTTATAAAGCAAGAATTGTTCTTTTGTATCATTATTTTGCAAACGCATAATGGTTGTGGCAAGAAAATGGATAAAATCATGTTGGGTTTTAATCGGCAAACCCCGAATCTGGTTGCGCGTTTTGGGGTCTAAGAGCTTGAGCCATGCTGTTTTCCATTGATAGGCTTCAATATTTAGTCCAAGCTTTTTTGCTTCTTCACAAAAGGCTTCTTGGTAAATATCTGGTGTTGCGAGTTGTCCGTTTTTTTGGATTCGTATCAAAGCGTTGCGCACAGCGTCTTTGAGCGTTGCCATAGCTATCCTTTTTGTTTTGGCAATGTTGCAATTTTGGCAAAAAAAGCATCAAGCGCTTGAATGCTCGCTTCATCAATCGCTTCAAGTCGCCTTGTGTCGGTTACAATCGTTTGGCTATCAACAGAAAATGTGTGTCGCCCAATCGTGTTAAGCTCGGTTTCATTTCCATGTTTGTCGTGGTAGCGAAAGCGCAGAGTTACAAAAGTGCGATAAAAATTTGTAAAACCTTGCACATCTTCAGCAAGAGAGGCAAAGCGCACATTTAAAAGAGTTACATGGATTTGCGAATCTGATTCGATTTCATTGGTTACAATTTTTGCGCCCAATCGTTGCATAATCGCTGCAAGTAGCGCATCTTTGATATGGACACTATTTTCTGGGTCGCGATAATTCACGCTAATATTGACATAGATTCGCTTGCCAAATTGTTCTTGGCTATAATGTGCAAGCGGCTGATACCCACAGCCACAGAGCAGCAATGCAATGCTAATTCCCCAAAATCTTGCCCACATTTGATTGCCTATTTTTTGGGTTTGATGACAAAATTAACCAATTTGCCTGCAACAAAGATTTCTTTAAGAATCTCGCAATCTTGCAGCCAACGTGCCACAGATTCGCGCGCGGCGCTTAGGGCTTGGGTTTGGTCAGCTGTTGCCAAAACCTCGATTTCAGCGCGTTTTTTGCCATTAATCGTAACAGCAAGTGTGAGAGTATCAGAGACAAGTGCATTTGAATCAATCACAATCGGCGCGAGGTTTTTGCAGTCAAACAGCGCGGCGCTAAGCTCACATGCAGCGTGTGGAATGATAGGTTCAAGTAGGTTGAGCAAAACAAAATACCCTTCTGTCCAAATGTCTTGGTTGTCTTGGTCGCTTAGTGCGTTGTGCGCTTCCATACAAGCAGCAATTAATGTGTTAAACGCATATTCATTTTTGCGCGCATAGATTTCTTGCGCCTTGAGTGCAGCCTCATAGACTTTTTTGCGGGCAAGCTTTTGTGCTTTGGTGGTTGCGGTTGGTTTGGGGCATTGTTGGGTTTTGGTGCAAAAATCGGCGCGCTCAAAAAGGCGGCGGATAAACCGCCATGAACCTTCTAATGCGTTGTCGTTCCACTCAAGCTCTTTGGTGGGTGGAGCAGCAAATAAGATAAACAACCGCGCGGTATCAGCGCCATAGTGTGTGATGATGTCTGAAGGATTGACGATATTGCCCTTGCTTTTTGCCATTTTTGCACCATCTTTAAGAACCATTCCCTGTGTGAGCAGGTGCGAGAATGGCTCGCTTGGTGTGTGGTAGCCCAAATCGCGCAAAACTTTGCTAAAAAACCGCGCATAGAGCAAATGCAAAATCGCATGTTCGATTCCACCGATATATTCATCGACACTTCCCCAATACTCAAGCGATTCTTTGTTGAGCGCCTCGCTTTGCCAAAATTGTGGTGGGGTGGTGTAGCGCAAAAAATACCAGCTTGATTCCATAAAGGTATCCATTGTATCTGTTTCGCGTAGCGCGTTTGCGCCGCATTTTGGGCAGGTTGTGTGTTTCCAGCTTGGGTGGGATTCAAGCGGGTTGCCCTCGCCATTAATGTCAATATCAAAAGGCAGCTCGACAGGCAGCCGCGTTTCGCCAACGATGCCACATTTTGGGCAATGCACAAGCGGAATCGGCGTTCCCCAATATCTTTGGCGCGAGATGCCCCAATCGCGCAAGCGGTAGTTAATCACAGCTTTGCCCATTTTGTTTTGTTCAAAAAAAGCAATGACATTTTGCAGCGCTTCTTTGCATTCTTGCCCATCAAATGCGCCCGAATTGCAGAGGATTCCGTCTTTTTCGCCATAGGGAATCTCGGTGTTTTCTTTGGCAATCACGCGTTTGATTGGCAGGTTATAGAGTGTTGCAAATTCATAATCGCGTGTGTCGTGTGCCGGCACGCTCATCACCGCTCCGCCGCCGTATTCAAACAACACAAAGTTTGCAACCCAAACAGGCAAAACCTCCTCTGTGAGCGGGTGGCGCACAAAAAGCGGCAGCGGGCAGCCACATTTTGGCGCAAGCGAACGTTCTTTTGGTGCGGTGTTGCGCATTTGCTCAATCGTTTGGGTGTGTTCGCCCAAAAGCCCTTGTTGCAAGAGTTCAGTAACTAGATGATGTTCGGGTGCAAGCGCGATATAGCTTACACCATAGATTGTATCCGGGCGCGTGGTAAAGACTTCGATTTTTCCAGAAAGCTTTGAGCTTGTATCGAGCATAAATGCAAATTCAAGCCCAAAGCTTTGCCCAATCCAATTGCGCTGCATTGTGATGACTTGATTTGCCCAATGCCCTTCGAGCTGCTGCAAGGATTCAAGCAGTTCGCTTGCATATTCTGTGATTTTGACATAATATTGTGCCATTTCTTTTTGCACAACCGCTGTGTCGCAACGCCAACAACGTCCATCGATGACTTGTTCGTTTGCAAGCACCGTGTGGTCTTTGGGACACCAATTCACAAGCCCATTTTTGCGATACACAAGCCCCTTTTGCCACATTTGAATGAAGAATTGCTGCTCCCAGCGCGAATAGAGCGGGTCGCATGTTGCAAATTCGCGCGTGCGCGAAAACGACAACCCCAGCGATTGCAATTCTTTGCGCATATCGTCAATATTGCTATATGTCCAAGTTTTGGGGTGTGTGTGGTGTTTGATAGCGGCGTTTTCGGCAGGTAGCCCAAATGCGTCCCAACCAATTGGGTGCAAGACATTCTCGCCTTCTTTGCGAAAATGCCGTGCGAGCGCGTCTCCAATGCAATAATTGCGCACATGTCCCATGTGGATTTTGCCGCTAGGGTAGGGGAGCATGCTCAAAATATAACGTTTTTTGCGCTTTGTATCGTCAAGTGGTTCAAAGACGTTTGTGGTTTCCCAGTGTTGCTGCCATTTGGGTTCAATCTGTTTGGGGTTGTAGTCCATTTATGATTCCTTAATATTCGACATCATCATTACGAACGCTATCGATGACAATCAGAATGATAGAAAACAAGTTTGCCACCAATGCGCCGATTGCAAGTGCGGTTGCATAGACCGTGCTTGCAAAGGTTTGCTCAAAGATAAATGCAGGCACAAGGTGCAAATCGGCAACTAGCGAGCTTGCAAGCATTTCGGCAGCAAGGGTGTTGCGCACGCCAATTTTGAGAATCGTTGAGATAATATTGACACTTGCTGCAATGAAAAGCATAATCGATGTTTGCTCATAGAGGTAGCCCGCGATTGATGTCAAGCTCATCAGGCTAAAAAAAACAAAAATAACCTTTCCCCAATCCATAGTTAATCCTTATAATGTTCCTTTGGCATAGAGCGAGCGTAATTTTTGTTTCTCGCGCTTTGCAGCTTCTTTTGCACGTAATGATTCTTGATATTTTTTGAGGTCAAACCCAAGCCAGATTGCAAATAACATTGCGATAAAGATTGAGCTATATGAGCCAACAAAAGTTCCAACAAGCATTGGAAGTGTGAAGCCGATGATGATGTCGCCACCAAACAAAAACAGCGGTAAGAGTGTGAGCAAGAGTGTGAGCGTGGTGAGTAATGTGCGCGAAAGTGTGCGCGAGACAGCCTCGTTCATCACTTCTTGCAATGATTCTTTGGTGCTTTTTTGCATGCGTTCGCGGATTCTATCAAAGATGATAATTGTGTCGTTAATCGAATAGCCCAAGAGTGTGAGCAGCGCAGCGAGGACATCAAGCCCAAAGTCGATATTAAAGACAATCACCGCACCGCATGCGATGATGATGTCATGCGCGAGCGCAAGCAGGCTTGCAAGCGCAAAGCGCCATTCATAGCGAAAGGCGACATAGATTAGAATCCCAATACTTGCTAATGTGAGTGCGATGATTCCTTTGTTGCGCAGCTCATCGCCAACTTTTGGACCCACGACATCAACGCGGCGCACCTCAAGCTCACCTGTTGGTGCGAGCAGTGTTGCAATCGTTGCGCCCAAGTCGCTTGCAACATTACTTGAAGCAATGGGCAAGCGGATAAGAATCTCGTTTGGTGCGCCAAACTCGCTCACACTAAAGCCATCATAAACTTTTTGAGCGCTCAAAATCGCGCGTACTTCAGCGATTGGGGCAGTTTGAGCTTTGTATTGGATTTGGACAATGCTCCCGCCGCTAAAGTCGATGCCATAATTAAAGCCTTTGGTGAGATACAACACAATGCTTCCAAGCACGAGGATGAGTGAAAGCCAGATAGTGTATTTGCCCATACCAACAAAGTCATAGACTCGTTGTGATTTGAAAAGTTCCATTATGCTGCTCCTTTGAACCCAAACCACAGAGAGAGGTTTTTGCTTTTTGAAATGCGCGGGGCAAGCCATTGGTAGATTCCATGTGTGCCAACAATTGCGGTGAGAATCGAGGCAAGGATTCCAATGCTAATTGTTACCGCAAAGCCTTTGATTGCGCCTGTTCCAAAGGTATAGAGCAAAACAGAGGTAATCAACGCGGTAAGGTTAGAATCAAAGATTGCTCGTTGCGCATTTTCATAGCCAAGCTCAATGGCTTGAACAATCGTTTTTTTCTCGCGCAAGCATTCGCGGATTCGCTCGTTGATAATCACATTTGCGTCAATCGCCATACCGATTGTAAGGACGATTCCAGCCATTCCGGGGAGCGTAAGCGTTGCGCCAAAAATCGCCATAACAGCAACAATCAATAAGAGATTGACAACCATTGCAATATTTGCAATCACTCCCGCTAGCCCATAATAGGCAACCATAAACACGATTGTGAGCAAAAAGCCCACAATCAGCGCAAACATTGACACGCGAATACTATCGCTCCCAAGGCTTGGACCAACGCTTCGTTGCTCGAGCAGTTCGATTGGCGCAAGCAGCGCACCGCTGCGCAATGCGATTGCAATATCGCTTGCTTCTTGCACGCTAAAGCTACCGCTAATCTGCCCCACACCTGCACCGATTCGCTCGCGAATCACCGGGGCAGAATAGACTTTAGAATCCAGCACAATCGCCATACGTTTGCCGATGTTGTTGCCCGAAAAATTGCCAAAAATCTCTGCACCCTGTGCGTTGAGCGTGAAGTTAATCACGGGTTTGTTGTTTTGGTCATACGCAACACGCGCGTCTGTGAGCATTGAGCCATCAAGAATTGGGATTGCTTTGAGCAAAATCGATTCGCCCCCTTGCACAAAGGGTAAGCTCACATCGCCAAGCTTTTCAATCTCGAGCGGGGTGAGGTTGCGCATAAAATTATCCTCATCAACTGCCATCATCTGCAACACAGCTGCACGTGCAATCAGGTCTTTTGCACGTTGCTCGTCTTCTTGGGTTTTAATCCCCGGAATCTCAACCAAAATCGAATCTTCACCCTGCCGCGTTACGCTTGGTTCGGCAAGCCCAAATTGGTCAAGACGATTGCGGATTGTGTCGATTGCTTGTTGTGTGGCATAGGTTTTGGTCAATTTTGCTTCATCTTCGCTCATGGTAATTGTGTATTGCCCATTGGTCGATTCGACAATAAAATTGCCATTTTTGGCAATCAAATCTTCGATTTTTTCTTTGTCGTCTGTGTCGAGAAGCTCGAAACTAAGGGTATTTTCTTGGTTTGAAAGGTTGTCAATCAAGATTTGTTCTTGTTGGGCATAGAAGCTAATCGAGCTTGCCAAAGAACGCATTTTTGACTGCACCGCTTCATCAACCTTGACACCCAAAAGCATTGAAAGCCCACCTTGCAAGTCGAGTCCGAGCGTGATTTTGGGACCCATTGTGCCAAAAAATGAAGGGCAACACAGCAGGATTCCAAACAATGCAGCAAAATAGAGCGCAAGCAAACGCGGATTGAATGCACCTTTCATTGTGTTACATTCCTATTGTTCTGAATTGTATTTTTGGCTGATATAGTCTTTTGAAAGCTTTGCAATGGTGTCATCATTGATTTTGATATTAAAATATTTTTCTTCAACCTTATAGACTTCGGCAATCAACCCACCGCTTGTGATGATTTTATCGCCCTTTTTGAGCGAGGCAATCATTTCTTTGTGCTTACGTTGTTGGACTTGTTGCGGACGAATGAGAAAAAAATAAAACACTGCAAACAGCACCGCAAACGGCAATACTGCTCCAAGCAGACTTTCAAAACCTTGCATATTCTTCCTTTTTGTGCTAAATAAGCTCGAAGTATAGCATAAGTTTGTTTAACTCATTGTAGCCTTTGGATATTCTTTGGTTTGCACAAAGGCGAGATATGCGCTAAAGGCGTGTGGTTGAGGTTGAGCCAGCGCAAATGGGGCAAAACCAAGAGCTTTTGAGACGAGCGCACAGGGTTATAGGCAAGGTTGAGAGTGTGCAGGCTTTGGGGCATTTCGGGCAGAAATTCAAATTGGTTGCATTCTAAAAACAATGTTGTGAGATTAGGCGGCAAAGTTGGCAGAATGCTTAGGTTATTGTGTGCAAGGTTCAGTCGTTGCAAATTTTCAGGGAGTGTTGGGCATTTTTGCAGTGCATTATGCGTGAGGGTGAGGGTTTTGAGGTTTGGAAAAAGGTGCAGTTTCATAAATTTCGAATCGGTGCAATCTGTAAGACTAAGGTCTGTAAGACTAAGGGGCAATGCGCTAAGCAGCAGCGAGGAGCAATGCGATAGAACGATATTTTTCAAACAATCATTGTTGCAATCAAGCTGCACAAGCGCGTTGCGTGCGATATTGAGATAGACAAGATTTGGCGGAATTGTAAGGCTCTCACACTGATTATCTTTGAGGTTGAGATGTGAGAGTTTTGGAAAATAGGCACTATCAAAGAGTTGAATCTGATTGTGTGCGAGGTTGAGAATGCGGATAGATGGCGCTGTGATGTTTGGCAGGCTTTTGATATGGTTGCTTGAAAGATTGAGATATTCAAGTGTTGGAATCGTTAAGAAATGCCGAGATTCTTTGATTTGATTAAACGCAAGATTGAGCGAACGTAGGTTTTTTGGAGGGATAAAATGTGCAAGCTTGTTGTTGGTTGCGTCTAAAAATTGCAATTCAGGACAAAGAAGCGTGAGGCTTTTAAGGTTATTGCTTGCAATATTTAAGACATTGAGACTCTTGCTTTGCAGCGAGAGGCTTTGCAAGGCTTGGTTGTGCGCAAGGTCGAGCAAGAGTAAATGGGGGAGCTTTGCAATCGATAATGGCAGCTGTGAGAGGTTGCAATGTTGCAATGCAAGGGCTTTGAGCGTTTGGGGTAGCGCAATGGTGTTGGTTTGAAAAGGATTATTGCTCAAAGCAAGCTGCTCGATTGTGAGGTTTTCGAGATTATCAGGGTGCGTGATAGCATTGTTGGATAAATCGAGAATCTTTAGGGTTGGGATTGTTGCAAAAAACGCAGGCACAGCGCCAAAGGCATTGTGGCTAAGGTTTAGACGCGTTAGGGGCAACAAAAAAAACGATAGCGGTAATTTGCAAAGTTTGTTGTGGCTAAAATTTGCATCTGTGATAGTGTTGTTGTAAATTGAATTTGGAATCTTTGTGATTGCATTGTTGCTAAGGTTGAGAATATGAAGCGCATTTGGCAGCTGAAAGCTTGAAATCTGGTTGTGTGTGGCAAACAGGCGCTTCAGGTTGTGTGGCAAACGATGAATCGATTGCAATTTGTTGTAGTTGAGGTTGAGCGAATGCAAGGCATGCAGCTCGCTAAAACTATCAGGCAGCGCTTCAAGCTGGTTATGGTTGAGCATTAGCAACATCAGCGAATCAAGCTTGCCAAACCAACGTGGAATCGTGTTGAGCTTGTTGTGGCTCAAATCAAGATTGCGCAGGTTTTTGAGCTTTCGCATACCGCGCGAAAGGTCTGTAAGCTTGTTGTGGCTCAAATCAAGATTGCGCAGGTTTTTCAAATTGGCAATATGGTCTGGGATATGGTGAATCGAATTTTTAGAGAGCAAAATCGTTTGCAGTTGTGGCATTGCACAAAGAACAAGCGGAAAATCGGTGAGATTTGAATCAGTAATTGCAATTTTGCGCAATTTGTTCAAATACGCAAACGAATCGGGCAAAAAATGCAGCAGCGGGCTGCTAAGATGCAAATGTGTTGCTTCTAAAAGCTGTTTTGCCGAAGTAATAGGTTTTGCGCTTTCTTGCCATATTCCATGTAAGGGTTTGTAGGGCAATATCTCTTCATAAAGGTGTGTGAGCCACTGGGGCTGTGTGTCAGATTCCTTTTCGTGCGGATAGACAAGCGTTGTTTTGAGCGTTTTGAGAATCTGTGAATAAATCTTGGGCTTGTGCATATCGCCCCCCTTATCGGTACATTAATTATGAGACATTTCGGCAATGAGGCATAGCTAAGGCATAAGGCAAAAAGGCAGAAAGGCAAAATCGTGAGACATTTTGAGGCAAATAAATTCCGCGATGATACTCTATTTTGTGTAATTTTTTGCTTAAACAATAAAAATTCTTAATGGCAATCGTGTTGCAGATGTTCAAAGGGAGTTTTGCAGCGAAGTGCAAAATGCAAGCCCAAAAATGAAAACTCTAGCTGCATTGCGTGCAGCATTAGGCGGTTTGCACCAAAAAATGTTGCATATTCGTTTGTGTCAATTGCGCGGTTCAAATAAGCGCGGCTATGTGAATCATTTGCGCCATAGAGCGGGTCGCCCACGATTGGGTGGTTGATTGATTCAAGATGCACGCGGATTTGGTGTGTGCGCCCTGTGTGTGGGATTACATCAATGAGTGTTGTGTTGGTTGTTGCGTCATATTGCAGCGGCACAATCTCTGTAATTGCGGGTTTTCCGCGCGAATCAACAAAGCTTCTAATCGACAAATCGCCACCTTTTTTGGGGCGATAAATCGGCATTTCAAGCCTGATTGGGTGGGTGATTTTTCCAACACAAAGCGCTTGATAGACTTTGCGAATCTGCTTGGTTTCAAACAGCGCACCCAAAGCGCGGGCGTGTGGTTGTTTGCTTGCTAAAATCAGCCCGCTTGTTTCTTTGTCGAGCCGATGCAACAATACAGCATTTGTTCCCAATGCGGCATAGACGCTATCAAGCAATGCAGGCGCAGCAAAGCGCCCCTTTGGGTGGCAGAGCAAAAAGGCTGGCTTGTTAAACGCAACAAAATAGGGTGTTGTAAAAAAAGGTGCAATCAGATTATCCGTGTCGTTTTGGAGGGTTGCAACTTCAATCGTGCCGCAGACTTTTTGCCCTTTGGTGCAGGGTTTGCCATTATGCTTTACGCGCCCAAAATCAAGCCATTGCTGGGCTTTAGAATGTGGAATCTGGAATTGTTTGCTCAAAAAAATGCAGATTTTTGTGGGGGTTGGGAGAACAAAGGTTTTGTGGATAAAGCGCATAGGTCTCCAAAACCGCAGAATGTGCGCCATAGGAGCGAACCATGGCACACGACTTGCTTTGCATTTGCAAAGACACCCAAGCACTCCTCTCCCTCGCTCTGTGGAGTTCCTCTAGGAATGCTAACTCTTGCTTGTGTCAATCATCTGGTAATGCTCTACCAAATAGTCTCCCGCAGCGCATCGCACTACAAAGACCGCATGTATTATAACAAAAAACCTTTAACTTGTAAAGGGTTAATGAGAATTTTGTGTTGCTTTTTTGAGTTTATCAGAAATCAAAAAAGCAAGCTCGAGCGCTTGTGTTGCGTTTAGGCGTGGGTCGCAATGGGTATGGTAGCGGTTTGAAAGATCATTTTCGGTAATCTTTTGGCTACCACCCACGCATTCGGTTACATCTTGCCCGGTCATCTCAAGGTGGATTCCACCCGCATAGCTGCCTTGTGCTTCATGAATTTCAAAAAACGCACAGACTTCTTCAAGGATTGTATCAAAATGCCGCGTTTTATAGCCGCTGGTTGCCTTAATGGTGTTGCCATGCATTGGGTCAATGCTCCATAAAATATTGCGCCCTTCTTTGCACACAGAGGCAAGCATTTTTGGGAAATGTTCGCGAATGCTTTGTGCGCCCATTCGGATAATAAAATTCAGTCGCCCCGCTTCATTTTCGGGGTTGAGCTTGTCGCAAAGCGCAAGCAAATCATCAGCTTTTGCACTCGGTCCAATCTTGACACCCAAAGGATTTTTAACACCGCGAAAAAACTCAACATGTGCTTCATCAACCCCACGCGTGCGCTCGCCAATCCATAGCATGTGTGCCGAGCAGTCATACCAATCACCGCTTAGGCTATCTCTACGCGTGAGGGCTTCTTCATAGTTCAAAAGCAATGCTTCATGTGAGGTATAAAACTCTGTTTCACGCACTTGCGGGAGCTGTGCGTTGATTCCGCATGCTTGCATAAAAGCAAGCGATTCGTTAATGCGCTCGCTGATTTGCTTGTAGCGCTCTTGGCTCTGTGATTCGACAAAGTCGAGATTCCATCGTTGCACTTCGTGCAGGTTTGCAAAACCGCCTTGCGCAAACGCCCGCAAAAGATTAAGCGTTGCGGCTGATTGGTGATAGGCTTGCAAGATTCGCTCTGGGTCTGGTTCGCGCGCACCCGCGTTAAACTCGATGCTGTTGATGTTATCACCGCGATAGCTTGGCAAACACACATCATCAATCGTTTCTGTATCGCTGCTTCGTGGTTTGGCAAACTGCCCTGCAAGCCGCCCAACTTTGACAATCGGGCAGCGCCCCGCAAAGGTTAGCACAACCGCCATTTGCAAAATCACCTTGAAAGTATCGCGGATATTGATTGCGTTAAACTCGCTAAAGCTTTCGGCGCAATCCCCGCCTTGCAACAAAAACCCGCGCCTTGCAACAACATCTGCAAGCCGCTTTTTGAGCGACCGCGCCTCGCCTGCAAAAACAAGCGGTGGGTAACCCCGCAATTTTGCTTCAACCGCTTCAAGCGCTTGAATGTTGTTGTAAAGAGGTTGCTGTTTGATTGGTTTGTTGCGCCATGTCTGTGGCGTCCATTGGCATTGATTCATTGTTAAATTCCTTTTTGTGCAGATTCTAACCTATTTTGACTTAAAGGAGTGCTATAATTAGCGATTTGATATAAAGGAGCAACAATGGAACTTTCAGGAATCACAAATACCGCGCTTGTTTCGGGCAATATTTTTGCAATCAAAAAAGCAATGGACACTCAAGAAATGCTTGTTACAAGCCTGCTTGAAGGAATGAATCTTTTGCAAACGCCTGCTGCGCTTGCAAGCGAAAGCGCAAATGCTGCGCCTATTGGTGTCAATCTGGCAACAGATGGTGGGGTTGATATTCGAATCTAGCCATAGATTTGAATAAAGTAAAAATAATGCGTCAATTATCTTTTTCTTTTTTCTTTCTTTTTTGTGCGCTTTTTGCGCAAGACACCGCATTTATCGAAACCTATATTCACAACAAGCCCAAAGGAATCGTGCGCGATTTTTATATCTGGCAATATCTCCATGCGCACAACCCAACTTCTGAGCAGCTGCAAAGTCTCTATGGTTTGTTGAGCGCCACAAACCCCTATTTGCGCCGCACGATTCAAAGTCTTGGCAAAACCATCACCCTCCCGCGCGAGGCGCAATGCGCAAATATGTCGCCAAAAGCTGCATTACAAACCGATTCTGCTTGTTTTGAACGCGCGCTCAAAAGCAAGTTTGCAAGCGCAAAAGCATTCAATGCAAGCGAACAAAAACGCGCTTTGGCGCTTGTTGCTGATTCTACTCTCAAAGAATCATTGCAGATTTTGTTTGCAGCCAATCGTAGCGCGCTGATTGCCAAAGCCAACGCGGCTGTTTTTGCACGCGTTTATGGGGCGCTAAGCAGCAGCGAAAAGCAAAAGATTCCGCTGACCCCACAAAGCTTGCAAGCCCTAAGCGCTCAAAACAACACCGCATTTTCACAGCTTCTAAGCGCGATTGCGATGTCGAAAAATAGCCCACTCAAGCCACTTTTGTTGCGCAGCGATATTACCACAGCGCCTTATAGCACATTGTTTGCGCTTGGGCTAAACGAATTGCGTTTTGGGAGCAAAGACAAAGCACTTGTGTATTTTGCTCGTGCGCAAAAAGCGACTTCATCGGCTTTTTTTGCTGACCGCGCGCTTTTTTGGCAATATCTTGCAAGCAACGATAAAACCTATCTGCAAACTTTGAGCAAAAGCAAGCATGCCAATATTTTTAGCCTCTATGCTGCTGAAATGCTCAATGTACAACCAGCTTTTCAGGTTAAATATACTATTCCTAATCTCTCAAACGCAACACCGCCCTTTAACCCAAGCGACCCCTATCAATGGCAAGAGATTGCAAGCGCAATTGCAAATGCGAGCAACGAGCGGCTGCACGAGATGATTCCCTATTTTTCTTTTACAAGCACCCTGCCGCATTTGGTGTATTTGATGGATCGAATTGAAAAATTCCAATACCACTATTTCATTGTTCCGTATGAAGGGCTGATTGTTTGGGAAAATATGCCCCAAAAAAGCCTGACGCTCGCGATTGCCAAACAAGAAAGCCTCTTTTTGCCCGCGCTTGTTTCGCGCAGCTTTGCGCTTGGGCTTATGCAGATTATGCCCGCAAATATTGAGCCTTTTGCAAAAGAAATGGGGCTTAAAAATATCGAATACAACTCGCTTTTTGAGCCTGCAATTGCCCTAGAAATGGGGCGGTTTTATCTCAAAAAGCTTGAACGCGAATACCGCCACCCGCTTTTTGTGGCGTATGCGTATAATGGCGGACCAACATTTTTGCGCAAATTGCTTGCAAAAAACGAGCTGTTTCGCCGCGATTCTGCATTTGAGCCATGGCTTAGTATGGAGCTGATTCCGTATGAAGAAACGCGTTTTTATGGCATGCGCGTGCTTGCTAATTATTTTATCTATCAGCGCTATTTTGGGCAAGACATCACATTGCGCAAGCTTTTGCAAGAAAGCTTGGTGTATTAGCCCTCAACTAGTTTTTGAATCATCGCAACAATCACAAGCCCATATAAAATCACAAGTGCATAGCGGTGTTTTTTTGCATCAATAATGCGCAAAAGCGCGATTCCGATTGAAACACCAACCAAAGACGCCACCCCAACAATTGCCCCTTGCGTATAAGCAACATAGCCATGATACGCAAGGCTTGCAAAGCCTGAAACAGACGCAAAGATGATAAAAAAAAGCGAAATTGGGATTGTGCTTTTTGAGTTAATGCGCAAATAGAGGCTTAGTAGCGGAACAAGGATTAGCCCACCCCCGATTCCAAGCGAGATTGCAAAAACGCCTGTAAGCGCGCCGATTGCGATAAGCACAAGGCGGTTTGGGTTGTGTCGTTTTGTGCCTGTGGTGTCGTTTGTTTTAAACAAAAAGCGCCATAAAGCCGCGATTGCGAGCAATAAAAAGAGAATCTCAAGCACAAATGTGCTTAGGCTATTGACAATAACCCCGCTAAAAGCCGCACCGATAAACCCTCCAATGCCTACCCAAAGCCCTTCTTCAAAATTGAGATTGCCTTTTTTGTAGTTCATGTATGAACCAAAGATTGATGAAAACATCATTTGCATGACCGAGATTCCGATTGCTGTTTTGATGTCTAGCCCAAGCAACATCATTGCAGGCACAATGAGCGTTCCGCCGCCGATTCCAAAAAAACCAGCAAAGATTCCTGATAATAACCCAAGCCCAAGCAAACCAAGACCACTCAACCATTCCATTTTTGCTCCCGCTATGTCTTTGTGATGAGATTATAGCATTAAAGTTTTATCGGTTCGCTCTCTTTAAAGATGTGCAAAAACACAACTTTTTTAGGGAGTTTTGAGAAACTGCGGTGTAGAATCGGAAGAAAGAGAATGTGGAATGCAGTTTGCTAGCGATTTGACAGAGTTCGCGTTATGGAGCAAAGGGAGTAAGAATGATGAAGGTTGAGCTATTGCAGCAATATGTTCAGATTAGCGTAAGTCGTTATTCTGAATTTTTGCCTCGTGCAATTTCGTTTGCTATGCGGCATTTTGCGCGTAGTTATCGGCTTTCTAGCTCGATTCTGATTCTCGATGATGGCGAGCGGCTTAAAAAAGATTATTTTCTGAATTGGGCATATCATGTTGGGTTGCAAAAAGAATCGATTGAAGAGAGTGCGAGCTTTGAAGAGATTTTGCAGCATAGCTATTTGCCGATTCGGATTAAGATTGTTGATGAAACAGGAATGCTTGAACAAATTCGCGTGTCGCTTCGTGTGATAAAAACCCACCAAGTCGCTATTTTGCTTGACCACCCAAACCGCCTTGCTCGCCGCTATTTGCTTGGGCTTTTTAAAGATTTTTTGCTTGGTTATAATAATAAAGAACTCTTTCTTGATGCGAGCATTGATGGCTTTTGGGAGGTTCTTATGGGGCTGATTTCTGAAAAAATCATTCATAATATTGTCCTCAATTTTGATTATGAGAGCTTCAAGGCATGTGCAGGCTTTGAGAGCAGCAACCTTGAATACCTCACCAAAGACGAGGCGTTGTTGCGCCAAAGCCTCAAAACCCTAAGCTGCGGTGTGAATGATGATTGGGAAACGATTAAAAATCGCTATATCGACCTTGCACGTACCTATCACCCCGACCGCGTTTATGGGCAAGATGATGCGATTGTTGAGAGTTATGCAGAAAAATTTCGCGATATTCAAGCAGCGTATGAAGTTCTGAAAGGGCGGCTTTGCAGCGTATGAAACCTATCCGCAATATTGGCATTATTTTGCGCCCAAACATGCCATCGTTGGCAAGCTATTATAACGAAATCAAGGCGATTTTCAAGCATTATAACCTTGCAACAATGCTTGATAGCGCGAGTGCCGAGATGATTCAAAGCGATGATGGGCTTACTTTTGAAGAATTGCTGCAAAATGTCGATTTGTTGCTTGCTGTTGGTGGCGATGGCACTTTGCTTGCGCTCATTCGCCGCTCGTATGGTTCGCAGATTCCTGTTATGGGTATCAATATGGGGCGTATGGGGTTTTTGGCTGAAATCTATCGCAACGAAGTCAGTCTTTTGTGCGAATGCCTTGTAAATGGTGATTATTCAGTACATGAAGCCTTAATGCTCGAGGGTGAATTGCAATGGCATGGCAAGTTTCCGCTGCTTGTTGATACGATTGGTGTGCATTATGGCAGAACAGCATGTGTGCATTCAACCGAAGAAAAAACGATTCATTTCTTTGCTTTCAACGAATTTACACTCATGCGTAGTGATACTTTTGGAATGATTTACCCCCAAATCTCGATTGTGGTAAATGGCGATTGCAAACCTTTCAACAGCTTTGGGGGCGATGGGTTAATCATCTCAACACCGCATGGCTCAACCGCCTATAACATCAGCGCAGGCGGACCCATTCTCTATCCATTTTCAGAAAACATCATTCTTACCCCAATATGTGCGCATTCGCTCACACAATGCCCGCTTGTTTTGTCATCAGACCTTGCTTTGTGTTTCGAGCTTCTTGAGCCAAGCGCTGCAAATTTGCTGATTGACGGGCAAAGGCGCACAAAATTTGAATTTGGCAGCCGATTGTTTGTGCGCAAAGCAAAGCAAAGCGCGTTGTTGCTGCATACCAATAACTATGACTATTTTAAGATTTTGCGCGACAAATTTCGTTGGGGCTAATTTATATCGAGAGCAATGACCATGATTTCTAAGATTCTTATAAAAAATTCACCGGTTTTTAAAGAGATTTCGCTTGAGCTAAGCAGCGGTTTTAACGCTTTTAGTGGGGCAAGCGGTGTGGGCAAGTCTGTGCTTATGGAATCAATCCTTGCGCTTTTTGGGCGCAAAGATAGCAACGCGTCTGTAATCGAAGCGCATTTTAATGTTGCGCTTGATTTAGAAGATTGGGGGATTGAAAGCGAAGATGATACGATTCTATCGATTTTAAAAAAAGATAAAACGCGTTATTTTATCAATTCTCAAAGCCTTTCAAAAAATCGTGTTGTTGAGATTACTTCAGGTTTTGTCAAATATCTTGGTTCGCGTAATGCGCAAATAGACGAAGGCTATATTCGCGCACTTTTAGATTTATTTATCGCGCAAAAATCATCTGCTTTTAAAGAGGCTCTATCAGCCCATCAAGAACTTTTTGAACAGACACAATCGCTTAAAAAAGATTACAATACTCTTGTGCAAAAAGAACAGCAGATTGAGGAGCTTAAAGAATTTGCACAATTTGAGATTCAAAAAATCTCATCGATTGCACCAGAAATTGGAGAATATGACAAATTGCTTGCGCAAAAACGATTGCTTTCAAAAGCTGAAAAGCTTGGCGCGCTTGCGCAGCTTACAGAAGATTTTATCGATAAAAGTGATTGTGCAATGCAATTGCTCGCTCTTGTTGAACATGATAGCGCTTTTTTGCAAGAAGCGCTTTTAGAATTGCGTAATATTGTCGAAGACGAAAAAGACCGACTTGAAGATTTACTCGAAATCGATGCGGGTGCGCTGCTTGAACGAATCTCGCAATTATCTGATATTCGCAAACGTTATGGTAGCGAGGAACAAGCACTTGAGTATTTAAGGAAAAAACAAGACGAACTACAATCGTATGAAAATCTCACACACGATAAAATTAAACTTGAAAAAGAGTTAGCACAATCAACCCAAAAACAAGATAAAAATAGCCAAATGCTGCATAAAGAACGTGCGAAATATCTTAAAGATTTTGAAAAAGCTTTGAACGAACTTTTGCAAACTTTGCATTTGCGTCCAGCGATTCTTGTTTTAGAATCAATGCCAGATTCTCCAAGTGGGTGCGATGATATTGCGCTCAATCTTAAAGAAACTGAACTTAAAAAGTTGAGTGCAGGTGAATTTAGCCGCGTGCGCCTAGCGCTTATGGCGCTTGAAGTGGGATTATGTGAAAAGGTTGGTGTTTTGATTCTTGATGAAGTCGATGCAAATCTAAGCGGCGAAGAATCTGAAGGTGTTGCCAAAATCTTAAGCATTCTTGCAAAGAGCTATCAGATTCTTGCAATCTCCCATCAGCCCCATATTCCAATCCTTTGCGATAAACATTTTTTGGTTTATAAGCCCACAAAAGAATCAAAAGAAAGTCGCATTAAACCACTTGACAAAGAAGGGCAGATTCAAGAAATTGCACGCATGATTAGTGGTGCCGAGATTACACAAGAAGCCTTGCAATTTGCTGCAAAACGATTGGGGGAGAGGGTATCCTAGAATTTTTTCTTTTGCACATCTTCTAAAATCAAATGTGCAATATCATCAACCTTGTTGCTAATATCTTGTGAGTAGTTGGCAACATCGACATTTTGAGAGTTGGCTGTTTCGAGCTGATTTACAGCTTCATTGATTTGTTCAATGCCAAGTGTCTGCTCTTTAATCGATTCGCTCATATCATTGATTCCTTGCACCAATACATTCACATTGGCTTCGA
>JAAGKN010001017.1_pt1 | contig 50784 bp, 54 predicted proteins | sample 6206371 | NCBI WGS metagenome assembly JAAGKN01 (sample SAMN11533720, study PRJNA540317) | gut metagenome | isolation source: fecal pellets from male and female animal of same cohort | host: Peromyscus leucopus | place: USA:CA | collected 2017 | reverse complement strand
GCACGCCAAACTATTTCACTGCCATAGATTGGGGATATCATATGGTGGGTGTAGCTCAGTTGGTTAGAGCGTCAGGTTGTGGCCCTGAAGGTCGTGGGTTCGACTCCCATCACTCACCCCAGAAGTACCTTGCTGTATTTTGCAGGGATTTATAAATGAAATAAAAACCTCACTTGTTTTGAGTGAGGTTTTTTCATATTTATCTTCTGCATAAAAATTCCCTATTGTAAGAATAAGAAAAATATGATACTATGTGAGTAGATACAGTACTGCCGTTTATAAACTTATTTACGGAGGAATGCATTATGAAAAATTATGTAATCACAATCAGTCGACTGTGTGGGAGCGGCGGTTCCACAGTAGCTCGTATGCTTGCCAAAAAGCTGCAGATTCCTTTGTACGACCGGCACTTACTTTCTGATCCAATGGAAGAACAAACCAACATATCAAGCTCGCAAGCAGCTGCAGATCCCTTATTTAACGCTGCACAGGATATTTATGCCAATACTCCGCTTCCTCCCGAAGGAAGCGAGTTCACCACCAACCGAGCTATATTTCAAAAGCAGGCAGAAATCATCCGAAATTTGGCAGACACGAAATCCTGCATAATAATCGGGCGGTGCGCAGACTATGTGCTCCGGGATCATCCCAACGTGATTCGCGTATTTATTACTTCCGATGAAAAAAGCTGTATCGAACATGAAGCACAGCGCGTAGGCATCAACAAAAGAGACGCCCGCTCTCTGGTGGAAAAGCACAATCATGAGCGCGCTGAGTATTACCGCTGTTATACAGGGCAAGACTGGAGTTATGCGCAAAACTATGATCTGTGTCTCAATACTGCTACACTATCCTATGAATCCTGCGCAAATATGGTAATAGATTATCTTACATACCGCAAAAAATAATTTCGCAACAATACTAAGGAAGACGATACATCTTCCAAACAATCCCTCAGTCGCTATCGCGACAGCCCCCTTTACACAAGGGGGCCTTTTTATTCATGCCTTGCAACTCCGCATGCTTTCGCCAGCTTCTTCAGCATCCTCCCGGTAAAAGGAGGTGGCACGGTGTTAGCCGTGACGGGGGAATTGTAAGACCGCCTCCCGATTTGTAAAACCTGCAATGTGACAGCAGTCCCCCGCTATTATGACAGTCCTCTGCACATTTGATGTTTGCACTTTGCGACAGCTCCCGCCTTATTATGGAAAGAAAGCGCCGCGTTTGCGGCGCTTTCTCTGTACTGCAAAGTGTGGTCGTTTTTATGCAAAAAACGTGTGATTTCCAATCGTCATCACATAAGGTCTGTTATCAGAAACCCATGTATTTTTTGCAGTCGACTGATTTACAAAGAAAAATACATTGTCGGATATTCTTGCGCCCTCCAAACAAAGTTTTGCTGCAAGAACACTTTCTTCGTTTGGCGTACAATAAATCGTCCCTGATGCTGCCGGTGAAAACTGAACCCCGGCAGACATATCAAAAATCACGCTGTAAATGGTATTTGGAAACTGATTGCTGTTCACCCGATTGAGCACAACGGATCCTACTGCCATTTTTCCCTCAAGGGGCTCTCCCTGAGCCTCTGCATGAATTACTCTGGACAACCACAAAAGCTCATCTTCACTGTAAAAATCACTGCCGGATATGATTCGCGCCGCTGCCGGAAGTGAGGTACGCTGTATGTTCTTCCTCACTCCACGCAACACTGCAGTCAAACGCCTGTGCAATAACTCGAATCGGAACATACATCGTTCCATCCAAATTTATAATACCATCACGAATCCACAAATATCTGCCATTTGCATTTATATATTTGCTTCCGTTCTGAGCAGTAATCGTAAGGTTGTCCGCGGTGATGGTAGCAATCTTGGCTGTTCCGTCCCAATCGACAGAATGTGCTCCCATGTATAGAGAAAATTCCCGAATGCCCACATATGTGACCGCATCCTTCAAGAAAGCTGCACCAGCATATTCTACATTGTCAATATATACAGTTACCAATGCTTCACTATCCTCCGAAGCTTGTCCCATATCTGCCCGGAGGACGAATGCGTCGCCTTCGTTCATATCCTCTGCAAGTACCGTAATTACGGATGCCAAAGATAATACTATTGCCGCAGCAATCGCCATACATCGCACAAATCCACTTCGCTTTTGATTTTTTAACATAAACTGACCATGCCTTTCTTTGATGTTCAGAAGGAATCAAACACCTGCGTCAAATCCGATGCGTACCTTTCATGATTCACTCCTCACGCGGCGCCTGGACTTTGCCTGTTTGCCACTTCTCTTCAAACTCCACCAATTTACAGAAATTATCATTTCCATCAGAAGCAAATATCACAGCAGGCAAAATTTTCCCTGGTTCAGCTTGCAAAATCCGGCAAGCTACAGGCTTATAAAATTCACACTTTGCAATTGATTTTCCAGACGCGTTGTAGTAATATATATGTTGTAATCCTGTAAATTATGCTCCACATTGTATAAATTTATTCATATGCATATATTTAATTCAATAAAATTACGGAGATTCCACTATGAAAAACAGAAAAATAAGAGTTATCTGTTCGATAGCTGCCCTCCTCTGCTGTGCCATGCTCACACTGTCGGGATGCGGTGTTTTTCTTCTAAATAATCCGTCCGGTGATAAAAATCCGGCAACAACCGATACACAAACATTGGAACCTAAAAGTGATTTTGATGTAGTGCAAAATTCATACAGCAAACAGATCACCCGCTTTAAAATGGATCTTTCCAAGGAAAAATACGGCGGCGCCTCCGTTAAAATTGCCAGTACCAAAAGCAATACCATCGTTCCGGACGAGGCGGTAAGCACTACCCTGTCGCAAGGAATTACAGCGGCGCAATAAATATGTAGAAGAACTACTGAACGTGTCCATCTCAGCAGTGCAGGTCGATGGCCAAACCATGCTGGATGAAATGCAGGCAGCAGTCCGCGCCGGTGCATACTATGCAGATCTGGTTGAATTTCCTCAATCATATATCAGCATTTACGGCAACGCCGGCGTGCTGATGAACCTGCAGTCTCTGCCCGGTCTGCAGTTCGATGCAGAATATTTTAACCCCACAGGCACTTCAGCCGGCACCGGCGGTGATATGATCTACGCGCTGGCAGGCTATGCCTCTCTGAATCCGGATTCTCTCAGCGCCGTATTTTTTAACAAAGAACTGATGGAACAACTCCAAATGGAATCTCCCTATGCACTGGTAGATCGGGGAGAGTGGACCATGGATAAATATTTAGAATACACCGCAGCGCTTTCGGCATTGGACGGCGGATATTATTCCTATGCTGCGCAGAATACTGCCACCTATCTGCCTGATTTGTTGTTCTTTTCCGGCGGACAACGGCTAACTCAAAGCACACGCGGCGCCTACCCCTATATAAACTTTAACGCAACAGATACAGTTGATCTCTTTGAAAAAATGTCCGCAATTGTATATGATGACAAAGCCTACGGAAACGCTATTTCCGGAATCAGCGCATTCAATGAAGGAAATACTTTGTTTTTGATAGACAAATTAGATGTCATGCCTACAATAGCAAACAGCAGCGCGGAATGGGGTATCCTTCCTCTCCCGAAATACAGCGCTGCGCAGGAATCCTATGTGTCTCTGGCATATTATGAGGACGCAATGTTCTTTGGCGCAGTGCCTACTATATCAGATGTACAAAAAGCATCCGATGTGCTTATGGCACTCAATATGTCCTCCTACGGACTGACCCCGGACGCACAGGTAAAAAACAGCGCTTATCTGTATCTGCGGGACAACGATTCCATCCGCATGCTGGATATCGTTCTGAAAAGTGCCGCTTACGATTTTGCATATACCTTTGCTAATTCCAACAACGCCATTCCCTCTGCCACATTCTCCGCAGTACGCAATACCACAGGCGGCATCTCCAGCTTGCAACGGTATCTGGATATGTGGGGCAGCGCGGTTTGAAACCGCTATGTATCAGCTGTTCCCTGTAAGCTGATATGCGAATTATATAAAATAAAGAGGTCACTTCGTGACCTCTTTATTTTTCTTTTTGATTGTAAAAGTAAACCCGGGAAGAAAATCTTCCCGGGTTCTTTTTGATCCCATATTCATTATCGGCTCATTCCCTGCTGACGCTGCCTGGAAATATTGATAGCACCTTCCGGAATGCTGGATATATGATCCAGAGACATTCCTGTTCCCAGCGCCACACAGGATACAGCACGTTCTGCCACTCTGGTCTTAATGCCTGTAACATTGGCAATCAGCCGATCCAAACCGTACAGCAAGCTACCGCCGCCGGTCATCACAATTCCGTTATATAATATATCGCCCACCAGCTCCGGCGGAGTTCGCTCAATTACAGAGCAAACTGCTTCAATAATCGCAGTAATCGGCTCCTCCAACGCATCCGGCATTTCCAGAGAAGAAATGCGAACCACTCTCGGCAGTCCCTGCACCAGGCAACGCCCCTTCACCTCAATCATACGGGGTTCATCCCGCTGCCATGCGGCGCCTACTTTAATTTTAATTTCTTCCGCAGTACGTTCCCCAATGAGCACATTGTGCCGCCGGCGCACATATCGGATAATCGCTTCGTCAAACCGGTCCCCCGCAACCTTAATGGATTCAGAAACAACCACGCCCCCCAGAGAGATCACAGCAACGTCCGTGGTACCGCCTCCGATATCAACAATCATATTTCCGTTGGCACTGGAAATATCAATGCCCGCACCGATTGCAGCAGCCACTGGTTCTTCAATCAAATAGGTTTTTTCGCTCCCGCCTGGGTCGCAGCGTCCACAACCGCACGTTCCTCCACTTCCGTTATTCCGCTGGGCACACAAATAATAACCCGTGGAGCAAAGAAAGAAGAACCGCACGCCTTTTTTATAAAATACTGAATCATCCGCAAAGTATATTCATACTGGCTGATCACACCATCCCGCAACGGGCGGATCGCAGTGATATTGCCCGGCGTGCGCCCAAGCATCATCTGCGCTTCCCGCCCCACCTTCAGGATTTTATCCGTATTCTGATCAATAGCCACAACAGAAGGCTCTTTCAGCACAATACCTTTGCCCTGCACATAAACCAATACAGTGGCGGTGCCCAGATCAATTCCAATGTCTTTGCGCATACCGAGGTGCATATCTCTGCTCCTTTCTCCGATACCGGACGTTTTATACATTTTCATAAAACCGCAGTGTTGCATTTATTTTACCACACAATCTTGCATTTTGCAATGAAAAACCATTTTTTTCTTTTTCTTCTTTTTTTCATCTGAATGTATTCTATGCCAAACCAATGTAATAATATGTGCTTTTTTCAAAAAAGCATATTTCTGCACGGATTAAATTGTAAATTCGTCCAAAAATTCAAACTTTTTTCAAAAATTTATGGTATACTGCTTTCAGCATTATATCCTACATCCCGCAGCACGCGCTGCAAGATTTTATCATCCGGGAGGAATAGAGTTTGATTGAGGTTAAGAACGTATCCAAGAACTACGGTCCCGTATCAGCAGTAAAAGACATCAGCTTTACAGTGGAAAAGGGACATATCTATGGATTTCTGGGACCCAACGGCGCCGGAAAATCCACTACAATGAACATGATCACCGGCTGCCTTGCCGCCACCTCCGGCGAAATCACTGTCGCCGGTCACGACATTTACAGTGAGGCAATAGAAGCAAAACGGCATATCGGATATCTGCCTGAACAACCGCCTCTGTACACCGACATGACGCCCTTTGAATATCTTTCTTTTGTAGGAAGGGCAAAGGGACTTTCCAAAGGGGAATTATACGATCAGATAGAATCTGTTATGGAAAAGACCGGCATTGCAGACGTTGCCGACCGTCTGATCCGCAATCTCTCCAAAGGATACAAACAGCGTGTGGGGATTGCCCAGGCAATCCTAGGAAATCCGGATGTTATTATTCTGGACGAGCCTACCGTGGGGCTGGATCCAATCCAGATTGTAGAAATCCGGCAGTTCATTCAGGAGCTTGGTCAAAAACATATCGTCATTCTGTCCAGCCACATTCTTCAGGAAATCAGCGCCGTTTGCGACTGGGTTATTATGATATCCAAAGGAAAAATCGTAGCCAGTGATGCAATTGAGAATCTGCTGTCCGGCGCAAGCGCCTCTCCTTCCATCACGTTGGAAACAGAAGGCAACGCCGACACAATCCGAAAAATCCTGAAAAAAATAAACGGCGTCAAGGAGCTTTCTTTTTCCGAAAAAGGAACCCGCCTTTCCGTAACCGTTACCGTTGACCAAGATGCGCATCCGGGTGATGATATTTTCATGGCGCTGCGCCACGAAAACCTGCCGGTGCATTCCATGACGGACGGCGGCAGCCAGAACTCGCTGGAGAACGTCTTTATTCAGCTTGCAGGAGAAAGTCTGGATGCAGGCGCCGCATATGCTGCGAATAAAGCTGCAAAAAAAGAGAAGAACTCCAATAAGGAAATCACCGAAAAGTCCCCTCTCGGATCCGCATATTATACAGCTTCCGATAAAGCCAAGCTTCCCGACGAGGATGCGGAAAAAGCCGAAGCATATGAATCGCTGTTTGAGGATAAGGAGGAAGATGACAAATGAGCGCAGTGTTCAGAAAAGAATTCCGGTCCGGCATGTGCGGCATGACAGGCATGATCTTCATTGCTTACGTGCTGCTGTTTCTGGGTCTTAATACCGTTTATGTAAACTATAACTACGGCGTTGGCAGCTTCGAATACGTAGTTGTATCCGCCGCGTTTCTTTCCCTTCTGGCAGTGCCCCTGCTGACTATGCGTTCCTTTTCTGAGGAGCGGCATAATAAAACAGATCAGCTTTTATACTCTCTTCCTATCAGTACAGGTAAAATTGTTCTGGGAAAATTTTTCGCCATGGCCGCAATCTTTGCGATTCCTACATTGATTGCGTGCATTTACCCGCTGATCGCCAGCACTTACAGCAGCGGCGGTATAAATCTTGCCATTGGATACGGCGCCATCCTCGCCTATTATCTGCTTGGATGTGCTATTATCGCAATCTGCATGTTTTTATCCACACTGACAGAAAGTCAGGTTATTGCTGCAATTATCAGCATTGGTACAATTTTACTGCTGTACTTCACCAACATAATCCTGCTTATTCTTCCCAGCGGCGCATGGGTATCTCTTGCAGCTGTAATTATTCTGGCGCTGATTATATCCGGTATTTGCTTTGCAGCAACGAAAAGTCGCTGTGATCAGCAGCATATGTGCCGCTGTACTGATTGTCGGAGCAGTAATCGTATATATTATGAATGCCTCTCTGTTTGAAGGACTGATTGAAACAATCATCGGTTCCATTGAAATTTTCAAACCGATTGAAAGCTTCACCTTGGGTACCTTTGATATCGCCTGTCTGTTCCGGTATCTGTCCATTTGCGTTTTGTTTATATTCTTTACCGTACAGTCTTTTGAAAAACGGCGCTGGAACTAAGGAGGAATCGAAATATGAATGAACAAAAGAAACTGAAAAATAAAAAAGCAATGCGCATCGGTTCCTTCAGCATTGGTATGTCCGTTGTGGTTCTGGCAATTGTGATCGCAGCAAACCTGCTTGTCAGCAGTCTGCCTGCATGGATCATCCGTCCGGACACCACCTCAGAAGGAATGTTTACAATCGGCGATACAACCAAGGAAATTGTAGCTGAACTGGAAACAGACGTTACTCTGTATCACATCACTCAACCTGATAACGCAGATCCTGTTGTACAGGAAATTCTGCAGCGATATGCGGATCTAAGCTCCCGTATCAAGGTTATACAGATTGACCCTGTAGCAAATCCCACTTTCATCTCTAAGTATACCAAAGCAGACCAGCTTGCAGAAAACAGCATTATTGCTGTCAGCGACAAACGCAGCACTGTGATAAACGGCAGCAGCTTATATATGTATAAGCTTCCCGCAGATGATGTAAACTACTATACCCAAAGTGAATATGAAAACATCAATCAGACATACGCAATGTACTACGGACAATATATCAATGCAACCCCATACTTCTTTGGCGAAAATGAATTAACCCGCGCAATTGATTACGTAATGACTGATAAGCTGCCCGTGTTGTATGCAGTCGGCGGACACGGCGAAATTGAATTCGGAGAAACCTTCATTTCCTCCATCGCAGATGAAAATGTAGAGCTGCGCGATCTGACCTTAATGTCAGGAGAAACACAAGGTGTTCCCGAGGACGCTGCGGCAATCATCTTAAATGTGCCCCAAACAGACATTACAGATGAAGAATTGGAAATCCTTAAAACATACTTAAATGACGGAGGCAATATCCTTCTCATAACATTTTTCCAATATTGCACAGCAGACACTGTACCGAATATAGCAGCCCTAACAGAATATATGGGACTCGAGCGCAACTCCTGATGTGGTTTTCGAAGGAGACAATACAAAGTATTATCAATCTCCCAATATAATTATTCCCACCCTTTCCGAGCAGGGACTGGGAGCCAACCTTCCCAGCACAAACATCTACACGTATATGGCAAATGCCCATCCCATCACTGATATGCAGTCTAATGAAAATGTAACAGCTTTGCCCTTAATGACTACATCTGATACTGCATATCTATCCGCAGAGATGGAAAATGAAGATAAAGCAACTGCATCCTTCACTTTAGCTTGGGAAGCCACCCTGAGCGAAGGCGGTAAACTAATCTGGTTTTCTTCTCCTTACTTGTTCACAGACGATTTCATCAGGGAGAACATTCAAGTTCTGGCAGCTGCACTACAGCAAGTCTGTGAAAAAGAAACTGCCGTATCCATTGTAGGTAAAAACATACCCACTGCTGTTCTGGATATAACCCAGGCAGATGCAACAACATGGTTCATCGTTATGGTTATTGCAGTTCCCCTGATTCCCCTTATCACCGGATTTGTAATCTGGTTCCGCCGCCGGAGAAAATAAGGAGGGATATCTGTGAAAAAGACCGGAAAAAGCATTCTGACTCTTGTAATTCTACTGATCGTGTTGGGAGGACTGATTGCGGGATATCTGGTTCTCCGACATTTCAACTCCATTGAAACCGAAGAAGAAGATACCTCTGTTACCCTACTGGATAAAACAGACAAAACCGTCACTGCACTTCAGTATAGCGACGGAGAAACAGATTTGTCCTTTGTTTATAATAACGATGTGTGGGAATATGCTCTGGACAGCCATTTCCCCTTGCAGCAGGATGCGCTGCAAAATATGGCTGCAGCCGCTAGCTCAATCACCGCAAAAATACAAGTAGATACGAGTGAAAACAAAGAGGAAACATACGGATTAGATACACCCGTACTCACCGTGGATGTCACATTCTCAGGCGGCTCCGCATACACCTGCACATTTGGGGATATCAATGATTTTAACGGATATCAGTATTTTACAATTTCAGAAGATAGCACAATCTATATGGTAGACGCTTCCCTGCAAAAATCCTTTGGAAAACCGCTGAATACGCTGTATCAGGCAGAAACCTATTTGCTGCGGAGCCAGGACGTGCAAGCCTCCGACATCACTTCTATCCTATTAGAAACAGCCGCCGGATCTGCCAAAGAAATCACCGACGCAGCCGGAATTGAAGCGCTGTTCAAACATGTAGACGCATTGAATATGAATGCTTGGATAGATTATTATGCCGATCCCACAGAAATGCAGGAAACATACGGCATTCATGCCGGCGGTGACCGTGTTACCGTCACATACAATTCCAAGGACGGCAGCAGCAATATCTACACTGTATATATAGGAAACAAGTTTGAAAGGGAAATAGATCAAGCGGACTCCGCCGCCTCTGATGAGGATACTGGCTCCGAATATTTCTACAGTCCCCAAGATTCTTCCGTTGTGTACACAGCAGATGAAGCTACAATAAACGCCATTTTTGATTATTTAACGTACACACCCGCTTCATCTGATACTTCCGAAAACGCATAATAGAGAAAGCCGCCGGGGCACAAAAGCACCCGGTGGCTTTTTCTATTTGTTGTATTTGAACCAATACGGCCCTCTTGGATAACTTCAACGCCGTTATAGTAGATTTCTATGCTTAGCACAAAAATCGTGTATCAATCCGCTAAAAGCAGGTCAAAGCATCCGTTGTATGTGACTTTACATTTTCATGCTCCGCCTTGCGACAATGCATAAAGCACTGTTTCAATATCCTCATTGATACACACAGCCTGATTCGCAATTTCCCGCGGGCAATAGGCTTCTCCACGATTGACACAGACATAAACTGCCTTAGAATTTATAGCAGTCATCTGCCAAAACGGATATTTGATGATAACAGGTGTATTGAATCCAACGCCAACCTCCAGGAATAGAATGTGCAAATCTTTGCGGTGACGAATAAAATCGTCATATCTGTCCGCCGCTGCATACCAGCCGTCATCTTGTACAAATTTATCATCGCTGCGAAGATTCATAGTCAGGGGAGCGCCGCAAACAGGACACTTCGGAATCAGCTCTGTGGGAATTCTCATATTCCTTTGCTCTGCAACCATTCGACGAACTGTTTTTTCATTGTCATAGGTTTTGTCATGACAAGCCTTGGAGCACTGCCAAAGTCCATAATCACCCTGTGTATAGAACAAACGTTTTTTATCAAAACCGGCAATTTGAAATTGATGGTCTACATTCGTTGTCAAAACGAAGTAATCCTTATCCTTAACAAGCTCCAAAAGCTCAGTATATGTCTTCCCCGCAGAAACATCATAACGGTTTACATAGATGTGCCTTGACCACCATGCCCAGTATTCCTCTAACGTATCGTATGGATAGAAACCACCCGCATACATATCGGTAATACCGTATTTTTCATGAAAATCGGCAAAATTCTTTTCAAACCGCTCTCCGCTGTAAGTCAGTCCCGCAGCGGCAGAAAAACCTGCGCCTGCGCCGATTACAATGGCATCGGCGGTTTCTATCTCTTTTTTTAATTTGATTATATTATCCGATATAAGCAGTGCGTTTGAGGAACGCTCTGTAGATTTTGTAGTCCAAATCTTTGAAAACATTAAATATCACCTTAATTTCGCTTTGTGTTTGATGTTTGTACTCCTTTACTGTGTGCACCGCAATTTCTGCCGCCTTTTCATTGGGGAAATGAAACTCTCCCGTTGAAATACAACAGAAAGCAATACTTGCTATATGATTTTGTTCTGCAAGCGCTAAGCATGAGCGATAACACGAAGCAAGCTGTTCTTTGTCTTTTTCTGTTAATCGTCCGCGAATGATCGGACCGACAGTATGCAAAACATAGTTACTCGGCAGATTAAATGCCGGTGTAATCTTGGCTTTTCCTGTTTCTTCTTCGTGCTTTTGACCCCTCATAAGATTGTCACAAGCCAAACGCAGCTGAACACCCGCATAAGTGTGAATAGCATTGTCAATACAGCCGTGGCAGGGACAGAAGCAGCCAAGCATTTGGCTGTTGGCGGCGTTAACAATCGCATCGCAGCGAAGGGTAGTAATGTCGCCTTTCCAAAGGTAAATGCCGCTTTGGATCGGCTGCAAATCTGTTAGTCCGATAATCCCTTTTCTATTCGTCTCCTCCTGTAAATATGCATCCTGCACATCTAAAAACGCACTGGTTACCGCCTGCGGCATACGAATATTAAATAATGCCCGGAGCAGTTTTTTCTGTTCCTGCTCATTTGAAGGGATTTCTATATCACAATATCTTGGCTGTTCCTTTAGCAGCTCTCTGATTAAATACATTCTTCTCTCTTTTTGCGTCATCATTTAACCCTTCCGAACAACAGCGTTTTGCAGACATCCGGATTCACAGTTGCCGCAACCACAGTATGAATTTCTTCCGTCAAGTATTTCAGATAATTCATTGTTTCATCCTCCGCATAAAGGGATGCCTTTGATGAATCATCTAAAAAGCTTCCTATATTGGACTCGGACCAGCCGGGGCCCGCAGCTCTTGACTATATTATATGCAAACAACTTTTATATGTAAAGTACGCACTTTATTGTGGTGTAGTTACCGCAAGGTTACTATTGAACGGTTACCAAAATGAAACAATTGTGCAGTTATAGGTCTTTCAGCATTGTTAGCATAATAAGAAAGCTTATGAGATTTTTATTTTTGCAGATATTTTCAATTTCGAAGCTTGATTTCCAAAAAAACTATATGGTATAATTGTATTGCTGATTACAAAAAGAAACTGAGAAAAGGAGACTCCCTATGAGCGCTGTAAAGACAACAAAGGATTTACCCGCCTGTCCTGTTGAAACCACTTTAATGCTGATAGGCGATAAATGGAAGGTCTTAATCCTGCGCGACCTGCTTCTCGGCACAAAGCGTTTTGGTGAATTAAAAAAATCAATCGGCAACGTTAGCCAAAAGGTCTTAACTGCACAGCTTCGGGATATGGAAGGAAGCGGACTTGTTAATCGGAAGGTCTATGCAGAGGTACCTCCGAGAGTGGAATATTCTCTCACTGAGCTTGGGAAGAGTTTAAAACCAATTCTTGATTCTATGTGGAATTGGGGCGAGGAATATAAAGCTTCGGTAAATTAAAACGGTGGCGGATATCTCTCTTGGAGATTCCCGCCGCCATATCTATAAATGCGCATTTCAATCATGTAGAAAATGAAATATATCTTAAATAGCAAAAAAGCTCCCGCAAGGGAAAGACTGCAAGGGCAAGACAATCCACAATGGTCTGTCTTGCCCTTTTTATAGGGTATTACAGAACAGTTAAAGGCCGAAAATGCTTTAGAATGGGTTGGAAGAACGAATAACAATACGAGCATGTGCGATGGAAATTGTAAGTAAAGTCCCACTATATTTATGTGTTGAAGTAAAATATAATAAAAGAGGTAATTGAAAAGCATTCTGAAATCGACACGAAAGCAAGATTGTGTTGTTCCGTTCTATGAATCAGTTCTCTATAATTGTATTACCAGCTACGGCTGAAATACAATTTCAGAGGAGAAATTACTATGAACACAGACAAAATTTATGCAGAAGCAATCGCCAACGAATATGCACCAAAGGACACTTCTAAAGTTGTTGCTTTGAAAAAACTGGACAGAAAGGCGAAAAGCAAAGCGAATGTTTTTGCTTACACTTTCGGAGTTATTATGGCACTTGTGCTTGGTGTAGGTATGTGCTTATCCATGAAAGTAATCGGGAACGGAAGCAACTTTATGATGATTGCTGGAATTATCGTAGGCATCAGTGGAATTGTTGGTATCAGCGTCAATTATCCGATTTATAAAAAACTACTCGAAAATGGTAAAAAGCAGTATGCGTTTGAAATTATGCAGCTTGCAAAAGAAATCAGTGAAGAAATCGAATAATAGGAGAAAGAGGGCGGTAGCATATGAACAAATCTGAAAGTAAATACTTTAATACCGCCCTCTCCATGGATGAGGCGCTAATTGCTTTATTAGAAGTGAAAGATTTGGAATACATTACGGTAAAGGAAATTTGTGAAAAAGCCGGAGTGAACAGATCAACATTTTATCTGCATTATGAAACGATTGCTGATTTAGTAAATGAAACAATGGAAAGTGTTGACACACGTTTTGTATCTTATTTTGCACAAGATACAAAAGATATTTGGGATAAGATAAACGGCAATGAGTTAAAAGAGCTTATTTTGATTACACAAGATTATCTGGAACCGTATCTCCAGTTTATAAATGACAACAAAAAGGTTTATCGTGCAGCATTTAGAAATCCGAATAGTATGCAGGCAAATATACGATACAGGAATTTAAAAAAATATATTCTTGAACCGATTTTGAAGAAATTTGGAGTTCCTATTTCATTTTGGAAATATTATATTGTGTACTATATAGAAGGAATTGCGGCTATTATCAAAGAGTGGTTGAATAACGATTGCTCGGATTCTGTTGAAACAATAGCGACTATTATCGAAGAATGCGTCAGACCATCAAACGGATCAGAAAAAAGCGAATATGGAAAATGAAAATATAAGGTCAATTATTGAAAAATGGAAGAAGGATTATACTTTCAAGACGATAGCAAGCTCTACTATTTCTTTTGGCATTACCATCCTGTTTGCTTTATATAATGGTTTTTTAGGAATTTACCTTTCGTCTGTGTGGCATGGAAGCATTTGTTTATTTTATCTTCTTCTGATTTCAATTCGAGGAATAATTCTACTAACCGAAAAGAGAACCATAATACGGAGCGAGCATGAAAGTGTACGTTACAGACACAAAACTTTTATCGTTAGTTCTATTATTCTTTTGGTGCTAAATAAGGTAATCGGCGAAAACTAAAAATTTTCCCTTATTTCAGCTCGCAAGGACAAAAACAAGGGAAATACATAAGGGTGGAACACAAAACAGGCGAAACGCCTTGAAAATACAGCGTTTTAGAGGGGTTAACAGGTAAATCGGAATTTATTTATTGCTTTTTCTAAAATGTATAAGTGACAAAATACCAATAGGGATAAAATAAGCACACCAAAATTCAAGTGCTATAACTCCTCCCATGTTATTTTCCCCATCTGACATAGAGCTAAATATTCCTGTCATTGGCATAATAAAACAGGAAAAAAAGAATACTCCATGACCAAGCATCAGATACTTTAACCACTTATCTGCTTTTGTCTTTGTGTCTATTGTAAGCCCAACAAAAAAAGTCGAAAGTGCCATCATACCATATCCAAGTAAGTCATAGCTAAAAAACAATCCGCCTCTTGAATAGTCAAGTATTCTCATAGCCTGCTCATCAAGTGAATCTAATCGAACCGAGGTGGTTTGAGCAAAATACACAAGAAATATCAAAACAGTATAAACCGTAGCAAATGTCATTCCAACATGAGCTGCCACTCTATGTTTTTCATCACTTTCATTACAAAAACCAGAGGTCATCATTATGTATCCAATAGGTAATAACATACATACAAAATAACTTCCAAAGTTAAAGGGAATTAACATACAGACAGCAAATAATAATACTGAAATCGTTACTATCAAAGCCCCCATACTTGCTATTATTTTATTCATTTTATACTAACACCTCACTAAACACCGATTTGTCAACCTTATTATTATAACATAATACCCGCTGGGAAACAATTGTTTCCCAGCGGGTATTTACTGCCTTATAGAATGCTCCTTTACGAAACCTCTTAAGCAGATCAAGTTGTCGGCTAATCGGGAAGTTTGCCGGCAAGCATCAGCCGCAGATAGGTAGCGTCCGCAGGAGTAATTCTGCCATTGCCGTCTACATCAGCAGCCGCTTTCTGTGCGTCTGTCGGCACTTCTCCTTCCGGAAGCTTATCTGCCAGCATCAGTCGCAGATACGTCACATCCGCAGGAGTGATTCTTCCGTTACCGTCTACATCTCCGGATTTCAGTTCCGGCTTCGGGTCTTCCGGCTTTTCTTGCCGCAACGTACTGAAGTTTTTATGTGAAGGTTGTTTATCGTCAGCGTTGTACCCCATTATTTCCACAACATTGATTTGATCAAAGTCGAAATCTTCTGCGTTTAATGTAATGGTAGCCTTTCGATTGTTCACATCAGCAGTTCCTGCCAAAATTCCGTTTACATAAAATTCCACAGTTTTGATGGAGGATAGCCTTACATCCGCACACACGGTTATCTCATTTCCGACAGAATATGCGTTTGCAGAAGAATGTAACGATGATGTATCGTAAGGCAAAACATTGTTGTCTCTATCCAGGAAAGATACTGTTAAATAATTGCTAACAGTATAGTTATTGATAGATTTGATAGTTGTATCCAGTGTATTAAACTGATTATCCAGCCAGTTTATACGGTTTGTCAGCCACGTTCTAAGTTTTTCCACCTCGAATTCAAAGGAGGCACTATATCCCCATCGTGCATTATCAGCATGAGCAGATTCCTTCAAATATTCGTAGTGCGTATCAATGACGCCACCCGATTTGATCACATCCTCCAGCTTATCCCGGATCTGCCAGTACCGTTCCTGTGCAAGGGCCACAAAATACGGATCGGAACAAATACCGCGGTACCACCAGGTTGTTATACTGTGGGCATTGCATTGCCAGACATTATAAGCACTTGCAGCGCCGTCCCAGCCGTCAGCCGCCCAGTCCATATCCCATATTGGCCCCATTTTGTAAGGTCCGTCAATATCTTTATAGAAATATGTACTCTTGCGCCCCGTCTCATAATTGTTATAAAGTTCAGTGATCATAAAGTAGTCCAACAAGGAATCCATATCAAACAGTTCCGAGTAATGAACCATTTGTCCGTTTAGCGGTGCGTAATGCGTTTTGGAAAACGCGGCAGATTCAAATGTATACAGTTCTTTGCGAACGTTTGTCCATATGGTTTTATTCGTGTAAGTAAACTCCGGTTTGTTAAACTGAATGGTTGTACCCTTCGGCGTTCCAAAGGTAAAAGGACTGTCCTTTTCATGGGCATCTATATTTAAAAGATATCCGCCGGTGCATTCCGGATATTCAAAGTAATCTGACACATTGTATGTAATTCCGTTAAAAGTAACCTGATCTGAGGTAATCCAGGCGAGATCCTCCGTCATCTGATCTTCTAACAAATCCCTCTGATCTTTGGAAAGTCCCTCTGCTTTGCATATTGCCTTTGCAGCATCTTCCGCAGCATCCTCCCAGTTATAGACGTTCACACGGTCGGGGGACACACGGATATGCTCCGTCAGGCGGTAGTTTCCAACATACTCGCCGTTCAGAATCAAATCGACCCAGGTGGATTCCATAGCCACTTCTGCTCCAATGGCAGCAGACAAATCGTAAGCTATTTTATCCCGCATCAGAGAACGGTCAAAATAATTTGCTATAAGCACCCAATGCTTATTTTTACCCATGCCGAACAAATCCGTTTTCGTATCCAGCTTTAGCTTATAAGGTTTTTTCAAACCGTATTCCCATGTGGTATTTCCGCGCCCTTTGATTTCTGTTTTGCCGTTATAGAGCGTAGTATTCCCCGAATTATATAAATCGCTGCCCTGTATACGCATATCGGCATTGATATAATATTCTTTTGTAGTGATTGCCTCGCCGCCTTCCGTGTCGATATATATAACGGGAAGTAAGACTGCAATACATCTTCAGCGTGTCTATAACAGCGCCGGTGCTATCCTTGATTTCAACGGAAATCCATTTTTCAACGTCCGATTTTGTGGGCGTATAGGTATTGGATGTATTTCCCCGCACTGTATATGTGCCGACTGTCCAGGTATAGGTATAATCGTTCGGATTGCCGCTGGGAACAAGCACTGTCAGCGGTGAGCCAATCTTTGCATATTCCTCTGCAAATTGAAAGGTATCTGCTGTAATGATTTGTCCGCGAAACAGTCCCGCGTCTCGGTATGCCTGCAAAATAGAAGTCCCGTCTGAATTGAAATTGTAAGCAGTAAAATCCGCTGCCGTATCCGTATCAATGCCGTTTGTTCTGGCATAAACCGTATGTTTATTTCCTGCCTTTACGGCAAAACTGCCTTGAGACGGATCAGACAAAAGCGAACCGCGTCCGAAGCTATCTATAATATTATCCGCCGCATCCAACAGAGTAATGCTGCAATCCTTATTCCCAAAAACAAGAGAGGAATCATACAGATTACAGTCGGCTTCATTTTCTGAAAGCGCCACAATCGGAAAACTCGGATCTGCCTGCGTCTCCTGCAAACCCTTCACCAAATAGCTTTCACCGGAAGGAACAACGCCTTTCAGAGACAGGCTTTTGTCTCCGCCCCCGTCATTATTGTTATAACGGATTGTCCAGCCGTTTAAATCTATTGTCTGTGCAGTAGGATTATACAGTTCCATAAAGTTGTGAGAAACTCTGGTATCCCCCTTTCCACCGCCGCCGAATATTTGATTGATGACGATATGGTCTCCGGATGTTTCTGCGGCAACGCCTGTCAAACCGACAGACAATAAAAGACTCAACAGAATAAACACAGCAATCAGCTTATAAGTCAATTGGTGCCTTTGCATAATAAAGAGTTCTCCTTCGATTGTGAATAATATACAATGATTTTAGCATATAAGACAAATAAATTCAACATTTTATCAATAAAAATTAAAATATTTTTGATTAAAAATGTATATATTATAAATTTATACATATGAGTAATTAAATCATATATGCAGAAAGAAGGAAAATATATGAGGTAGAAAAGCCATAGCAGCACAAACCTGCAATTATTCAATATGAATCATAGATTTATGAGTAGATTTTTCCTGCCAAGTGTGGTATAATAGCCGCAATACAACACGTGCAGCTGAGCTAAAATCACTTCATAAAAAGAAAGACATGGTTATAATTATGCTACTCTATATTGACCCCGGAACAGGAAGCATGCTCTTTGCAATTCTGATTGGTATAATCGGAGCCTTAAGCTATCTTCTCAAAGAGTGGATGGTCAAACTCAGATTTATTTTGAGCGGCGGCAAGAAGGTGGAAACCAACGCGGACCAAATACCGTATGTTATATTTTCAGATGACAAAAGATACTGGAACGTATTTGAACCGATTTGCCGTGAATTTGACAAGCGCGGTATAAATATAGTCTATATGACGGCATCGCCCGACGATCCGGCACTGACCACTTCCTTGGAGCATGTCAAAGCAGAGTTTATCGGCGAAGGAAACAAAGCCTTTGCAAAACTTAACTTTTTAAATGCAACAATCGTTTTGTCAACAACCCCGGGACTTGATGTATATCAGTGGAAAAGATCGAAAAATGTAAAATGCTATGTACATATGCTTCACTGCGCAAATGAAGTCGCAGGATACCACATGTTCGGCATAGATTACTATGACGCTTTGATGCTGTCAGGAGAATATCAGGTCAAGGATACAAGATATTTAGAAAACCTGCGCGGGCTCCCGGAGAAAGAACTGATCAAGATCGGTATTCCTTATATGGACGAAATGGCAGCAAGACTCAGGAAAAACAATGATGCACCGCATCACGAACGCACAATACTGCTTGCTCCTTCTTGGGGAAAAAGTGCAATTTTTATGAAGTACGGCGGACACATCATTGACGTTCTTCTTAAGACGGGATATCATATCATTATCCGACCACATCCCCAGTCGTTTGCTTCTGAAAAGGACTTGATGGACAAGCTGATGCATCAATATCCGAATTCCGAACAGCTTGAATGGAACCGGGACAACGATAATTTCGAAGTGCTGAAGCGTTCAGATATCTTAATCTCTGATTTTTCCGGCGTTATTTTTGATTTTTCACTGGTATATGACAAACCCGTTATTTACGCGGATACAGAGTTCGATAAGAGTCCCTATGACGCATGGTGGCTGAAAACTCCATATTGGACCTTCACAGCGTTGCCAAGAATCGGTCAGAAACTTACTCCTGATAATCTTGGTTCCTTAAAAGAAATGATTGATACGTGTATCACAGATCCGAAATATGCAGACGGTCGCCGCGCGGTAAGATCGGAAACCTGGGAGCATATAGGTGAAGGAACTACACGTGCTGTTGATTATCTCACGCAAAAATACAGTGAATTAACCAAATCCGATAACAAAGATAGTAAAAAAACGAAAAGTAAATCGTAAAGCTTGAGATTTCATTAAATCCTATACGGAAAATCAAGCAAAGCGCGCCGCGGGAAATGCGGAGGAATGGAGATATGCCATGTCTTTTGGGGCAATTTTAGATACACTGTTGTTTAAACCACTTCAATTGCTTTTTGAAGTGATCTATATGATCGCCGACAGAATGATCGACAATCCCGGACTTTCGATCATTGTGCTGAGCCTTGTAATGAATTTTTTGGTTCTTCCGTTGTATAAGCGCGCCGACGCAATGCAGGAGGAAGAACGCGATATAGAAATGAAACTCCGCGATGGTGTGGCGCATATCAAAAAGACGTTCAGCGGAGACGAAAAAATGATGATTCTCCAAACATATTACAGGCAAAATAATTATAAGCCTACATATGTTCTGCGCGGAGCTGTTTCACTTTTTCTTCAAATACCGTTTTTTATCGCTGCATATCGCTTTCTGTCAGGACTTAGTCTTTTAAACGGCGTCTCCTTCGGACCTATAGCAGATCTCGGCAAACCTGATGGAATGCTTGTAATTGCAGGACTTACAATAAACATTCTTCCCGTAATCATGACAGCTGTTAATCTTGTTTCCTGCGTGATATTCACAAAAGGCGGTACGCTTAAATCCAAAATTCAGCTCTATGCAATGGCGCTGTTTTTCCTTGTGTTTTTATATACCTCGCCGGCCGGACTTGTTTTCTACTGGACGCTGAACAATATATTCTCTCTGGTTAAAACGATATTCTATAAACTCAAAAACCCCGGTCGTGTACTCAGCGTTATCGTTTCTTTAGGAGGAATTGCACTGTTTGTATACGGACTGTTCTTCTATCATTTTCCGACGCCAAAAAGAACTGTGTTTTTCGTATTCTGCGCAGTCATCCTGCAATTGCCGCTTATATATTCGCTGCTTATCAGAAGGATAAAACCCTTGTTCAAAAGCAAAAGTGTACAGCCAAATAAAAAGATTTTCTTTGCAGGTGGAATATTTCTCTCCATTCTTACCGGTGTTCTGATCCCATCCACAGTAATAAACGCTTCTCCTCAGGAATTTGTGGATATCAATTATTTCTACAATCCACTGTGGTATATCGTATGCTCCTTTTGCTTTGCCGTCGGAATATTTGTGATTTGGCTTGGTGTATTCTACTGGCTTGCCAAACCATCGGGAAAAGTGATCTTTGAAAAGGCCGTCTGGATTCTATCCGGAGCTGCACTCGTAAACTACATGTTCTTCGGAAAAAATCTCGGAATTTTAAGTGCAAGCTTAAAATTTGAAAACGGACTTAACTTTGATTTAAAAAGTCAACTGATCAACGCTGCAATTCTGCTGGCAGATAGCAGTCCTGTTTTACATCATTATTCAATTTTTGAGAAAGCATACATTCAACATTTTGGTTATAGCCTCCCTCGCCCTTGCAGGAATGTCTGTAGTAAATGCAGTAAACATAAACGCGTCTGTGAGCACGCTTAAAAATCATGCAGATGCAGAAGAAATGCCGAGCTTCACTTTAAGCCGGAACGGAAAAAATGTCGTAGTACTTATGCTGGACCGGGCGGTAGGTGAATACATTCCATATCTCTTTCATGAAAAACCGGAACTGGAAGAGAAGTTTTCAGGGTTTACGTATTATTCCAACGTAATATCCTTTGGTGGAAATACAAACTTCGGTGCACCAGCGCTGTTCGGCGGATATGAGTATACACCCGAGAAACTAAATAAAAGAGACAATATCCCCTTGGTTGATAAACATGATGAAGCTCTGAAGGTCATGCCGCTGCTGTTTGATAAAAATGGGTACGATGTAACTGTATGCGATGCACCGTATGCAGGATATCAGTGGATACCGGATTTGTCCATATATGATGAATATCCGGATATTCAAACATACCTTACAGAAGGTAAATTTACCGACAATGCAATAAGAAAGCAAACCGTGAAAAGCAGAAAACGAAACTTTTTCTGCTATGGCATCCTCAAGTCAGCGCCCCTTTGCTTTCAGGAAGTACTATATAACAAAGGCTCCTATAACGGAGAAACCTCTGCTGAATCCGGTCAGTGCTATGGTCAGATAAGAACAGAAACAACCGTTGCCACCGGCAGAAACCAAGGTTTCATGGACAGCTATAATGTAATGACCAATCTACCCCATATGACTGATATCACAGAAGGATCAGAAAATACTTTTTTGATGATGGCAAATAATCTGACTCATAATCCAATGCTGCTGAGTGAGCCCGAATATGAGCCCAGAGACAATGTAGACAATACCATATATGACAGCGAAAACACAAAGCGGTTTACCTTAAACGGACGCACACTTAAAATGGAAACCGATCTGCAGGTAATACATTATCAATCAAATATGGCAGCAATGATCCAACTCGGAAACTGGTTTGATTATTTACGTGAAAACGGTGTTTATGACAACACAAGAATTATATTGGTTTCCGACCATGGATACGATAACAATCATCTGGATGAATTAATACTTGAAGATGGTAAGGATATAAGCAGTTATTATCCGCTTCTGATGGTAAAGGATTTTGGCAGCAAAGGCTTCATGACCTCAGAAGAATTTATGACAAACGCAGATGTTCCGTCCCTTGCAGTCAAAGACGTAATAAACACACCTTTAAATCCGTTCAGTGGTGTAGATTTAAGCGACACACATGAAAAGACAGCGCGTAATCAGTACATTCTTTGCTCAGATTATTGGGAAGTAGAGGTCAATAATGGAAATAAGTTTCTTCCCGGCAAGTGGTATTCTGTACACGATGATATGAGAGATCTTTCTAACTGGAAGGTTGTTGCAGAATGCTCTGAGTTGCCGATAGAATAAGTCCCTCTTCGAGAGAATACAATAACAAATAAAAGCCGCAGTAAAAACTGTGGCTTTTATTTTATGCTTGTCTCGAAAACAGGGCGCCGCAAATTGTGCGCAAAACAAACAAAAACCGCGGCTTTCGCTGCGGTTTTTCAATAATGGAGCAGATGACGGGAATCGAACCCGCCTCCTCAGCTTGGGAAGCTGATGTTCTACCAATGAACTACATCTGCATTCTCCTGCTTGTTATTATAATCAATTTCTTATAATTTTTCAAGTCCTTTTTATTGATTCAAAAAAGTTTTTTTCGGCACGAGTTTTCCTGATAGCCGCCAAAAAATAGAAAAATATGGAACCGGATCAGCCACGGAAGCCTATCACTCCATGCACACAAGGGAGCGCTGGAACATACTATTATATTGGAGTGAGAACAAAAGCCACTCCGAAGCGGATTCCTATCCGAAATAATAAATGACGAAAGGAAAACTACTATGAACTGCCTTTGCGATCTTTTCGGTAACGAGGTTGTATGGCTCATTATCATCGCTCTGCTGATTCTCACATGTGTATGCGGCTGCGGCGCTTGAGTTGACCATTGATTCTCTGAATATATAAAAATGCCGCCGGGTTCCACAACCCGGCGGTTATTTATATTAAAGCTTAAATGCAGCAAGCTTTTCCCGCAGAAAGTCTGCAGCAAGCTGGATATCCCGTGCGGGATTCTCCCCAACCTCCCGTTCAATCGTCAAAAATCCGTCAAATCCGGTGGCAGCAAGCGCAGGCAGATATGTATCAAAATTTACATCTCCCTCTCCCAGCGGCAGTTCCAAATATGCCCGTCCCATCGCAAGCAATTGATCATGTCCGGCAGCCTCACCGCCGATTGTAACCTGAATATCCTTTCCGCAGGGAGGCATCCAGCTTGATACCGTCCTTTGCATGGGTATGCACAATATACTTTCCAAGCGTACCCACTGCGGTCTCCGGTCTGTCGCCCGCAACCATCACAAGATTTGCCGGGTCAAAATTCACCCGAACACCGCCTGCACCCAAGCTGTCCAAAAAATCGCACAGAATCTGCGCCTTTTCCGGACCGGTTTCTACTGCAAACGCACTGCCCATAGAATCAGCATATATAGCAAGCTCACGGCAGGCGCTGCGCATAATTTCTTTTGTTTCACATTCCTCTGCCGGTACTGTACCGATGTGCGTTGTTACCACATCACATTTTAGTTCTTTTGCCAGATCCAGCACCCGTTTGGATTTGTCAACATAAATTTTATTTTTTTCGGGATCTGTAAAACCTACATAGAAATCACCACAAACAGCAGAAAATACCATCCCATGAGATTCGACAATGTCCAACGCTTCACGCAGTTTGTCCTTTGTGATCTCGTCAACGCCCAGTTCCCCCCGCGTTGCGTACACCTGAATTCCATCTGCACCAAGAGCCGCCGCTTCTTCCACTCCTTCCCGGAAATTTTTCCGGAAAGATTCAACCATTACGCCAATTTTCATATAATAATCCCCCTATTCCGGCAAAGCCGGCATAAATGATAAAATGATAATGATTCGTGTTTGTGTTTATTCCCCTATATTTCCGTTCGCATGTTCGTCTGTCGTTTCTTCATAAACAGATCCGTTTGCTTCTATATACGCAAGCATCTTGTCTATGTTCTCTTTGGACGAAAAAGTATAATACTGCCGATCCCGCTCCAGAATATCCACATAGCCGTAATAAATCATCGCAGTTCCGTCCGAAAAGAAGCAAATTTCATACTGCGTTCCTGCAATAATGGATAATACCTTTTCTCCGCCTGCTCCACCGCTTTTTTCTGTCCATTCCCCCGCAAGCAATGCAAGAAATGTATCATCGGGAGCAAATTTCATGGAAGCGTCACTGCTCATATATATACGCACGCACTTCTTTTGATTCGGATAAATATTCTATAACAGCATCCGGTTCTGTTTCCGGTACGGTGCCGCATCCCTGGCAGCAACAGCAGCAGCGCGACTATTATCCATATTCCATGTTTAATTTTCTGCATTTGTATTATATCCTTCCCCTGTCCGGCAAGCTTTTGCCGACGAATATCCACCCCGGAAAACAGCAGCGGCTTGTATTCTCCAAACAAACGGCTTGTAATCCGATCCGCATACCGCTCACGCAGTTCCTTTTGGGACAAATTGGTGCTCATAATCGTTGGCTTTCCGTTGTTGATACGCATGTTCACTACATTATATATACAAGATACAGTGAACTGCGTTGACATCTCCGCCCCCAGATCATCTACGATCAGCAAATCTGCCTCGTAATACATCCGGATATCTTCATATGTACCTTTGCCAAACTGTTCCCGCTCAAAATCATCCAGCATGCTCTGCACCGTTTTGTAAACCACTTCATAGCCTTTTTCTATAATGGCAACAGCAGTAGCCGTAGACAAATGGGTTTTTCCAAGCCCGGTAGAACCAACCAACAGGAAGCTGTCCTGCGTTTTAGGAGAAAAATGCAGCGCAAAGCTTTGCAGTGTACGCAAATTGTGCTCCATAGACTCGCGCTCTGGCCCTTCTTTATAATAAGACAGGGAAAACGAATCAAAACTTTGCACAAGTGCCAGTTTGCCAAGACCGGAGTCCTCCAGCATGGCCTGTGCCATAGCACGGCGCATACATCTGCACATATTCACACCGACAAATCCCGTATCTCCGCATGCAGTGCATTCATATACAATATCTGTATAATCAGAAGGATAGCCCGCCGCCTCCAGCAACTCAGCCCGCCTCTGGCGGAGCTTTGCATTTTCCTGCCGCAACAGCTCCATCTGCTTATCTATATCTTTTCCAGACATGGCAGCAGAAAGCACTTTAGGTGCGGTCTCCGCCAACTGTGTGTCAATTTCCAGCAATCCCGGAACAATCGGATACAGCGCAGCCTTACGTTCTTCGCTCCGTCCGACGGCTGCGCCACGCTTATTCTGATATGCATCCCGCACACGCTTCATTGCATCGTGCATGATCATCCCTCCTTCTCATCATCTTCACCATAGGAACGGCGAAGAGCAGCTTCAAAAAAGTCGTCTGTCTCAAAACTTCCTTTCTGATCTTTGGCACCGTCTCTGTCGTGCCGATACTGCGTGATCGCACCATTCACCTGCTCCAAGGTGGTATATCCGCTCTGGTACCATTTTTCCAAAACAGCGTTGCAATAGGGAATAGATATGCCTCCAGTGTTTTCCACAGTGATTTCATATGCTTTTTCAATCAACTCATAGGGCATTTTCCATTTGCCGCCCCATTTGCTGAACGCATCCTTCTCTTTAGCCGTCAGCGCGCGTCTGCCTGTGCCGAATAAGCGCCGAAGCTGCTTTTCAATTTTGGATGCGTCTTCAATCGCCTGCAAATGGGCGTCTAACTCTTCATAGTCCATAATTCCGTCATCAAAAAGACCAATTGCCAGCTTTTCTATATAACGGAGAGATTTCTTTTCCATCTTCTGACAATGGGAGAATAAAAGCAAAATATAGGCGCTGTCCAAATGCAGATAATCTAACAGCCCCACCACAATTTCCACTTCTGCAATATTGAACATTTTTCCCATATATTGCTGGCAGCTCACCAGCAAATCTCCCACTTCCGCATGGGCATTTACATAGCTTGTAACCTGCTCGGAAGTATAATGAGGAAGCTGTGCCGCCCTCGCTACCGGCTTTGGACGGGACACCGTAACATTTTCTCCGCCAGCCTCTTTCCGTACTGGTGTACTTTTTTCATCCTTTTTACAGCGGCTTTTCGTACCTTGCTTCGTCTCTGCTTTTTTCGCAGATATTCCCAGTTCATTCTCTTCTATATGAATCACGCCGGCTTCTTCCCAAAATGACAAAGCGCTTGACAAGCTTTTCGGCGTAATATTCAGCGTATCGCACACGTCAGATGCTCCTGCGGCTGGATTCGCTAATACGAACAGGAGCACACGCAGCTTTGTTCCGTCTGCTTCACCCAGTTTATCTAAAACGGGACCGGATGGAACCAGAATACACTGCCCGTTAAAATCCACTTTAATTTTCACAAATGGAACCGTTCCTCTCTTGATCGTTTCATTTTTGGCAAAAATCTTACTCGATTTTTTACGTTTTCAATTGCAGAAAACTGAAATATACTGTAAAATCAGAGTTTCCCACACCCTGTGGAAAACCCTGTGGAAAATTCGGCATCAGCAGAACTTTCACCTGTAGAACTTCGTCACATGCAGATAAGCTCTACTGTAGTCCCTCAGATCACTGCAATTTCACCGCTGGCAAAAGCATTGAGACTTGTCCCTGCGCGCACGCCGGCAGTATATTCAAAATATGCCTGTGCCCCGACCATAGCACCATTATCACCACATAGCTTCAATGGCGGCATATATAGGGATGCGCCCCGGGATTCCGCCACCGCTGTAACAGCCCTGCGCAAGTGGCTGTTTGCAGCCACCCCGCCAGCCAAAACCAGCTTTTTCGCAACTGTATCTGCAAGAATATGATCCAATGTTTTACAGATGCCGCCAACAGCGGCATCTGTAAAGGAAACCGCTACCCGCACCTTCTCCTCATGCGGAATCGGAGCCTTAGAATCCAAGCCGTTGATTTGCCGATAATTATGTATATAATTTACACACGCGGTTTTCAATCCGCTGAATGAAAAGTCCAGGCTGTCTCGCAGAGAAGGCGAAGGCAGTGGAATTTTGTCCATCTCTCCAGCCTCTGCCAATGCATAGCCTTCTGTTGCCAATGCGTCCATTGCTGCACCACCAGGATAGGGCAAACCCATAATCCGTCCCACTTTGTCAAACGCTTCTCCTGCCGCATCGTCCCGTGTTCCGCCGATTTCCTTAAAATCAGACGGGGCAGACACCGCATAGATTGAAGTATGTCCGCCAGAAACAACCAATGCAGTAAACGGCGCCTCTAAATCGGGATGGTCAAAATAAGCGGCTGCGGCATGGGCTTTGATATGATCTACCGGAATCAACGGGAGTCCCGCAGAAAAGGCCAAAGATTTTGCATAACTCACCCCTACCAGCAGGCATCCAATCAGCCCTGGCGTGTGGGTGACAGCTACCGCATCCAAATCGGACAGAGATACCCCTGCCTCCTTCTGCGCCTGCCGAACAACCATTGAAATTGCTTCAATGTGCGCCCGACTTGCTATTTCCGGAACAACGCCGCCATATAAAGCATGGGTGCTGACCTGAGACGCAACTATATTTGACAGGATTTTCCGCCGGTGCGGTTCCATATCTACAACGGCTGCCGCCGTCTCATCACAAGAAGATTCAATAGCCAGAATGCGCATAATAGATTTCCTTTTTATGACTGTAATACTGTTTTTGCCATGCAAATAGCATCTTCCCGAGGATGCCTGTAATAATTTTTACGTTTGCCGATTTCAACAAATCCCCGAGAGCGATAGAGACAACTTGCTGCATCATTGGATTGCCGTACTTCCAGATACACTGTTTGTATCTGCAATTCATGTGCATTATCTAACATAGTGTCCAAAAGAGTGCCGCCAATTCCTCTTTTTCGATAAGAAGGGAGCACTGCAATATTAGCAACATCCCCCTCATCCCCTGCAAGATACAACACAGCATATGCAACGATTTTCTGCGTTTGCAAATCATGCACAGTCCACACATACGTGCATGGCTGCCGGATCGAGGAAAGAATCATATTTTCGCTCCACGCATCCGCCGCAAAGCAAGTCCGCTCAATTTCTGCAAGCTGATCCAGAATGGAGGATTTCTCTGGAATATCTTTTGGCAGAAGAGTTATTTCTAACATGTTTCACCGTCCGCCCTGACAGGTGGACCAAACATTTCAAGCAAGGCCGACTTGATTGTGTCTAAGCACGTCTGATAAACAGACAAATCTCCACCAAAGGGATCCGGAATATCTACAGGCAGTTTTGTTATTTTAGATGCAAAGTGCGGACAAGACCACATAAGACTATCTGCATGCGCAGCGGTAATTCCAATTACCTGGGTTGCCTGCCGGATCAGGACTTCGCTCACCGAACGGGAAATGTGCTCGGGAGGAGTGATTCCTGCCTGTTCCAGTGCAAGAGCAGCGTTTCGGGATATAGGAGATCCGTCTGCATATAATCCGGCAGACACAGCAATGCGATTATCCGTCCCATAGAAATGATTGAACAGAGCTGCTGCCATAGGACTGCGGCAGGTGTTGCCGGAACATACAAACAAATATAATTCTTGCATTGGCGGCTGATCGCACCGCTCTGTATCCGGTGCATTCAGCGGGGATTTTACAGATTCCAATGTATTTGTATTCATATATCCGCCTCCGCTGCACTGTCTGTTGAAGAGACTTCAGGAGCAGACGCCTCATAATACGGTGCAAGCAAATCTTCTGCATTGATGCAAATTTTGAACTGCCGATCATATAAATAGGTTCCGCCACCGCAAACAGCAAGCGTCAAATTATAATAGAATGCCGGCCACTGCTCCGAATAAAACTTCAGTTGATAGGTTTCATTTACATCCCCGCGCGGCCAGATGGATTCGCTGTTTCCAGTCTCAATTGCGTTCTGCATGCGCGATGTAATGGCTTCCATAACTTCCTTGTCTGCATCCACACTGCCGCTTTTGGATCCGTCTCCAATGGTACATATCGTAATAATGTTGGTTTCCTGCTCGCACAGATAACACAATGACGGGTTCATTTCCCATAAAGCCGGAAGATCAATGTCTGTACTGTAGAAAAACAATGTGGTGCCTCCGGAATATGCGCTGGTAAGATAGTCCTCCGGATCCAGATCACCTACCCGATACAGGACTTCTCCGATCGCATCGTCAATTTTACCGTATTTGTCTCCCTGATTGGTAGGTTCATATCCTACAGGCGCACTGTAATATGCGTTGCCGGATTTGTCCGTCAGGGTTCCGTCTTCTTTCAAAGGTATATACTGCCTCTTTTGAACAGGCACACAAAAGCAGCGCCATAAAAAGAAGCATTGCAATTGCACGTTTCATAGATTTCTCCGTTTCATCAATATCCGAACTGCCCGGAAAGGCTGTCGTCGTTTTCGACCCAGTCCTTTGTTTCAAAAATAGTGAAGGTATCCTTTGTATCCCGAACATATACCCGCTCGATACCGGCGTTGATAATATATCGCTTACACATCATGCAGGAGCATGTCCCGCCCACAAGCTCCCCTGTAGGAGAAGTGCAGCACATATACAGGGTAGCGCCCAGCATTTGCTCCCGTGTAGCAGCGATTATAGCATTGGCTTCTGCATGAACACTTCGGCACATTTCATACCGCTCTCCTCTTGGAATGTTCATTTGATCTCTGGGACATGCTCCAATATCGGTACAATTGATCCGTCCCCGCGGTGCACCGTTATAGCCAGTAGAAATAATAACATCATTTTTCACGATGATCGCACCAAAGCGTCGCCGCAAGCAGGTGCTTCTTTCAGAAACAGTTTGAGCAATATCCAGATAATAATTGATTTTAGAAACACGATCCATCATAATTCACCAACTTTATATGATTTTATCAATACTGACAAAAACTATATACCATTTTATTATACTTCTCCGTACCTTTTAAGTCAATAGAAAGAAGCAGGGATAAAAAATAAAAATGTTTTGTTTTTGCACCGTAGCGGTAAAGGAAGCTGCGGCGATTCACCTCCTTTTGCCATGGGAGGCTTGACTGCCCCTGCATCGTACTATCGAAGTCCGCATGGCAGATTTCATCGCAAACTTTCTTTATGTTATATAGAAAAGAAACAGTCCCCTATATCAGAGGACTGTTCTTTTCGTATAATGAATTTGATTACTCTTCCGTAAGCTTTACCTGCTTCGTATATGCCTTAAAATCTTCATGCCAAACACTGAAATCAGGATTATCCCGATGATCCGGAAGATCGTAATGTTCTTGTAAATACTCTCCGATAAACCGGGTAACCTTGCGTGCCCCTGCACTATTCAAATGATTTCCGCCATCCCTGGAGTCTGTTGACCAGTCAAAATCAAACCGATCCCGATCCAGATTCAAATCCACAAACGGAAGATGATGCTCTTTCGCAAAGTCCTTTACAGCATTGTGCCGTTTATAGCTCCAGGAAGATTCAGAAGGCATTTCCAGAAGCAGCAGTTCCATATTGTTTTCCGCACACAGCTTCTGTATCTGCTCTCACTGCAATAACAGATGCGCCAGGAATTTTGGCCCGTTTCTCTGTTTCCACCATATATTCTTTTCCAGTATACCCCTTGACCACATTGGATAGCATCTGTCCTTTTGTAATGCAGTGTGCTGTATAAAAGGGTTTGCGGAGGATATCCCTCCATTTGAGTTTTTTCCACCGGTTATGATACCGAAATATACTAAATGGTTCTCCGAGAACCGCATTGAACGCATTGACAATATTTTGTGAGGCATCTGTTTTTGTAAACATCCCATCCGTTTCCAAAATAACCAGCTTCGGTTTCTGATAATCCAGAATCCGTTTCAGCATGGCAAGGGATCCCGCCGGAACCTGCAACCCCTCCGCACTGACATAGGAAGTATATCCGCATGCATCCCAAAGCTCCATAGGAGAAAAGCCGCTGTATGCGTCACTGTTACCGATAACAACAACATCAATGGAATTTTTCGGTTCAGAGTAAAATCCGTTAGCGTTCGGATTGGTGATACCGCCTTCTTTTGTGTTATCCTTCGGCGCCATTAAATAGGACACGCCCATCAGTAGTATGGCAAGAATCAGAACAAACGCAACACATTTCGTCACATTCAGAAGAGTGTTTTTTGATTTTCTTTCATCCATCCTTCAGACCTCACCCTCTGTTAAAATTGCCCGTAAATAAATGCTACCTGATCATACCCGTGTCCATATGCGCCGAATATGACAATTGCAAAAATCAATGCAAAATATACAACCCAGCGAATCACAATATGCTGCCCGGCAATGCCCTCCCGCAGGGAATAACCCTTTTCCTGTATCATGCTTACAATCAGAACAATCACACATCCAGCAGCAATGGCAATGAAATCCCATCCGTCAATACCCAGATGCAGCATCGTTCCGTTTGTAAAGCTTCCGGGGGCAAAATCCGTAAAGATGCGCAGCAGAATTTCTCCAAACGCACCCACACTTTCTGCGCGGAACAATGTCATGCCTCCTACTACCAAAACGCAGGTACGCAAAATCCGTACTGCACGGAACGCACCGCTGCTTCTGTTCAGATGAAGGATTGCCGCCCCCTTAGCGAAAAGAGGTTCCAGCAGCATGCCAAGAAGCATGATCAGATAATAATACATACCATATGCAAGATATTTCCAGCCTGCGCCGTGCCATGTACCATTACAGAACCATACGCAGAACAGCGCTGCTGCGGAAGGAATCAATGCACCCAAAAAAGGATTCAATTTTTCTTTGGCTTTTTTAGAAAGTTTTCCGAAGCCTTTTGAAAGAGATACTGAATAAAATACATAGTCGCGCAGCCAAGCGCCCAGGGTAATATGCCATCTCCGCCAAAAATCATTGATAGAATCCGCAAAGAAGGGCCGTGCAAAGTTTTTCGGAAGATCTACGCCGAACAGCTGTGCACTGCCGATAACGATGTCCATGCATCCGGAAAATTCCATGTAAATCTGCACGGTAAATAAAATTCCGCCCATCAACAGTACGGCGCCGCTGTGCTCCGTATAATTTCCGAAAACCTCTGCTACAAATGGATTGGCACGGTCTGCAACGACCATTTTTTTGAACAGTCCCCATAGAATCAGTTGGGCGCCCCAGGTAAGGTTTTTGTATGTTGTCCGATTTCCTTCCATCAACTGACCCGCAGTCTGATCGAAACGCGCAATCGGTCCTTCCACAATCTGCGGGAAGAAAGAGAGAAACAGGGCAACCTTGCCGATATGTTTGTCCGCACGGTATTTTCCACGGTATACATCCACTATGTAGCCAACCGCCTGCAAAGTATAATAGGATATACCCAGAGGCTGGATCAATTTTAGCTGCGGAAGCATGTGCTTTTCACTAAACAGTCCCAAGAAATGATTGATATTTTCACTAAGGAAGGGATAATACTTCAGAAAAGCAAGCAAGCCGAAAACAACCAGAAAGGTACAGGCACAAACTGCCTTTTTCTGCCACCCGATAATCCCGCGCAGCTTCTTTTTACCCTCTTTATCCAACGCCTTTTTCGAAAGGTCAAATCCGTCCTGGATTTTATTCAGGAAAATTCCGGCAAAATACACCGCCGCTGTGGACAGCAATAGAAAAATCAAAGTGGAAGGGCTGTTTAACCAATAAAAAACATAACTGGCAAGGAGCAGCACGCACCAACGGTATTTTTTCGGCATTCCGTTATACAGCAGAAGCACCGCGCCGAGAAACGGAAGTAAATATACAATGGAACTGTAAGCCATAGGTTCGACTACACCTTTCCTTCAGAGTTTTTATCTTAGTTTAATATACGCAAATCAGTCGTCGGACAGCCGCTGAATCATTGCATAAATTGCGTCAACAGTTTTGAAGTTTTCCGGCACTACATCCACCGGTGTGATTTCAATATCAAATTCGTCGTTCAGTTCACCTACCAGCATTACAACGGACATAGAATCCAAAATGTGATCCTCGATCAGATCTGTTTGTGCGGCAAAATCCACGCCGGGCTTGAGATTTTCCAAAATAGTAGAGCAGTTTTTCCATAATAAAAATCCTTTCTTTATTGAAAAATAGTTTATAAGCTTTGGTTATTTCCAGCAAAGGAAAATACGATGGAGTACAAACCATGCTATCCTCCCCTGTGCGAAGGGAAAGCCTTCTTGTATTGGAGCTTCGCAGCAGCTTCCTGAGCAGCCGCACAGCATTTACATAAATATCAAATCATGCACGGAGCAGATCCAAGTGATGCGTAATTATCCCGTAAATAAGTCCGGTCAATTTTTCCGTTTTGATTGTAAGGCATTGCTTTCACCCGGATAAAGCAGCCGGGCATCATATATGCAGGCAGACGTTTGGCAAGAGCCTGACACAGCACAGCATCCTCCATACGCTTCCCCTGATATACAAGAATGATTTTATCCTTGCCTCCGTCATATACCGCAGCACAGGCTGTAATTTCCGGAATGGCTCCGGCTGCAGCTTCTATCTCACTAAGCTCAATCCGATACCCCATGTGTTTGATTTGAAAATCTTTGCGGGAAATATACAAAAGCTCGCCACGTTCATTTTCCCGTACTAAATCACCTGTTTTATACACCCGCTCAGGGTAACCTGTTTTGCAGACGGATTCTGCACAAACGCAGCGGCAGTTTTGTCCGGATCATTGTAATATCCCATTCCCACAAAGGAACCACGGACATACAGCTCACCTTCTTCTCCGCGGGATACTGGCTTGCCGTCCTCACCAATAATAAATACATCACAGTTGTCGCATGCCCGCCCAATAGGAAGGGTTTCGCTGTTGTCAAACCTTCTGTCTACTACATAATAGGTACAGATATCGGTGGTCTCCGTAGGTCCGAACAGATTGGCAAACATTGCCTCCGGCAGTTTATCCATCCAGTAGTTCAACTGGCGCACAGGCATGACCTCGCCTGCAAAAAGAACCTTCTCCAGATGCTGGGGCATTACATAATCCAACACCTTCCAGTTTGCAACAATGCAAAGCGCCGAAGGAACCCAGTATATAGTATTTACCAACCGCTCATTGAGAAATTCAATCAGCTTCACCGGGAAGGAGAACAGGCTTTTGGGAATAATATGCAGTGTTGCGCCGGTGCGCATGGTAGAAAAAATATCCGATACAGACATGCTGAAATAAAACGGAGTTTGATTTGCAAACACGGTTTTTTCAGTAATGGAAAATGTATCAGCATACCATTTGGAGTAGGCAATCACGTTTTTATGACTGAGCACAGCTCCCTTCGGATTACCGGTTGAACCGGAAGTGAACAGTGCATACAGCGGATCCGTATCCACCATGGCGCTGCGGATCGCATTCAGCAGAAGGCTGTCCGCCGTTGCCGCAGCACAGGCTTCATATGCAAGAAACGGAATATCCGGCGCCCATGCGCTGCGCTCCTCCATCCATTCCTGCGGCAAAATTACCGCTGCCGGCTTCAGGGTCTGAAAAATGTTTTCCACTCTTGCCCGGGGCATTTCGCTGTCAATTACAACGTAAAAATTCCCGCTGTATACAACACCCATCATAGCAATGAGGTTTTCAACTGAACGGGGCATTATGACTGCTACGGGACAGTTTCGCCTCTCCCCTAGGGGAGAGGCAATGGCTGTTCCTACAGCCATTGCCTCTTCCACAAAGGAATCATAAGTCACTGATTTATCTGCATCCGCGAAAATAATTTTTCCAGGGTGCATTATAGCAGATTTTTCAAGATATTGCAAAATATTTTTCATAATGGTTTCTACGCTTTCTCAGATACAGCTTATCTGTTGCGAATTGCGTCAATAGGACGCTTGGAGGCAATCCGTTTTACAGGCACATAGCTTGCCGCTGCAGCCACAGCAAGACTGACTGCAAGAAGCAGCAACAGCTGACGAACACCAAAATTCAGAACCGTGATAAGGATTCCCAGTTCATTGCGGATCAGATAGTTGATGATTGCTGTAGCAGCATACACTCCAATAGAGGACAATACAAAGTTAATCATAGCAATTATGAAGCTTTCTGCAAAGAAGATGCGGAACACATCGTTGCCTCTGGAACCGATTGCGCGCAAAATTCCGATTTCCTGTTTCTTATAAGAAATGCTGGTGCTGATAAAGTTTGCAAGCATCAATGCAGCGAACAGTGCAAATCCAAGTCCGATATACAGGAAGACATTTGCAAGGGTATGCAGCACACTGTTTACTGTATCCAATTCAAAAGTAACGGAGTTTTGCAGTTCAAACCGCTCCGTCTTGCTGTCGGCATCGCCGTAGCAGTAAGACACCAAATCACTTACGCCCTGCTTATCCTCCGGCATTTTTCCTACAGCAAAATCGTACACTGCATCTTTTCCGGATGTAAAGATATTGAAATCTTTTTCCGAAACAACAGCAACTCCGGACAAATCAGCATTGTTTTCATCAATTTGGATAACACCTGCAACTTTATATCCGGCTTCGCTTAAGTAATCCATATCCTTGAAGAGTTCGTAATCCTTGTTCAGTGTTGCATTTTTTAAAGCCGCAGCATAATTCTCAACGGAATCGGATATATCAATAGGACGTCCATTGTCTTCAAATGCATAAATTGCATCGGAGGCAAGAATAATTTCATTATCTGCAAGCTCTGTTTTTTCTCCATCCAGCCAGATAATATTCTGATCTGCTATCTGATCCAAAGTGGTCAGGCAATCTGGATCAATGTTCCACTCCGCACTGTTATAATATAGCCAGCCGCGGGTGATATCATAAACCGGCGCTTTATTTGCAAGCATAGGTTTCCACATGCCCCGCACCGGTCATTGCAACACCTATAAGGCTGTAGTTGGCTGCTGTCTGGAACTCGTTCGCCAGTGCAAAATCAATCACCTTGTCTGCCGTACTTGGATTTTTCTTTGCCTCGGTCAGACCCTTGTACCGATCCAAATCAAATCCGGTATCCACTACACCGGTGATTGTATATTCCGTACCACCCAGCATCAATTTCTTGCCGACCATATCGTCATAATACTGGACCGGTGTAAAACCCAAGGCAACATTTCCATTCTCACCAACGGAATAGACTCCATCGGAATAGCTTGCCTGCCGGAAGGTCTGGAAAGTATAAGTACTGATCGCAATTTCGTTTTTGTCCCCGTCAGGAAGAACCCCTGCGACCAGTTGCGCATTCATCTTTTTCAGACTTTCCTCTGTGACCTCTGCAAAACCCTGAAAGCTTTTCGCATAAATATCATAGTCAGTTTCCGTAAGCTCTACGGAAGAATCCAGATGCGATTCAAAAGAAAGTTCAGTATTCAACGGAACATATACGCCGGTCATATCAATGCCTGTGTCCTTTGTAAACTGCGCCACTTCCGCCTTTGACATCTTGTTGTTCCAGTTGTTCCAATGTTCCTCTATGCCGCTGCCGTATTTATAGGAACGTACAATAGATGCATACTGAATATTTGTATCAACAATGGAATTGGTACATGTCTTTATATGATTATATGCACCGAAGGTATCAGCAAGTCCGAACAGGCCGAACGCAATACAAGACAGAAGAATCGTTATCACCAAGCGGATTTTCTTATGTCCCAGTCCGCTTGAACCGATTTTAAACGCATTCCGCATGGGGAGCTTAGACTTTATTAAATGGAAGGAATCAGCATCGGCAGACTTTATCTTTCCAGTGTCGGTAGGCACAAATTTTTGACCGCTCTTTTTTCTGCCGATATGAATATTCGTCTGCGCTTGCACATCCTGAATATAGGCGTTAATAGCATCCCGATCTTCTTCTGTAAGATGATATCCGGCTGGAATTTGGATTGTCTCACCTTCATAGGAAAGTGCAGGGACAGCTTCTGCAATATCAGCGCTGGTATCGACCTCCACATCGCTGATCACACGCCCGTCTGCCAGTTCAATAATTCGATCTGCATAGCTTTCAGCAAATTCCCGGTCATGGGATACAATGATTACCAGCTTCTTTTTGGATAGCTTTTTCAGCGTGTCCAAAACCTGTCTGCCGGTATTGGAGTCCAGCGCACCGGTCGGTTCGTCCGCCATAATGATTTCCGGTTTTTTCACCAGCGCCCGGGCAATTGCCACGCGCTGTTTCTGTCCGCCGGACAATTCATTGGGCTTGCGGTTTCCGTATCCCTCCAAGTCCACTTCCCGCAGAATTTCGTTAATTTCCGCATCGCTTGCTTTTCTGTTCTGCAGTTCAATGGCAAGGGCGATATTGGCGCCGACAGTGAACTCTTCTAGTATATTATATTCCTGGAAAATAAAGCCTACATATGTATTCCGGTAAGAATCAAAATGTTTTTGTTTGAAATCCTTCGAGGAAACGCCTTTAATGATAATTTCGCCGCTGTCATATCGGTCCAAGCCGCCAAGCAGATTGAGGAGCGTGGATTTTCCGCTGCCGGATTTTCCAAGAAGGAAAATCATTCCCTTATCCGGAAACCGGAGCGATATTTTATCCAGCGCTGTGACAGGCACTCCTTTTTTGGGTTTATAAATCTTAGATAAATCTTTTGTCTCAAGCATATCTCTGATCCTTTCTGCTTTTCATATTACATCTCGTATCACGAATACTAACTGTACTATTTGAAATGGCACAGTTAGTATATCATGTGCTATTGAGATTGTCAATAGCTTTTCCAGCAGTTTTTCTGTGGTTTTATTTCTTGCAATACTATAATACGCAAAGGGACTTTAAGGTTCAATGAGATAAATGTTTAATATTTTATTAAGGTTTGTCTATCGTGGAAAAATAGTGTAAAAGGGTTGCACAAAAGCACCTCTCACTTGCTTCCGAACTTTTCATACAATATTGACAAGTCGAGCGGATTATGTTAATATATTTTCATAATAGTATGATACTTTTTTTACAACTTATATTATAAGAAGAGGAGGAAGAAGATGAAAAAAGTACTGAAAAGAATGATGACAGTAATGCTAGCGGCAACGCTGTGCATCGGTATGTTCACGGGAGGAGTATACAGCGTAAGCGATCCGTCCGAAACATATGAGAAGCAGCAGGCGGAGCATGAGGACGAAAGCCTGTCGCTGTGGTTTGAACATTCCTTCAAAAAGGTAATGACCAGCGACATAACGCCCTCCGGCATGGATACATATACTGTATACATGGCGAAAAATGAAATTGAAAACGCTCAGTTTGTGCTGTATTCTGCCGAGCAGAAAACAGGAATGACTGCAAAGGTAACAGACTTCACCAACGAAAAGGGAGATAGCATTCCGGCAGAGCTGTACTATCAGATGTATGTGACCGTGGATGATCTGGATGTAACAAGCGTGCTGGGCTCCACCAGCGCGGAAGACTCTATCATCCGCGAAGGAGAACAGCCGGATCCGATGGTACCGCTGGAACAGATCGGCGCGTTTCAGCTGAATGCAGGAAAAAGTCAAGCCTTCTACATTCGTCTGAAGAGTACAGAAAGTACACCGGCAGGATGGTATACAGCAACGCTGAACATTTGCAACGAAGCAGGTGAACAGGTAAAGACAGCCCAGGTATTCGCTTATGTATGGGACTTCACACTGTCCAATAAAACCGCACTGGAAACATCTATCTATCTGGAAAACAACACCAATTACCGCGGTAACTACAAAGCGTTCTACGATTATCTCCTTGAGAATCGCATCAATGCAATGGATATTCCCGGCGGACTGACCGCTGATAATCCGTACCTGACTGATGAACGGGTTGGTTCTATCCGTGTAGCTGCCAATGGCGGCGGACTAAATAAGCTGTATATGGACAGAAACCTGTCTGATTATACAAAATACAGTGATATTTATGCTGAACTATCCAAAATGAACGAGTGGGAATTGATTAAAGACAAATTCTATTTCTACACCGTAGACGAAGCCATGTCCAAAGAGCAGCAGGATGCAATCGGAAACGGCGGTTTGACGGTAGACGATGTAAAGCTGCGTTCTGAAACACTGGCTAAATATTGGGACAATGCGCGCACAGTCGTTCCTTACCACGAAAACCATCCGTATCCTTACTATTACTATGGCGGACCGCTGAGCTACACAGATACAGCAGGCATCCGTGACGGTGCACAGGAAATGTTTAACACAAACAGTTCTAATATACTGTGCCCCCAGGTTTATGCATTCACTCCCTCCAAGGAACTGGATGCAATAGGTTATAACGGAACAGGCACACAAGTAATTCGAAATCTGAGCTGTACCATTTCCGGAATGATTCTGAAAGGACAGCAATATTTCAACTGGGAAAGCATTTACGGTGATTACTATGACAGAGCCAATTCTTATGTAATTACCGAACAGGAAAAAGGCAACAATGCCGACTTATGGACATACAGCGCAGGATATAACAAAAGCTATACCTACGCAAATCATCTGATAGAAAACACCGGTCTGCAAACAAAGATGCTGTTCTGGCAGTTGTACCAGAACGGTGTCACCGGTTATCTCTACTATGGCTCCAACAACTGGAATGAATACGATTACCAGAACGGTAATTTTGTAGATAACACAATCACCGGCGATCGGACAGAGAACCGGGTGGAAGACTAATAAACATGTTTATAACGCAGGAACAGCAAACGAGCATGCCATATACGGAAACGGAACACTGTTCTACGGACCGCTGCAGGCACGGCTGAATACGGTAGACTACATAGGCACGGTGCGTGTGGAACAGATGCGTGATGGAATCGAAGAATACCAGATGCTGACTATGCTGGAGGAATACAAAGGCAGCAACGCAGCACAGGCACTCGTATCAAAAGTATCCACAAATGTAGTAAACTATCTGTCCCTGAACAACTTCGATACCAGCGCATGGGACAGCGATATGGACGAATACGATATCATGGCAGCAGTCCGTCTGGAGCTGGGTAACGCAGTAGAAGCAGCAGTCCGCGAAGGCAAGTGCGAACATACCTATGACAGCGGCACAGTAACAGAAGCTGCCGGCTGTATCACTGTAGGCAAGCTGGAAAGAACCTGCACCAAATGCGGAGAAACTACAGTAGAGCTGATTCCTGCAAAGCATACGGAAGGCTCCTGCTATACAGTGGAAACAGTGACGCAAGTTAGCTGCACACAGGACGGAAAGCTGCGGTACACCTGCGGAGACTGCGGATATGTGAAGGAAGAAACCGTCCCCGCCATATCATAACGACAGCAGCCATTACCGGTACGAAAGCAAAGGAAGCGGTGCACATTCCGTATACTGTACCGTATGTAATACAGAAATATCCAGAGACAGTCATCTGATGCAGACACGCTACACCAATACATGCACCGAAGACGGATATGTAGTGGAAGGATGCAGATACTGTGACTATGCAGTACAGGGAGAAGCAATCCCTGCAAAGGGACATTGCTTTGTTGCAGCAGGCTCCTCCGAACCCACATGTACAGAACCGGGACACACAGGCGGAATATGCATCCGCTGCGATTACGAGGAAGAAGGCGGAACAATTCCGGCGCTGGGACATGACTTAGGAGAACCTGTGGTAAAGGAAGCGACCTGTACAGAAGATGGAGGCTCCGTAAGAAGCTGCTCCAGATGCGACTACAAGGAAACAACCATACTGCCGGCAGAAGGACACAAATACAATGAAGATAACATCTGCGAGGTATGCGGACAGCAAAAGCCGGAGGAACCGGAGCTGAAGCCGGAGATGCAGACGGAAACGGAAGAATCACTCCTGCGGATGTAACGTATCTGCGGCTGATGCTGGCAGGCAAGCTTCCGGAGGGAGAAGTACCCACAGATGCGCAGCGTGCGGCGGCTGATGTGGATGGCAACGGCAGAATCACTCCTGCGGATGTAACGTATCTGCGGCTGATGCTTGCAGGTAAGCTTCCCGATTAGCCAACAACTCGATTGCTTTGATTAAGAGTAAAAAAAGAACTCCCTTACGGGAGTTCTTTTTTTACTTATTTAATTAAGATTTATTTCATTTTCTACATGATTCAACCGCAACTGTCCGCAGGATGCGTCAATATCACTGCCTAACTTGCGTCGAAGTGTAGCACTGATTCCCTTTTTCTCCAAATAGGCACAAAACTCCTTCGCCCTCTCGCGTACCGGAGCAGAAAAACCAGTCTCCTTTACAGAATTTAGTAAAATCAAATTCACATGACATGGTCCATGGATTCCGCGGCGCAGCCGATTTGCCAATGCTGCAGCATCTGTCAAGCTATCATTTTCACCTGCAATCAGCGTATATTCAAAGGAAACACGCCGTCCCGTTTTATCAAAATAATACTGACATGCTTCCAAAAGACTGTCTATCGGATATGTTTTGTTTATCGGCATAAGTCTATCCCGTACAGCATCATCCGATGCGTGGAGCGACACAGACAACGTTATAGGCAGTCCTTCTTCAGCCAAACGACGAATCCGCGGAACCAGCCCGCAGGTAGAAACAGAAATGTGGCGCAGTCCGATATTCAATCCTTCCTTCTCAGAAACCAGATGCAAAAAACGTACCGTATTTTCATAATTGTCCAACGGTTCTCCAATTCCCATCATAACAACGCCGCCAACTCGTTCTCCTGTGTCTCTGCCTATCACTGCAACCTGTCCCAAAATTTCCGAAGCAGTTAGATCCCGGCTGCGTCCCCGCAGGGTAGATGCGCAAAATGCACATCCCATCCGGCAGCCTGCCTGGCAGGAAACGCACACTGTATTTCCGTGTGCATATCGCATAAACACACTTTCCACGCACTCCCCGTCTATCATGCCCATCAGATATTTTATCGTACCATCTATTTTGGAAACCTGCTTTTGCAAAATGCGGGGCAGTCTGTATTCGCACTCTGCCTCCAGCTTCCTACGAAATGCCAAGGGAAGATTGGTCATTTCCGCAAAAGGAGCCCCCTTCTGCATCCATCCATACAACTGCTGCCCGCGAAAGGCAGCCTCTCCCAATCCCTTCACGAATGCCTTTGTTTCCTCTAAGGTCATCCCCAACAAATCCGGTTTATTTGCCACACTGACCTCACTTTCTTCTCATTCTGCAAATATAGAATCCATCTGTACCATGTACATGAGGCAGTAAAGTTATGCTGCTTTGCTCTGTTCCTTCAAAGGAAAAAGGAAACGGTTCAAAATCTGAATGCTCCAATAAAAAGCGATCTGTCACACCTGCATTCTCCGCTGGATTTAATGTACATGTAGAATACACCAGCGTTCCACCGGAGCGAACATACGCTGATGCGCCTACAAGAACTTCATATTGCACCTGCGGCAGACGAACCAGCGAATCCATATCCTTATACTTGATATCTGGCTTTTTACCTATCACACCAAGACCGGAGCAAGGCGCATCGCACAGAACCCGATCTGATTTACCAAGCAAATCCGCAAGAGGCTCTCTCGCATCCCGTTCTTCCGTATGCAGAATGGATATACCAAGTTTTTTTGCTCCCCGCTGAATCAATGACAGCTTGTTTGCATGTAAATCAAAAGCATATATCTCACCGGCATTCTCCATATCCATGGCAATCGCAAAGCTTTTCCCGCCCGGCGCAGCACAAACATCTGCAACCGTCTCGCCAGGACGCGCCCCCAAAACACGTGCGCATAAAGCAGAAGCTTCATCCTGCACAAACCAATCCCCGGTTTCCACACCTTCTAAAACCCCTGAAAAAGATGCTGTTTTCACGCACCCGTTGCACAAGGCAGATACAACCCCGTTCAAACGCCGTGCAATTGCATCTGCACTATTACGCAGCGTATTTACTCGAAGCGCCGTCTCCTCGGACTTTAAAAAAGATGCAAAAATCTGTTCGGCTGTATCAACCCCAAACCAATCTACAAATGCAGAACAAAGTGACTCGGGCACAGAATACTGTACTGATAAGTAATTCTCATCTGCACAATTCGGCATAGATACGGAACACCCGCTGCGAACAAAGGTCCGCAGTACAGCATTTACATATCCACGCCCTTTTGCCGGCGCTAAGGACACCGACTGTGATACCGCCGCATGCGACGGTATCCGATCCATAAACGCCAGTTGATAAATACCAAGACGCAACGCGCATAAAACTTCTTCATCTAATGTATCAACTGGCCGCCCTGAAAGGGAGCCAATTATATAATCCAATGTAATCAGTCGTTCTGTGACACCATATACAAGCGCTGTATAAAGTCCCCGATCCGCAGCTGACAGTTCCGTCCGCTGTAAAACCGTATTCACTTCCAGATTTGTATACTTACCTGCCTTCATTTTGCACAAAGACGAAAACGCAGCGCGCCGTCCGGGGTTTATAGTTTTTATATCCATGTCAGCAATTCTCCCGCTTGGATCCGTCTGCCGCGCACAAAGTCTGCCGCCTGCATTCTGCCTTTTCCTTCGGGCAAGACGCCGGTGACAAGCAGCTTCCTTCCATCTCCGCATACCACAGTAAACCCGGCGTCAGACAAATCTGCCACCGTTCCTGCCGGAGCCTGCACACTGCCGTCAGCTATTTTTGCAGATACAATTTTCAAAAGCTTTCCGTTCGGTGTTTTCGTCATCGCCAAAGGATAGGGCGAAAGTCCTTGGATCTGATGCAGCAACACCGCCGCATCCCTTGAAAAATCCAATATGCAATCTTCTTTTAAAATTTTATTTGCATAGTTTGCCAGTGTATCGTCTTGCGGAACCGGTACTTACTGTACCTGCTTCCAGCATAGGGACTACACGTATCAAAAGTTCTGCCTGCCATAACAGCCAGCCGATCGTGAAGGGTTTCAAAATTATCCGCATCGGAAATCGGCGTCTTTTCTGATAAAAGCATATCTCCGGTGTCCAGTCCCTCATTCATATACATAATCGTAATTCCGGTTTCCCGTTCTCCATCCATGATTGCACGCTGAATAGGCGCAGCACCACGATACTTCGGAAGCAGAGAGCCATGCGCATTGATACAACCCAGACGAGGATATTCAATAATATAAGAAGGCAGGATTTTGCCGTAAGCAACAACAATGATAAGATCCGGATCAAGCTGCGCCAAAGCTTCTGCAAACGCTCCGTCCTTCAATGTCTGCGGCTGATACACATGAATCCCCTCTTCCTGGGCATACACCTTCACCGGAGGAGGAATCATTTGATACCCGCGCCCCTTCGGCTTGTCAGGCTGTGTTACAGCAGCAACTACATCCATCTCCGCCTCAACCAAAGCACGCAGACAAACCTGTGCAAAATCAGGTGTACCCATAAAAACAATCCGCATAATAACCCTCTCCTTTTATATATGCCGGTTATTCATCAATTTCACATTCTTCAGCATGATCAATAAATAATATGCCGTCCAAATGGTCAATTTCATGGCAAAACGCTCTTGCTGTCAACCCGCTGCCTGATACAGTGAATGTCTTTCCCATCACGATCCTGTGCCCGCACGGTAACATGCATCGGACGGTTTGTATAGCCCCACCGTCCCGGCACAGACAAACATCCTTCCACATCCCGCTGGTGCCCGCTTCGTTCAATAATCTCCGGATTGATCAATTCTATCATTTCATCGTTTTCATTCACAACAATAACAACCCGTCTGCGTACTCCTACCTGAGGCGCGGCGAGTCCTACCCCATCCGCATCGGCAAGCGTTTCCCGCATATCATCCAGCAACGTGAGAATCCGCGGAGTAATCTCCTCCACCGGGCGGCATTTTCCACGGAGCACCGGGTCTCCTTCTTTCACTATATTACGAATCGCCATAGTATAAAACCATACCTTTCATTATTTATAAACTGGAGGGATTCAAGTCTGCACTGATTGTCAGATTTTTCGTTCCGCTCTTTCCAAAGGCAGCCAATATGCTGCCAATCATTTTCCGAGCACGTCTGTTCAAACGGCATTTGATAACCAAGCGCATCCTGCACACATTCTGCACCCGATAAATCGGCGTTTCAAAGGGACCAAATACCACAGCTTCCACATCCTGAAACGCTCCGCCCAAAAGCTCTTTGATAGTTTCAGCAAGCTTTGTCGCAGACGCAGCAAGCAAGGCTTCATCACTGCTGCATAAGGTGACAACGGCAATGTCGCAAAACGGCGGAAATACCAGTGCCTGCCGCAGTGGAATTTCCCGCTCATAAAAAGCTTTGTAGTCCTGCATCGCCGCCATTCGGATTACCGGAGAATCCGGATTATACGTTTGCACGACTGCGATGCCCGGTTCATTTGCGCGTCCCGCACGACCAATCGCTTGGGTCAGCATAGAAAATGTACGCTCCGCCGCCCGGAAATCGTCTAAATACAAACTGCCGTCCGCATTCATAACGCCAACCAAGGTCACATGGGGAAAATCGTGTCCTTTGGTAACCATTTGTGTTCCGAGTAAAACATCGGCACTGCCCGCGCGAAAGCTTTCTATAAGCTCCCGGTGTGACATTTTCGCCTGGGTGGTATCCATATCCATACGCAGCACCCGCAGTCCCGGCACAAGACGTTCAATCTCCTCCTGCGCCTGCTGCGTACCACAACCCATAAACCGAAAGTGCTCTGCACCGCAGGACGGGCACGTACTTGGCACAGGCGTGCGGTATCCGCAATAATGACAGGCAAGATCCCCGCGCTCACTGCGGCGGCGGAAATAATCCTGTGCATCCTCTGTCACTCCAATTGGCGCACGGGTATGATATGTCAGCGACACAGAACAGTTAGGGCACCGTATTGCTTCGCCGCACATCCGGCAGCTCACTGCACTGCTGTAACCCCGCCTATTTAAAAATATAATCGCCTGCGACTTCTTGTCTCGTACCTCTTTGAGGCGCTCCAGCAATCCAATACTGATCGGAGAGGTATTCCCTGCATCTATCTCGCTGCGCATATCGCTAATCGCTACATCCGGAAGCCGGGCATTGCCATAGCGCTGCTGCATTTCAACCAGTGTGTATATACCCGACATCGCCTTATAATACGAACTGAGTGAGGGAGTCGCAGAGGACAGCAACAGCAGTGCGTTATGCTGTCCGCAGCGATATCGCGCCACATCATGCGCCAGATATTTGGGATCCGTATCTGATTTATACGTGTGCTCCTGTTCTTCGTCGATAACGATCATTCCGATATTGGGAATCGGTGCAAAAATTGCACTTCGCGTACCGATTACCACATCTGCAAGTCCCCTGCGGATCCGTTTCCATGCATCATACCGTTCCCCGGCAGACAATTTGGAATGAATGACGGCAATACGATTTCCATAACATTTGCAGAAATATTCTACCACCTGCGGGGTAAGCGAAATCTCCGGCACCAGGATAATCACGCCGCGCTTATCCTGCAAAACCCGGTCAATCATTTCTTTAATCACTCTGGTTTTTCCGCTGCCGGTCACTCCATGGAGCAATGCCGCCGCTGCTCCGGTAGTATACAGTGCTTCTAATTTGTCATACGCTTCCTGCTGCTGTGCGGACAGAGGCGTGGTCCTCCTGCAAAACGGCGTCCTCCGGAATCGCATAAGGATTTCGGTAACTTTCGACACGCTCCACGTGGATCATCTTCTTTTTTTCCAATGCGTTTAGCTGTACCCTTGCCCTTGCGCCGATTCGTTCAAACAATTCTTCAGCGCTGATTCTTCCTGTTTTGGATAAAGCAACCAGAATCTGCGCCTGCAGAGGACTTTTCAGCTTTCCCGCTGTAACCATGCTTGCAAAGCTGTCCATCACAGGAGACACAAATGCATCATACCGGTCGCTGGCACGCACCTTGATTTTTGACTGTCGCGTAACAACGCCGGATTTTACAAGAGATGCCGCCAACGTTGCAGCTTCATCACCAAATTTTGTTTTCAGCTGCTGCGCGGAAACCTCACCTCTCGCTTTGATATACGAATAAAAAAGCAGGGCTTTTTCAGACAGCTTTTTTAATTTCTTTTCGTGATCTCCTTCAGCGGCACTGTAGTAATCAAACATTTTTGACATTGCCGCTGTCGGAATTACCGTTCTGACAGCCTCTCCAAACGTACATAATGTATAGTCGCACAAGAACCTGCAAATGCCTAACATTTCCCCGTTCAGCAGCGGCCCGTTTCCGGTTACTGACAAAATCGGCTTTGTTTCTTCCCATGCACTGTTATCCCGTATTTCAGTTACAACGGCCCGTGTCTGTCTATTACCGCGTCCAAAAGGAACACTAACAAGACTGCCCGGAAAAACGGTCTCAGAAAATTCGGCAGGAATATAATAATCATAAATCTGGTCGGCATGATATGGTGCGTCCAAAATACGCACTGCAGCAAATTCTCTAACCATATCATCCCTCCAAATAAATTTAAATTACCAATATACCAAATTACTGCCGCCAAGCTCGGCGGCAGTACTGCAAATCATAATACCGTAAGCAACGGGCGGCAATATAAAGAAAATTTTGCTGTTTGGCAGACGCTTTTCAATCAGCAGCAGAAAATAGTCTGCCAGTTCGCCTCACTGCCGTTATTCCTCAATCTCTGTCTCGTCTGTGTCTGTGGCAATATCTTCTTCGTCATCTGTCAAACCAACAATCAGAAAATCTTTATTATACAAACCATTCACCGCAGTTTTGACTGCTTTATCGTCACGGTATTCCTTGCGAATCATAGAAGCAATGCTTTTATCCGTTTCCTTATTTGCAATCCGCCGCTCTGCAAGCTCTCTCTGCGCAACGTACTCATCTGTAATCATTTTTGCGCACTTTGCAGTTGCAATAACCAAAGTGTATCTGTTGAATTTGTTCTGTGTAAGCTCTGCAATAGATGGTGTAATCATAATTCTTCTACCTCTTCTGATTCTGTATTATGCTAAAAATGCATTGATTTCTTCTGTCATTCGGCATGATCTTGTGCTTTCCGCACGGATAATTTCGCATATATGCGCAGCACAGGTATCTATCCCTCCGCGTTCATTGATTACTATATAATCATATTCCGGTGCGAGTTTGATTTCCTCGGCAGCTCGCGCCAAACGTTTTTCCACTGTTTCTATCGATTCTGTTCCCCGTCCCAACAGACGTTCGCGCATTTCTTCAATGGTCGGCGGAATAAGCATAATAGACACTGCGTCCGGATACAGCTTTTTAATTTGCGCTGCACCCTCCACTTCAATTTCCAAAATCATATTTTTGCCTGACGATGTGATTCGCTGCGCCTCTTTTTTAGGCGTTCCATAATAATTGCCGCAGTAGCTGGTATATTCCAGTATTTCCTCTCGTGCGACCATTTCTTCAAAAGCGTCACGATCCATGAAATAATATTCTCGCCCGTCCTCTTCACCCACTCTGGGCGGTCTCGTTGTAGCAGACACGGATAATGCAAGCTCCGGCATCATCTCACGCAGCCGCTTCACCACAGTTCCCTTACCGCCGCCGGAGGGTCCGGAGATGACGATTAAAAAACCTTTTTTACTCATGGGTTTCCTCCTCTTCCTCTCCTGTAAGTCTTGCCGCAATCGTTTCCGGCTGGATAGACGACAAAATGATATGATCACTGTCTGTTATCACAATGCCTCTGGTTCTGCGTCCGCTGGTACAGTCAATCGCTCTGCCGCTGTCTTTCGCATCCTGAATCAGGCGCTTTGCCGGTGCGCTGTCCGGACCGATCACTGCCACAACCCGCGCCGCAGCAATCATGTTATTAAATCCTACGTTGATAAACTTCATTCTTTTTATCCGTTCCTGCTGCTTATTCTATATTTTGTACCTGCTCCCGGATTTTCTCCAGCAGCGCCTTCACATCTACAACCAGATGGGCAATGTCCGCATTTCCCGCTTTGGAACCGATGGTATTGATTTCACGATTCATTTCCTGAAGCAGGAAATCCAGCTTCCGTCCTACAGCTTCACCGCGTTCCACAATTTCCCGGAACGTTGCAAAATGACTGTTCAAACGCACCAGCTCCTCGTCAATAGCAGCTTTATCCGCATAAATTGCAGCCTCCGTCAGTATACGCTGTTCGCTCGCCTCAGCATCAAAATCCTGCAAAAACTTTTTCATCCGCTCTACAAGCTTGGGAGCATATCCTTGGATATCTGTTTCGGAAATCTCTGCGATTTTTTCACAAATTGTACGGATACTAACCAGCTTGTCTTCAATATCATCAATCAGCCGCTGTCCTTCAGCACCCCGCTGTTCCAAAAAGGATTCAAGCGCCTGCGTCAAAACTGGACACACATCTGCCCAATCCTGACCGTCATCGTCTTCGGGTGTGCGCACGGAAAAGAGTTCCTTATTTTGCGCCACCCGCATTACAGACAGATCATCCCGCAGCCCGAACTGATCCCGTAATTGCTCAAGCGCGCGAATATAAGCAGCAGCCAGCGCGGTATCCAGCACAATATCCGTTCCTGTCTGCTGCAGAACTTCCACCCCTATGTACACTTCCACCTTGCCGCGGGACACACCCTGCGCCGCCAGGCAGCCTTGACTTTCTCTTCAAGATACGCATACATGCGGGGGAGCTTCACTGTGGCATCCATATATCTGCTGTTGACAGATTTTATTTCCACTGTAATGATTTTTGAACCATCCTCGGAAGCGCCTCTGCTTCTTCCAAATGCTGTCATGCTGTTAGGCATAGCTACACCTTTCTCAAATCGCAAAAACTATATGGAGCGCCCCTGCGATAGATTTCACCTATTTTATCAATACTTATTTATTATATACCCCCCCAGACTGTTTGTCAACTTTTCTATCACTTTTTTTCGCACGTTCTTCCCACAGAACAGCAACCGCATTTAACAAAATCGGTGCAAGTATCATCCCCCCGACACCTGCGAGACAAAAACCTGCATATACAAATATCAGCGCTACTACCGGATGCACACCCGCATTTTTTCCAAGGATTTTTGGCTCCACTGCCTGCCGTATAACATACATAATTCCGAGCAATACCAAAAGCTGAACTGCACGTACACCGTCGCCTTCGATAAAAGCCAGCACCGCCCACGGTATCAAAACTGTACCTACTCCCAGCACAGGCAGCACATCTACTATAGCAATCAGCAATGCTGCTAAAACGGCATACTGCACGTCAATAACTAAGAAACCGCATAACAGCTCCGCAAAGGTTATGAGCATGATGATCAAATATGCTTTGACAAATCGCCCGAGTCCCCGCATAATAATAGACGCTGTTTGACTGATTTTTATTCGAAGCGGCGACGGCAGAAACGCATCTGCCATTTTGTTGATTTCCTTACTATCCAGACAAAAATAAAACAGCGCGATAATTCCTACAAACAGAGTAAACACAAAAGACGGCAGATGGCTCAAAATATCCCCTGCCCAGCCTGCTACCCAAGAACTAATTTGTGAAACTGCACCTTTGACCATTTCCGGAAAAGTATCAGAAAAGTCTCCCGATCCCAGATGAAACTTTTTTCCCAAAGAATCAACCTTATCTGCCAGTTTACTGACCAGATTGTCTGGTTGATCAAGCGCCTCACTCAGCGCCGTTACCGCTTCAGATGCTTCCTGAATCAAGATAGACGCACCAAACCAGATCAGCGCTGTTATTAACGCCGCCGTCAATACAATCAGTGCAACCGCCCAAAAAGCACGGGATGTCCTCGTTTTTTTATGCAGCCATCCTGCAATCGGCCGAACAGCACAGGAAATCGCATACGCCAAAGCAAAGGGAAGTAACACCGGAAAGGCATATTTAAGAAGCAGCCAAATTCCTGCCGCACAAATTGCTCCGCAAAATC
>JAAGKN010000181.1_pt1 | contig 50797 bp, 39 predicted proteins | sample 6206371 | NCBI WGS metagenome assembly JAAGKN01 (sample SAMN11533720, study PRJNA540317) | gut metagenome | isolation source: fecal pellets from male and female animal of same cohort | host: Peromyscus leucopus | place: USA:CA | collected 2017 | reverse complement strand
ACGAAATGATTGAACTTATGGCTATTTATGAACAGTCTATGTATTGGGCTTCACGACTGTTTGTAGATGTAGTTCCCGAGTACGCCCTTGATACAGCCAAACGATTAGTTGAGTACAGTGACAATCCCGATATAGTCTCGCGCACCAAAAGACTTCTCACCCAATGGAAGAAAGGAGGCAAGCGATGAAACATCCATACAAAGAATACGAGTCATCTAAATTTTGGGAAATCGTAAAATCCTCAATAGAGGAATTGGTTGAAAATAATGATATTGAACTTCAAACTCCGATAGAATATGTCGTAGGTTATATTTGCAAAAACATCTCATCAACTGATATGCCTGTTAAAGACATCTTACAAGAGCTTTATTCCAACAAAATCACAGAAGATGAAGAACCGGAATTATGAGAAAGTGGCAAAGAATAGTCGGCTTAATAGCCTTTGGAGTGATTGGCTTGTGTTTCGGATGCTCTCGCTCCATAGATTACACTGATGGCGAAGATGTGCTTTATTCCGAATTTCCTAAGGAAATTCAGGACACTCTTATCTGGTGGGGAGAGCATACTATAATTTCAATTGATGATACTGTCTGCGTTGAGCTACCGGATGTAATCTGCTACAACTCTGATTATTCTTTCCGATACACTAAATTTGGCCCTTGGATAATATCACGTAGATTAAAGCGCAATACTGATGGAAAGGAGTGGAAATTTTCCGGAAATCTGAATGTTCCGACACCGATTGTAACGATTGGTGATACAATATATATACCTTCGGATTACAATGTAGTCAGTATGGGAGTTGACAGTAATTCCGTTTTTAAACGACAGATTCTTAAATAATCGCAAAGTGATATGTTTATCCGTTCATGGTTCGGGTCTGCGGTTCTTCATATCGGAGCCGGGCTTCGGTATGGTTGTCTGCGGTCGTTCCGTCGCGGACAGGAAGTGTCATACAGGCAAATCCGTTATGGGTCGGACGATTTTAGCGTCATAGACCATGCCGACAACAACCTTGCCAACGGATTTCTCGGCTTCCTTGTTCTTGCAGTGATTATAGTATTAATCGCCAAATAAACTTTCGGCATGAAACCTCTCATTGGTATTGGGCTGATGCGGGCAATTTATACTGTCAAAGCATTGACTGTAGGTTTTGAATAGCAAGGCGATGACCAACAAGGAATATAAGAAAACAGTGGCAGATGCGAGGCGTAGCGTGAGCCGCAAATATGGCTTTCGCCAAAGTGCCTATATCAATTTCAAGGTTGAGGAAGGCTACTTCTTCTGTCTGTCTTTTCTGACAGATGAAGCCCGTCTCACTGTAAAACCCATGTATGCCGATGACTTATGGTGGGATATATGGGACGCATCGGAAAACAAGAAAGAGCCTGCGAGCCTGCGCGGAACAGGAGCATACTCTCTTTCAGGGCAAGTGCTGGCAACATATGAGATTAAAGCGACGACCGACAAAAGCGAGCTTGAAAGTGAATTTGAACGGTTGTTTAATGATGCAAGCGCCGAAGTAACAAAGTTTATAGCGGATAGCCCTGATGCCGACCTCTTTTATCCCGACGAATCAAGGATGGAGCACGATCCCGACCGCCTGCTATATCTTATGGCTCTCATCCATAATGATAAAAAAGAAGATGCTCTGGCGATAATCAGAGAAGCCCGCAAGAATAAGCACCACTGTGTGTTTCAATGTGGAATGTCCAGCGACAGCTATACTTACATCAGCCGTTGGTGCAAGCGGGAAAACATATTCAGGCAGTTTGCCGTGTGGTTTTTGAAGCATTTTAATTGTAAGGATGTCTCGGAAAATGCCCGCCGGGTTTCAGCGGCGGGCGAAGCTGAAAAGTGTAAACGCAAGCCTTGGTACAGACTATTGCCCGGCTGGGTGTATTGGCTTATATTTTCGCCTGTATATATTCCGGTATTGTATTATTTCTCCGATTTGAATAAGCGCACGCTATGCGACATCCCTTGGTGGATATGGTTTGCCGGAGGCTCGCTGATAGCAGTTTATTTCTTAGTCAAAACACTTAGGAACGGCCGGCGAGGGGATGGATTTCTTGCAGACTTGCTCATGTCCGCTACATTTGGAGCCGTGCCGGGATTAATGGCGGTCGTAGTTGGTGTCGGACTGTTCGAGGGTATAAACAGGCTGTATGCCTCCGATCCCATTGAAGTGTCAGCCACCGTTACCAATGGGAAATTCCGTATTGAAAGAATAGGCAAGTACACTTCCTATCAATATATAACCGTGGTGGAGCTGCCATCTGAAAACAGGGTGATGAAAATTGATGATGTGAAACTGTTCAAGGTTCCTCCCCAAAGCGAAGTCATAATAACATATCGACATGGTCTGTTTGGGGTTGACATATTTGAAAGTTTCTATTATCCTTCAGAATATCTTTGAAATAACGCGTATTATTCCTAAATTTGCTCCGAATCGCTAATCCTTTTTATCCGGTATCATGAAACTAAACCGCATCAGCCATATCGCAGCCTCCATGTTCATTGCTGTCGTAGCGGCTTTAATGCCCGTCGACATGCGTGCAGAGACTCCTCACGCCGCATCCGGGTCGTCGGAATGGGTTGTGCCTGTCTTCCTGCCCGACATCAGCGCTATCCCCGAGCTCTATACCGACAACTGGCTCGACTTGGCCGACCTTCCCGCATCAGACCGCCCCGAAAGCGACTATCAAGGCTTCCTCCTTCCGCACATCAACGCCGTCTATACCCGGCACAAATCTGTCATTGAGTCGCTCACCGCAGAATGCTCCGTCATCCTGATCGACTATAAAGAATCTACTCCGGCCGACCTCTCGGCCCTGCCGGTCGACAGTATAGTCGCCATCGGCATCTGTGGCCCTCAGGCGAGGGTCGTCACGACTTCGGCTCTCACCCCCGGCAGCAACCCGGCTCTCGTTTCGGCCGACCTCATGGAGTTCGTGGCCCTGGCAAAGGCAGCAGGATACAGCGCTTCGGCCGGCACGCAGTAATAGCGGTGGGTATTTGTCGATCCTCATGTGAATCCGTACTATCTGAACGGAGGGGCGCAAGGGTTGCAGGCTGACTTGTATTCCACCCTGTCGAAGACCGCTCCCGCCACGCAGGATTGCGTAAAAGGCCGGGCTGTCGTAAGTTTCATTATAAAGAAGGACGGCTCTATCGACTCCGGCAGTATAAAAGTCGTAAGAAACAAGTCGATCCCCGCAGATTATATCGCTGCCGCCATCGAGGCAATCAAGGGCCTGGGCAAGTTCGAACCCGGCAAAATGAACGGCACACCCGCGAATGTCACCTGGAACCAGCCGATAGCCTATCCCGTCCCCGCCGACTACGTCAGGGCGGACGAGTGAATATTTTTCGGCGATTTATTTCTGTTGTGGCCGAGGGCGGTCCCGCTTTCAGTCCGCAGCGGCGGCCTCGGGACGCGTCTCGGCATCGAAGATGCCGTCGAAGAGCTCGCGTAGCCGCTCCGGTTGCTCGAGCATGCGGTGCAGCTGTCTGAGGGCGGCGGCATTGTCGCTCCATGGCAGCCACACGCGCAGGTAGCCCTGCGGGCCGTATTTGTTGGTCAGATGGTCGACGGTGCGGCGATAGTGGCCCTCGCGGTCGAGCTGCGGATAATGGGCCAGACCGTACTGCACGGTGCGGCGTATGATGGTCGTCGGGTCGATGAAGCGGTCGGCGTCGGCCACCACTTTGCCGTAGTCGCTGCGCGGAGCTGTCTTGCCCGAGGCGCGATGGTCCTCGGCGGCGCGGGCCATCTCCTCAATCTGCGCGGGCGAGAAACGTCCGGCCAGGAAGGCGTCGGAGCGGATTATGCGGCCCGAGTCGAGATGGTGGTTCTCGCGTCCGTAGGCGAGGCCCAGGTCGTGGAAGGCGGCGATGCAGTAGACCATGTCGGTCTCCAGCTCCGGCAGGCGCCGGGCCAGCTGCAGGCTCCGGTCAATGACCATGAGGGCATGATCGCGGCGGTGTGCCTTGTCGAAGGTGTCGTAGCGGGGCAGGATGTGGCTTTCTACGTAGGCCGCGACGTCGGGGCTGACGCCGCAGGCAGTTGGGTCGGTGATGGCGGGTGTGTACATGGTCGTGTGTGGTCGGTGGCGGTTGTTTCGTGGCACAAAGTTACGAAAAGCCATCGGTTTTTCAACCGAAATCTTGCAGCTATTGCCGCCGATTTCGTATCTTAGCCTTTGTACCCCTACTGAATAAACTTAGACCCCGCTCCCCATCCGTCCATGAATACAATGAGACTGCCGGCCGCCCACGCTCAGGGACCACGCCATCCCGGAGTACGAGTAGGCGCGGCTCACTTGGCGTGGCGGGCCTGATACTCCGAGGGGAGCACGCCGAACTCGTTCTTGAAGTATTTGCGGAAGAGGCTCAGGCTGTTGAAGCCCGTCTGATAGGCTATCTCGGCAATGCCGAGCTGGCTCTCGGCCAGGAGCTGCGCCGCGCGCTTGAGGCGTATGATGCGGATGAATTCGGTGGGCGTCTTGCCCGTGATGGACACAAGCTTCTTGTAGAAATGGACGCGGCTCATGGCCAGCTCGCCGCTCAGCTCCTCGACGGAGAGCTCGCTGCGGCCCATGTTGTCCTCCACGTATTTTATGGCCTTCCGGATCAGCTTCTCGTCGAGCGGCGTGATGGCTATGCGGCTGGGACTCACGTCCATGTGGCGCTTCTGTGCGTCCTTGCGGCGCTGCAGCAGGTTGGCTATGCGGTAGGTGAGGATGCTGATGTTGAAGGGCTTGGTGATGTAGTCGTCGGCGCCGCTCTCGAAGCCCTTTATCTCGTGCTCGCGCGCGGTGCGCGCCGTCAGCAGGATGACGAGGATGTGGGACGTGCGTATGTCGTTCTTGATTTTGCGGCAGAGCTCGTTGCCGTTCATCTCGGGCATCATCACGTCGGACACCACGATGTCGGGCTGCAGGGCCGGAATCATCTCCCAGGCCTTGGCGCCGTCGGCAGCCTCGTGCACATTGTAGTCGGCCCGCAGGCAGTCTTTCATGAACATGCGGAAGTCGTCGTTGTCGTCGACGATGAGCAGGGTGGGGCGGCTGTCGGCGGCCTCGCCCTCGTGGCTGTCGGGCGCGGCCGTGTCGGGCTCCTCGGCGGGCGCTTCCTCGCGGCGCACGGGCAGGGCCACGATGAAGACGGCGCCGCGCTCGGCGTTGTCGGCCACGCGTATGCTGCCCTCGTGCAGGTCGACGAATTCCTTGACCAGGTTTAGGCCCACGCCGCTGCCCGTCGACTGGCGGGCGTCGCCGCGCGGCACCTGGTAGAAGCGCTCGAAGATGCGCTTCTTGTGCTCGTCGCTGATGCCGCAGCCGTTGTCGGCCACGCGTATCTCCAGCATGTCGCCGCCGGGCGTGTGGTCCACGCTGACCGACACGTCGACGCGTCCGCCCTCGGGCGTGAACTTGAAGGCGTTGGAGAGCAGGTTCATGACGATCTTCGTCACCTTATCCTCGTCGAAGAGCATGTAGAGCTTCTTCTCGGCCGAGAAGAAGGTGAGGCTGATGTTCTTGTGCTCGGAGTACATGCTGAAGTTGTCGCAGATGGTGCGCACGGTGCCCACGATGTCGCCGTTGCTCAGGTTGAGGTTGTGGCCGCTCTTCTCGCTTTTCCTGAAGTCGAGCAGCTGGTTGACCATGGATAGCAGCCGCAAGGCGTTGTTGCGGGCTATCTCGAGCTTGCCCTTGAGGTCGGGGCTGTCGATGCGCGCGATGGCATACTCCAGGGGCGTGAGTATGAGCGTCAGCGGCGTGCGCAGGTCGTGGCTGATGTTGGTGAAGAAGCGCAGCTTCATGTCGTCCATCTCGTGCTTGCGCAGGGCCTCCTGGCGCACCTGCATGAGCATGTACTTCTGCCTTTCGCTGCGGCGCATGAGCGCGCGCACCAACAGGGCGAGGCCGGCAAGGATGAGCAGGTAGACCAGATAGGCCGGCCACGTGCGCCACAGCGGCGGGTGCACCACCACGCGCAGCAGGGCGCTGTCGTCGCCGGCATAGCCGTCGTCGTTGACGGCCTTGATGCGCAGGTCGTACTCGCCCGGTGCCAGGTTGGTGTAGGTGATGCGGTTGGTGCGCGTCTCCACCCAGTCGCTGTCGAAGCCGTCCAGGCGATACATGTAGCGCACCTTCTCGGGATAGAGATAGTTCATGGCCGAGAACGACACCGAAAACATGTTCTGGCCGTAGTTGAGCTCGATGCGGTCGGTGTAGGACGGCGCGGCGTCGAGGATGCGGCGCCCGTCGTAGACGCTGTCTATGTCGACGTCGCGGTTGAAGAGCTGCACGCCCGTGATGCGCACCCGCGGCGTGGTGGTGTCGTCCTTGAGTTCTGCAGGGGTGATGAGGTTGATGCCGCCCACGCCGCCGAGCACGATGGTGCCCGACGAGTGGCGCATGATGGCGCGCTGGTTTAGGGCGAGGTTGTCGGAGAGGCCTACGTCGTCGTACTTCTTGAGGGCGAAGGAGTAGGAGCCGGCGCGCGGGCCGCCGTTGACCACTATGTGGTAGACGCCGTCGGTGCAGCTCACCCAGATGTTCTTGTCGAGGTCTTCGGCCACGCCGTTGACGATGCTCTTGCCCAGCTCGGCTACGGGCTCGAGAACGTCGTCGTTGCGTCTGTCGTAGATGTCGAGGCCTTCGCCGGTCGATATCCACAGCAGGCCGCGGCTGTCTTCGAACACCTGCGATATCTGCTGGTTGCCGAAGCGCTTGTCGCCCTTGCGGTTGCCCAGCATCTTGTGGAAGATGTCGTTGGCGGGGTCGTAGGTGAGCAGGCCGTAGGTGGTGCCCATGTAGATGTGGCCGTCGCCCGCGGCGCAGACCGACGTGATTTGCTCGCCGCCGTGCGTGCCGCCGGCGGCGCGGTAGGCCGTGACGCGTCCGGTGGCCGGATTCAGGCCGTAGAGTCCTGCGCCCCATGTGCCTATCCAGATGTAGCCGTTGGCGTCCTCGGCCGTGGCCCACACCTGGCGGTTGGCCGGCGAGGCGGGCCGTTCGGGGTCGAGCACGTGGTGGCGGAAGCTGTGGCCGTCGTAGGAGAGCAGGCCCATCTTGTAGGTGGAGAGCCAGACGGTGCCGTCCGAGGCAGTCATCATGTAGATGATGACGTTGTCGCCGGCCGTCTCGCCGCCTGCCGAGCCCGGCCCCACGACCTCGCGCGCCTTGCTGTCGCGGTCCACTCTGACGAGCTTGTCGGCGACGCCTACCAGGAGGTTGCCGGCCGAGTCCTCGGCTATGGAGCTTACGTCGGGGTCGAAGTTGGGCAGGCCGTTGAGCATGTGGAACTTGTCGGCCCGGAAGCGGAACATGTTCTTGTTGTAGTACGAGACGCCGCGCTTGAACGTGCCCGTCCACACTCCGCCGTCGGGGTCGACGTAGAGGCAGGTGGTGCCGTCGTGGGTGAGGCTGCGCGGCTCTGCGGCGTCGTGCCTGATGTGGCGCACGCTGCGGCGCGACTTGTCGACGATGTAGACGCCGCTGTTTTCCACCGCCAGCCATACGCGGCCGTCGGCGTCGGAGGCCACGTCGCGCACCCGGGCCTTGCCGGGCTCGGGAAAGAGAGCAGGGTCGGGCTCTATCCACCGGCGCTTGTCCGACGAGTATATGCGTGCGCCGTCCTTGCCGTAGAGCCAGTAGTCGCCGTCGCGGTCGCAGTAAACGAAGCAGTCGCTGCAGTCCATTCCGGCGGGAACCTTTATCGAGAAGTCGCGGCTGCCGTTGTCGGCGCTGATGTGGTCCATGGTGCCGTCGGCATAGAGCAGCATCATGCCGGTGCGGTCGGGCGCGGCAGCCGTGAATCCCCGCCTGCACTCGGTCATGCGGCCCTTACGGTCGGCAAAGGAGTAGTGCCAGAGGCGTCCGCTGTCGCATTCCACCCACAGGTCGCGCCGGCGGTCGGTGTAGATGCGTCGGGCGTCGGCTTTCAGGCCGTAACGGGCTTCCAGGGTGGCGGATGCGTCGGCGAAGGTCTCCTTGCGGGGGTCGTAGCTGCAGCTCATCCGGTTTTCGAAGCCGAGCCACATCATGCTGTCGGCGCTCTCGCCGATGCGCGACACGTAGTTGAAGGGTATCGAGCCGGGCTTGTCGGCGTTGCGCAGGAAGGTGCGGAACTCGTAGCCGTCGTAGCGGCAGAGGCCGTGGCGTGTGGCGAACCACATGAAGCCCTGCGAGTCGCGAAATATGCTGTTTATCTGGTTGTGGCTCAGCCCGTCCTTCACCGTCAGGTGGACGAAGCGCATGTCGTCGGCCATCATGGCAAGGGCGGCGACGAGGCAAAGCACGGGGAGCAGAAACAGTCGTCTGGTCATGGGTGATAGTGATTGTAGTGCAAAAATAGCCATTTCCGGCAAAACACACCGGCTGCGCCGTGCGAAAAGCGCATTTGCACCGTTTTGGCTATGGCGCTGACGGTCAGCCGTCTGCCCGCGGGTGTTAACGAAAGTGCCGCTCATTGGCAACATTTATGCCCCGCGCTATATTTAAATGTGCTGCAAAGCTGCACCCCGGCCGTTTTTGAAATCTCTCCCTTTTGGCTATCTTTGCAGCACGGAGCCGCACCGGGCTTCGCCAACCTATCACAGACAATCGCCATGAAAAAAGTATCACTGTTATGCCTCGCGCTGTCCCTGGCCTCAGGCCTGGCCGCGCAGTACAACTTTGACAAGCCGCTCTACGGAGCCGCCTACTATCACGAATACCAGCCCTACCACCGCCTCGACAAGGACATCGCCATGATGAAGGACGCCGGCCTCAACGTGGTGCGCGTGGGCGAGTCGGCCTGGGGCCTGTTCGAACCCCGCGAGGGCGAGTTCGACTTCGAGTGGATGGACACCATCATCGACTCGTTCCACCGCGCCGGCATCAAGGTCATCCTCGGCACGCCCACCTATTCCATGCCCGCCTGGCTGGCCAACAAGCACCCCGAGGTGCTCTCCGAGAAGATGAACGGCGAGAAATCGCACTACGGCATACGCCAGAACATGAACTTCACCCATCCGGCATTCCGCTTCTACAGCGAGCGCATCATCCGCAAGATGATGGAGCGCTACGCCAAGCATCCCGCCGTCATAGGCTATCAGGTGGACAACGAGCTGGAGACGCGCGGCATCAACAACCGCGACTACTTCATAGGCTTCCGCAACTACATGAAGGACAAGTTCGGCGGCGACCTCGACCTCCTCACCCGCGAGTGGGGCATGAACTACTGGGGCATGAACATCAACGCCTGGGAGGAGTTCTACGAGCGCGACGGCGTCACCAATCCCTCCTACAAGAACGAGTGGGAGCGCTACAACCGCAAGCAGATAGCCGACTTCCTCAACTGGCAGTGCGACATCGTCAACGAGTACAAGCGTCCCGACCAGTTCGTGACCCACTGCTTCATGCCCGCCTTCCACAACGTCGACCAGGTGGAGTCGTTCCGCCAGATGCAGTACCCGGCCATCAACGTCTACCACGGCGTGCAGGAGGGCCAGGACGGCCAGCTCATTGCCTACGCCGGCGACTTCATGCGCAGCGTGGCCGGCAACAACTACCTCATCACCGAGACCAACGCCCAGGGCACCGGCTGGGACTCGGCCGGCCAGTATCCGCCCTACGACAACCAGCTGCGCCAGAACGTCTACGGCCACTATGCCTCGGGCGCCAACATGGTGGAGTACTGGCACTGGTCGACGCTGCACTACGGCCAGGAGACCTACTGGCGCGGAGTCGTGGGCCACGACCTGCAACCCGGACGCATCTACAACGAGTTCAAGCGCACGGCCGCCGAGCTCGACCGCATAGGCCGCGACATCGTCAACCTCAAGAAGCACAACAAGGCCGCCATACTCTACAGCCACGACTCGCACCACGCCCTCACCTTCATGCCCTACGCCCGCGGCGGAGGCTATCCCACTGACGTCAACTATCCCGTGCACCTGGCCCACCGCGCCCTGTACGCCCAGAACATCGAGTCGGACATCATCCCCTGCGACAAGGTGTGCGACTTCAGCGGCTACGACCTCCTGGTGGTGCCGCCGCTCTACGTGGCCGCCGACAGCCTGCTGCACGCCATCGACCGCTTTGTCAAGGACGGCGGCACAGTGGTGATGATGCACAAGAGCGGCTACTGCAACGAGCACTCCGCCGTGCGCCCCGTGCTTGCTCCCGGCCCGCTGCGCGACGCCTGCGGCTTCTACTACCAGGAGTACTCCACCATCGGCGACATGAAGCTGCGCAACGATGCCTTCGGACTCGGCGACCGCAACAGCATCGGCACCTGGTATGAATTCCTCGTGCCCGAGACAGCCCGTCCGCTGGCCTACGCCGAGCACCCCTTCTTCGGCCGCTGGCCCGCCGTCACCGAGAACAGCTACGGCAAGGGCAAGCTCTACTACATAGGCACCTATCCCTCGCAGGAGCTCATGGACAAGATAGTGCGCATGGCCGCCGTCGAGAAGCAGCTCATCGCCGACGAAGAATACCGCTTCCCCGTCATCATGCGCTCGGGCACCAACGGCGCCGGCAAGCGCGTCGACTATGTGTTCAACTACAGCGCCCAGCCCGTCACCGTGGCCTACAGGCGCATGCCCCGCGCCGTCAGCCTGCTCGACGGCAAGACCGTCAGCCGCGGCGACTCCATCACCCTGGGAGCATGGGATGTGGCCGTGCTGCGCGAAAAGTAAACCATCCACAGCCTCCATAAACAATGAAAATGAAGACTCTCGCCGCCTCCGTCCTCGCCGCAGCCCTTGCCGCCTCGGCCTGGGCAGCCGGCCCCGTGTCGCCCAAGATGCGCACCGGCCACGCCAATCCCGTGCTCGATTTCCGCTTCACGGCCGACCCCACATCGGTGGAGCACGAAGGACGCCTCTACGTCTACGGCACCAACGACCACCAGCAGCTCGACTCGGTGGGTCCCGATGCCGGCAACAACACCTACCACCACATCAAGACGCTGGCCATGATGTCGACCGACGACATGGCCAACTGGACCTACCACGGCCTCATCGACGTGGCCGCGGCCGCGCCATGGATCATGAACTCGTGGGCGCCCTCCATAGTGAAGCGCGTCGAGGCCGACGGGCTCACCCACTTCTATCTCTACTACTCCGACAGCGGGCGCGGCGTGGGCGTGCTCACGGCCACATCGCCAGTGGGCCCATGGACCGACCCCCTGGGCCGCGACCTCGTGGACAGCTCCACGCCGGGCCTGGGCCGCTGCGAGGCGCCCTTCGACCCGGGCGCCGTCATCGACGCCGACGGCACGGGCTGGCTCTCCTTCGGCGGAGGCACCCCGCTGACGCAGTTCCAGCCGGGCAACTCGCGCATCGCGCGCCTGGGCAGCGATATGATATCGTTCGACAGCGGCTTCACGCCCATCGACGCGCCCTACTTCTTCGAGGCCAGCGAGCTCAACTACATCGACAGCACGTGGGTCTACACCTACAACACGAGCTGGGTGGAGCGCACCGAATGGCCCTACGACGCCGAGCGGCCAACGCAGTGCAGCATGTGCTACATGACCAGCCGCACGCCCCTCGAGCGCGACAGCTGGACCTTCCGCCACAACTATCTCAAGAACCCCGGCGAGTACGGCTACGCCTACTGCAACAACCACACCCACCTGCAGAAGTACAAGGACCGCTGGTATGTGCTCTACCACAACATGATGCTGCAGGACAGCCTGCAGGTCAACGCCGGCATGCGAAGCATCTGCATCGACGAAATCGACGTCCGCGAGCCAGGCGTGCACATAGCCCCGGGCCGCATGACGAGCGAGGGTCCCGCCCAGCTGCAGGCCCTCGATCCCTTCCGGCAGCAGCAGGCCGAGACGCTGGCCGCGAGCGAGGGCATAGCCTTCAGGCAGGGCGCCGCCGCGGGCGACATGCTCGTGACGCCCGCAGCGCCGGAAGGCACGCTGCTGCTGCGCGGTGTCGACTTCGCCCGCGCGCCCCGCAGCCTCACGCTGCATGCCTCGGGCCGCGGCACCATCGAGGCCCGCGCGGGCGGTGCCGGCGGACGGCTTGTGGCAACGGCGCGCATCGACAGCGACACGCTGCAGCCCGTCACCGTCGATGCCGTAGCCTCTCCCGGCCGCACCGACCTCTGCTTCGTGCTGAAGGGCGACTCGCTCTGTTTCGACAAATGGATTTTCCGATAAGTCCGCAGCCATGACGACTCTACGGCTTCTCGCGGCCTGCGCCGCACTGCTCACATCGGCCTCGCTCTCCGCCGCGGCTCCCGCCACAGGGCGCCACTATCTCTCGGGCCTCGACAAGGACAGCGACGTGGAGTGGGAATTCATGTGCACTTCGGGCCGCAACAGCGGCAGCTGGAGCAGCATCAAGGTGCCCTCCTGCTGGGAGACACAGGGCTTCGGCACGTACTATTACGGTTGGGAAGAGCCCTACGGCTCCGACGAGACCGGCCACTACCGCCACCGCTTCGACGTGCCCGCCGAATGGCGCGGCAGCCGCGTCGACATAGTCTTCGAGGGCTCCATGACCGACACCGAGGTGCGAATCAACGGCCGCAAGGCGGGGCCCGCCCACGAAGGCGGCTTCTACCGCTTCAGCTACGACATCAGCGACAAGCTGCGCTACGGCCGCGAGAACACGCTTGAGGTGACGGTGCGCAAGTGTCCGGCCGACAGCTCCATCTACCGCGCCGAGCGCCAGACCGACTTCTGGCTCTTCGGCGGTATATACCGTCCGGTCTATCTCGAAGTTAAGCCCCGCACCCACATAGCCGGCCTTGCCATCGACGCCCGCGCCGACGGCACCCTGCGCGTGAAGCCCGAGCTGAGCGGCCGCACCCGCGGCACGCGGGTGGCCGTGCACGTGGAGTCGCTCGACGGCCGCCGCCTCTCCAAGCCCGTAGAGGCGCTGCCCGGCGATACCATCGTCACCGCCGTGGCCGGCATCGAGCCCTGGACCCACGAGCGTCCGCGCCTCTACCGCGTCGTGGCCGAGCTGCGCCGCGACGGCCGCCCCCTCCACCGCGTCGAGGAGAAAACCGGCTTCCGCACCGTAGAGTTCCGCCCCTCCGACGGCTTCTACCTCAACGGCCGGCGCATCATCTTCAAGGGCGTCAACCGCCACTGCTTCCATCCCGAGAGCGGCCGCACGCTCTCGCGCGCCGTGTCGCTGGCCGACACCGAGCTCATCAAGGACATGAACATGAACGCCGTGCGCATGGCCCACTATCCCCCTGACAAGGACTTCCTGGAGATATGCGACTCGCTGGGTCTGCTCGTCATCGACGAGCTGTGCAGCTGGCAGAAGAAGTACGACACCGACGTGGCCCGCAGGCTGGTGCGCCCCGTGGTGGAGCGCGACCGCAACCATCCCTGCGTGGTCATCTGGGCCAACGGCAACGAAGGCGGCTGGAACACCGACGTCGACGACGACTACCGCCTCTACGACCTGCAGCACCGCTTCGTCATGCACCCCTGGGAGCGCTTCCGCGGCACCGACACCAAGCACTATCCCGACTACAACTACGTGGTCAACTCGTCGCTCTACGACCGCGACGTCTACTTCCCCACCGAGTTCATGCACGGCGTCTTCGACGGCGGCGCGGCAGCCTCGCTGGCCGACTTCTGGGACGTGATGATGAAGCATCGCGCCCCGGCCGGCGGCTTCATCTGGGCGCTGCTCGACGAGGGCCTCGTGCGCTCCGACATGAACGACAGCATCGACTGCCGCGGCGACCTCGCCCCCGACGGCATCGTAGGCCCCTATCGGGAGAAGGAGGCGAGCTACCACGCCGTGCGCGACATCTGGTCGCCCGTCAGGCTGTGCGACCGCGCCGTCACCGTGCAGTGCGGCGACGAGCTCACCGTGGAGAACGGCTTCATGTTCACCGACCTTGCCGACTGCAGCTTCGGCTATGCCCTCGTCGATGTGCGTCCCGCCGCCGGCGGAGGCTTCGTCGAGACGGTGGCCGCCGAAGGCGCTGTCGAGGCGCCCTCGTGTGAGCCCGGCGAGCGCCGCCGCCTGCGTCTCGGCCTGCCCGAGGGCTGGAGCGAGCACGACATCCTGCGCCTGCGCGTGGCCGACCCCACGGGCCGCGAAGTGGCCGTGTTCAGCCGCCCCATCGGCACCGACGACCGCCTGCAGCGCCGCCTCCTTGCCGCCTCAGCGAGCGGCACAGGCCCCGCCGAGACTGCCGAGACCGACTCGCTGCTGACCGTCGCGCAGGGCGGCCGCAGCTATGTCTTCGACAAGACAACGGGCCTGCTCTCCGGCATCGCCACGCCCTCCGGCCGCATCCCGCTGCAGGGCGGACCCGACGTGGCCACCGCCGCCGACAACTCCTGCACCTCCCTGCGCTGCTACCGCCGGGGCGACGACGTGGTGGTGGAGCCCGTGCGCCGCGATGGCGGCAGCGTGCGCTGGACCTTCGCGCCCGGCATGCCTCCGCGCGTCGACTATTCCTTCTCCGTGGCCGGCGACACCGACTACATAGGCATAGGCTTCTCCTATCCCGAGGACAAGGTGCTGGCCATGAGCTGGGTGGGCGAAGGCCCCTACCGCGTGTGGAAAAACCGCATGCAGGGCACCTCTTTCGGCTGCCACGCCAAGACCTACAACAACACCGTCACGGGCGAGTCGTGGGACTATCCCGAGTTCAAGGGCTATCACGCCGACTGCCGCGCCGTCACCGTGGCCACGGCCGAAGGACCGCTCACCTTCGTGCCCTCGCGCACGGGTCTGTTCTTCCGCATGCTCACGCCGCAGGCGCCGCAGCGCGACACCAACGGCTTCACCTCCGCTCCCTTCCCGGCCGGCTCGTTCGGCCTGATGCACGCCATCCCGCCCGTAGGCACCAAATTCCAGCAGCCCGAAAAGCTCGGCCCCTCGGCGCAGAAAAACATACAGCTCAACTGGGTGCCCGTATCCGGAAGCTTCTGGATAGTGGTGCCTTACCCCCTTCAGTAATAACCTTAAACCAAATATCGCCACAGCAATGAAACATCTATCAGCCATCAGGACGCAGCTGCTATGCGCGTCGCTCCTGCTCGTAGCCGCCTCGGCCGAGGCACAGCGCGAACCCGCCGAAAAGGGTAAATACGAACCCACGTGGGAGTCGCTCTCGCAATATGAGACACCCGAATGGTTCCGCGACGCCAAGTTCGGCATCTGGGCCCACTGGGGCCCGCAGTGCCAGCCCGAGACGGGCGACTGGTATGCCCGCGCCATGTACGAGGAAGGCGGCCGCGCCTACAATGCCCACATCGAGAAGTACGGCCACCCGTCGGAATTCGGCTTCAAGGACGTAATCAACGAGTGGAAGGCCGAGAACTGGGACCCCGCCCGCCTCGTAGCCCTCTACAAGCGCGTGGGCGCACGCTACTTCTTCGCTATGGGCAACCACCACGACAACATGGACCTCTGGAACAGCAAGTATCAGCGCTGGAACTCGGTCAACATGGGTCCGCGCCGCGACATCCTGGCCGAATGGGCCAAGGCCGCGCGCGACAACGGCCTGCCCTTCGGCGTGAGCATACACTCGTCGCACGCCTGGACCTGGTATGAGACCGCCCAGGGTGCCGACACCAAAGGGCCGCACGCTGGTGTCTCCTACGACGCACGCGTCGTCACCAAGGAAGACGGCAAGGGCAAATGGTGGGAAGGCTACGACCCCCAGGAACTCTATCAGCAGCAGCACTCGCTCAGCGGCCACGCATGGAGCGTATGGGACTGGCCCGAAGGCACCTCGCGCCCCACGCAGGCCTACTTCGACAACTTCTTCAATCGCACTGTCGACATGATCAACAACTACAACCCCGACCTGGTCTACTTCGACGACTCCGTGCTCCCCTTCTGGCCCATCGACAACACCGGCCTCGACGTGGTGGCCCACTTCTACAACCGCAACCTGCGCCTCAAGGGCGACGATTTCTCGGCCGTGGTCTTCGGCAAGAAGCTGCAGGAACAGCACAAGCAGGCCCTGGTGTGGGACGTGGAGAAGGGCATGCCCTCCGAAGGCCAGGACAAGCCCTGGCAGACGTGCACCTGCCTCGGCAACTGGCACTACGACCGCTCGTGCTATACCGACAACTGGTATAAGTCGGCCAAGACCGTCGTGCACATGCTCGTCGACATCGTCAGCAAGAACGGCAACATGCTGCTGAGCGTGCCCGTGCGCGGCGACGGCACCATCGACGACAAGGAGGAGGCCATCCTGGAGGACATTGCCGCATGGATGGACGTCAACAAGGAGGGCATCTTCGGCACGCGTCCCTGGCGCGTCTTCGGCGAAGGCCCCGCCGCCGAGCAGACAGTGCCCCTCGACGGAGCCGGCTTCAACGAAGGCAAGAACAACGCCTACACCGCGGCCGACATACGCTTCACGCAGAAGGACGGCGCCATCTACGCCCATGTGCTCGACTGGCCAGCCGACGGCATCGTCAACGTGCGTTCGCTGGCATCGGGCGCCGAGGGCGCTCCGCGCGTGAGCAAGGTGTCGCTGCTCGGCGCCGGCAGCGTCAGGTTCCGCCAGACGCCCGAAGGCCTGCGCGTCACTCTGCCAAAGGGCAAGAAGCCCAACGACATATCCCTCGTGCTTAAAATACGATGATATTTAAACGCCCGAAAGACCGCCAAGAGTTAACTTTGCATCATTGCAATCACATCTTAACCTAAATATCATGAACAATGATTAAAGTAGCTTTACGAAAGCATCAGGCGGCCTTCGCGGCTCTGCTGCTGATGCTGGTGTCGGCGCTGCCTCTGGGCGCAGCCGAACCGACAATGGCCGTCACGGGCGTCGTGACCATGGAGAGCGACGGCGAGCCCCTGACGGGCGTGAGCGTGCGCCTCAAGGGCACACAGGGCGGCGTCGTCACCGACGTCGACGGCAAATATGCCATCCGGGCCGCCAAGGGCGAGGTCCTGGTGTTTTCCTATGTCGGCTGCGTCACCAAAGAAGCCAAGGTGACGGGCAAAGTGCTCGACATAAGCCTGAGTGAAGATAATCTCAGCCTGGCCGACCTTGTCGTGGTAGGCTACGGTACGATGAAGCGTAGCGACATCACGGGCTCGGTGGTGTCTGTGACCGACAAAGACATCAAGAAAACCGTAGTGACATCGGTCGACCAGGCTCTTCAGGGCCGCGCGGCAGGCGTGCAGGTGACGCAGAACTCGGGTTCGCCCGGTGGCGGCATCTCCGTGTCGATTCGAGGCACCAACTCGCTCAACGGCAACGAGCCGCTCTACGTCATCGACGGCATAGCCGTCGACGGCCAGACCAACGGCAACAGCTCGGCCCTGGCCAATGTCAACCCCTCCGACATCATCTCCATCGAGGTGCTCAAGGATGCCTCGGCAACGGCCATCTACGGTTCGCGCGCATCCAACGGCGTGGTTCTCGTCAGCACCCGCCGAGGTGCCGCAGGCAAGACCCACATCAGCTACGAGGGCTACTATGCCACACAGCGCATTCCCAAGTATCTCAAGACGATGAACCTGCGTCAGTAAGCCGAGCTCTACAACGAGCGTGTCGACGTGCTGGGCTGGGGCAAGCGCGAGGAGTTTGCCGACCCCTCCGTGCTGGGCGACGGCACCGACTGGCAGCGCGAGATATTCCGCAACGCCGGCATGCACAGCCACCAGGTGTCGGTGAGCGGCGGCAACGAAGCCTCGCAGTTCCTCATCAGCGGCGGCTGGCTCGACCAGGACGGTATCGCCGTGGGCTCGAGCTTCAACCGCTTCACCACGCGCATCAACGTCGACACGAAGGTGACCAAGTGGCTCCAGGTGGGCGCGCAGACCTCGCTGGCCGTGACCAAGAAGAACAACACCATCGACGACTACAACGTCATCGAGACGGCCCTGCGCCAGCTCCCCGAGATGCCCGCCAAGAACCCCGACGGCTCGTGGGGCTATCAGGAAAACAACCAGCTGGGCATCTACTACACCAACCCCCTGGCCGACGCCCTCACGCGCGAGAACTATAACAAGGGCCTGCAGGCCATGGTCAACGCCTACGCCAACATCACCTTCGCGCCCTGGCTCACGGGCCGCGTGGAGTACGGCGGCACCTTCGACCGCAACAACAGCTACTACTTCCAGCCCACCATGGTGCTCGGAGAGTACAAGCAGACCAGCGAGAGCCGCCGCAGCGCCTCCAACAGCCAGTACACCAGCTTCAAGCAGTATCTCACCTTCATGAAGGACTTCGGCAAGCACAGCCTCAACGTCATGGCAGGCCACGAGTCGCAGGAGTCGAAGTGGGAGAACCTCTCGGCCGGCCGTACGGGCTACCTCTTCAACAACATCCACGCCATCGAGGTCGGCGACCCCAAGACGGCCACCAACGGCAGCGGCAACAGCTCCTACGCCATCGAGTCGTACTACGGACGCGTCAACTACAACTTCGACAACCGCTACCTGCTGACGGCCACGCTGCGTGCCGACGGCACATCGACCTTCGGCCCCGACAACCGCTGGGGCTGGTTCCCCTCGGTGGCCCTGGCCTGGCGATTCAAGAACGAGAGCTTCCTCAAGAACGTCGACTGGCTGGCCGACGGCAAGCTGCGCTTCGGCTACGGCGTGGTCGGCAACCAGAACGCCGGCAGCTATGCCTACGGCGCCGCCATGGCCACGGTGGGCACGGCCTGGGGCTCGGGCTTCTATCCCGCCAATTTCTCCAACAGCAAGCTCAAGTGGGAGGAAACGAAATCCTACAACATAGGCCTCGACCTGTCGCTGTTCAACAACCGCCTGGAGTTCATCTTCGACGCCTACCTCAAGAACACCGACAACCTGCTCATGCAGGCCGCGCTGCCCGTCTACATCAGCGGCATCATAGCCTCGCCCTGGGTCAACACCGGCAAGATGCGCAACAAGGGTTTTGAATTCACCATCAACACCGTCAACATCTCCAACCGCAACCTCACCTGGACCTCGGGCCTCACCTTCTCGCTCAACCGCAACAAGGTGCTGAAGCTCTACACCGAGAGCACCGGCATCCAGGGCAAGATCAACAACGAGACCTTCACCTACACCGTGGAGGGCGCACCCGTGGGCCGCTTCTACGGCTACAACGTCATCGGCATGTTCGAGAAGGAGGCCGACTTCTACCGCAAGGACGCCAACGGCGACTTCATTCTCGGCGCCGACGGCAAGCCCATGTTCGTGGCCATACCAGAGAACAAGACCATCGACCGGGGCACGGGCGTCTGGTACGGCGACTACATCTACGAGGACATCAACAACGACGGCGTCATCGACGAGAAGGACCGCACCTTCATCGGCAATCCCGAGCCCGACTTCACCTTCGGCTTCAACAACAGCATCACCTGGAGAGACTTCGACTTCAACCTCTTCCTCACAGGCTCCGTGGGCAACGACGCCTTCAACTATCTCGAACGCGAGCAGAGCGACCCCGCCAACCGCTGGGCCACGCTCGTGGGCGTCAGCGACTTCGCCAGAGTGGAATACGTCGATCCCGACAAGGGCGCCACGCTCGACAACATGTATGTGGCCAACCCCGGCTGCCACACCTACCGTATCGACCAGTCGGCCTCCAACCAGAACGCGCGCACCAGCAGCGTCTTCGTGCAGGACGCCTCGTATCTGCGCATAAAGAACCTCTCCGTAGGCTACACCCTGCCGCGCTCGCTCACGGGCCGCTTCGGCGTGGAGACCCTGCGTGTCTACTGCAACATCCAGAACCTCTACACCTTCACCAAGTACAAGGGCTACGACCCCGAAGTGGGCGCCTACAACCAGAACGTGCTGCTGCGCGGCATCGACCATGCCCGCTACCCCTCGCAGCGCATGTTCACCTTCGGTCTCAACCTTTCCATCTAAGCCTGCATCTCTTCATCAACAAAGACATCAACCAACATGAAGATTCATAAATATATCATAGGAGCCGCCCTGCTGATAGCCACCGCCGCCTGCGGCGACGACTTCCTTGACAAAGTGCCGGAAGGCAGCCACACCGAGGACAACTACTACAGCTCCGACGACGCCCTCGACGCCGCCACGGCTCCCCTCTACAACAGGGCATGGTTCGACTACAACTCGCGCTCCATCCTGCTGCTCGGCAGCCAGCGCGCCAACGACGTCTACTCGCCCTACAACAACCCGCAGTTCAACCTCTTCACCGTCGACGCGCTCAACACCAACCTCGCCGGCGCCTGGCAGGGACTCTTCTCTGTGGTGACCATGGCCAACGCCACCATCAGCAACGTCGAGACCAAGTGCTCGGCCGACGTCAGCGAGAAAGCCCGCCTGCGCGCTCTCGCCGAGGCCAGGCTCATGCGTGCCTGCGCCTACTACTATGCCCTCCACATCTGGGGCCCGGTCATCCTCTTCGAGAACAACCAGGAGGTGGTCGACAATCCCATCCGTCCGCGCAACTTCGAGGAAGACGTGTTCCGCTTCATCATCCGCGACCTCGACTTCGCTGCCGCCAATCTGCCCGACACCCCCGCCAAGCCCGGCCGCGCCACGTCGTGGAGCGCCAAGGCCATGCTCGCTAAAGCCTACCTCGCACGCTCGGGCTGGAACCGCGGACAGCGCGACCAGGACGACCTCGACAAGTGCAAGGAATACTGCCTCGACGTCATCGAGAACAGCGGCCACGAGCTCATGGAGGACTATCACAACCTGTTCAAGTATCGCCACAACAACAATATAGAGTCGATTCTGGCCCTGCAGTGGCGTGTGGCTCCCACCGCGCAGTGGGGCACGCAGAACGCCCTCAACTGCGACCTCTGCGGCGACTCCAAGATGATGGACGGCCTGGGCTGGAGCGCCCTCAACCCCGGCGCCGACATGCTCATGCAGTACCGCTACAAGGGCAGCAACGGCAAAGACAAGTGGGAGGTGATACGCCGCGACGCCACCTTCGTGACCCCCGGCGTGCACTACGACTACATCTGCATCGCCGACGGCGGCTACACCTACGACGGCAACTCGGCGATTATCAAGAAAGGCGTGCCCGGCGGCCCGAACGACGACAACGACGGCTACGTGTCGTCGATGAACTCGCCGCTCAACACCTACATCGTGCGCCTCGCCGAGCTCTACCTGCTCTACACCGAGGCCTGCCTCGGCAACAACGCCTCGCTCTCCGGCGACGACCTGCGCTACTTCAACGCCGTGCGCCGTCGCGCAGGCATCGACGAGGCAAATTCGGTCACGCTCGACGATCTCATCCGCGAGTATCGCGTGGAGTTCTCCATGGAGTATCAGAACTGGTACTATCTCGTCGACCTCTACAAGTGGCAGCCCGAGCGCATGGTGCAGTATATGAACTCGCAGTATCGCGGCTACACCTGGGACAAAATCGAGATAGGCGACAAGCAGCAGATCAAGTTCGTCTCCAGCGGCGACGACTGGAAGACCTACGAGGACACCGAATTCGGCCCCCTGGTGGAGCCCTCGGTCATCCCCGTCATCAACAGCTCCAACATCATGCTGCCCTATCCCGAATCGGACGTCATACAGAATCCTCTGCTCAAAGACGCGCCACAACACTATAACTTCAACGACTAACACACACCACGCCAATCATGAACCGACTGTATATACTGCTGGCGATACTGCTCGCCAACATAGCCCTGTACTCGCTCTCATCGTGCTCCGACGACGACGGGGCGTCGGGCGGCATGCCCGTCATCGAGTGCGTGCGCCTCACCGACCCCGAGAAGGCCGACTCCACCTTCACCGAGGCCACCCTCGGACAGATGATTCTCATCCAGGGTGTCAACCTCGATCACGCCGTTCACGTCTACATCAACGGCCAGGACTGCTACTTCAACAGCAACTACAACACGTCGACCCACCTCATCCTGACCATACCCTCCGATCTCGTGGTGGTGGGCATGGACGACAGCCTGCCTCTCGAAATCAAGGTGGAGACCACCCACGGCACGGCCACCTATGCCTTCCACGTCATCGCCGGCAAGCCCTCGCTCGAGTCGTACAAGGCCGACCTGCCCCTCAACGCCGACGGCATCCCCGAGATGCAGCCCGGCCAGGAAGTGACGCTCATCGGCAGCCTCCTGCATGAGGTGCAGCACGTCTACATCGCCGACCTCGACACCGTCAACCTGGCCGAGGTGACCGAATGGCAGCTCAACGCCGACCGCACCCGCCTGACCCTGCGTATGCCCTCCTCGCCCGTGCCCGACTACGGCATCTACGTGCTCGAGTGCTACGCCGGCAAGGCCTACTGCGGCTTCTCGCGCTCGCCCATGGAACCCGAGATTTACGATATCTCCTCCGACATGCCCGTGCCCGGACAGCGCGAGACGGTCTACGGCAAGTATCTCACCAACCTCACGGCCATCAACCTCGGCGGCGAAATCGACGTCGACATCAGCGACGCCGAGACCAACGAGGCCATGACCGAGCTCGTCTTCACCATGCCCGACGCCATGCCCTCGACCGACGCCAACGGCCTCATCACCGTGACCACCCTCGGCGGCCGCGCATCGCTGCCCTTCTACCGCTACGACTGGGTCTACGAGGACTTCGACGGCAACGGCACTCCCATGGCCTACGGCTGGGGCACCAACCACTTCGGCGGCTATCCCGACTGGAACTGGACTCCCATCCCCGACACTTGCCCCATCACCACGTCGGCCGGCAACTTCATCTACTTCGAGGGTGCCACCTGCTGGTGGGACCACAACCTCACCATCAACTCCAAGGCCGCGCCCGACGGCATCGACGCCGCCACGCCCCTCGACCGTATGGAGCTGCGCTACGAGGTCTACATGCACGAACCCTTCACCGTGGCCGAGACCATGACCTCCACCATCACCGTCTTCGGCAAGGAGAAAGGCGGCATCGCCATCGCCGACCGCGTCACGGGCACGCTCATGCCCGCGCAGTGGATGTCGGTGGCAGTGCCCATGACCGAGATAGCTCCCGGCCTGGCCACCTACGGCGACCTGTGCGCAGCCGATGCCGGCGGCGACAACTTCAAGATTTTCCTTGCCTACAACAACACCGGCGACAACGTCATCATAGCCTACGACAACTTCCGCCTCTACATTAAAGAATAATCCGTCATGAAACATATCACATCGTTCAGCCTGCTGAAGCTCCTTCTGTGCATGGTCATCCCCGCGCTGGCCGCAGCCTGCTCCGACGACAAGGAGACACCCGCCGGCCCCGCCCACATGACCGTCACCCGCGACAACTCGCCGGTCGACGCCCTCGACTTCGGCACCTACGGCGGCAGCGCTCTGCTTACCCTGCAGTCCGACGCGCCCTGGACCATCAGCCTGGCCGACCCCTCCGACGCCTCCTGGCTCACCCTCTCCAATCGCTCCGGCGAGGCCACCCCTGACGACGAGCCCCGCTACATCAAGATAAGCGCAGCGCCCATGGGCGACGCCGCCACGCGCAAGACCACCGTCGTGTTCCGCGCCGGCGACGTGGAGAAGAGCATAAGCGTAACGCAGACTCAGCCCGCAGCCACCGACGACGCCGGCTGGGAAAGCGCCTACGTGGCCAACGCCAACATGGCCGTGGGCATCAACCTCTACAACACGCTCGACGCCACCGGCGACTGGTTCGACCCGGACGACATCGTCGCCGCCGAGACCTGCTGGGGACAGCCCCTGGCGCGTCAGGAGTGGTTCGACGCTGTGGCCGCTGCGGGCTTCAAGGCCGTGCGGGTGCCCGTCACCTGGAAGCTGCACATGGACGACAACTGGAACGTCAAGGAGCCCTGGATGAACCGCGTGGAGGAAGTGGTCAACTACGCCCTCAACGCCGGCCTCTACTGCATCCTCAACGTCCACCACGACACGGGCCAGGACGGATGGCTCTGCGCCGACATGGCCAACATCGAGACCATCTCGGCCCGCTTCTCCCACCTCTGGACGCAGATAGCCGAGCGCTTCAACAAGTACGACCACAAGCTCCCCTTCGAGGGCTACAACGAGATGCTCGACGAGAAAAACTCCTGGGTGGAACCCGCGCCTTCGGGCTATGAGGCCGTCAACTATCTGGCGCAGACCTTCGTCGACGCCGTGCGCGCCACGGGAGGCAACAACCTGCACCGCAACCTCGTGGTCAACACCTACGGCGGCGGTGGCAGCGCCACCAGGCTCGACAACCTCGTCCTGCCTTCCGACGTCATCCCCGGCCACCTGCTCGTGGAGGTGCACAACTACACTCCCTCGGGATTCTCCAATCTCGACGGCTCGCTCACCGACCTCGAAGACGACAAGATGCCGCTCTGGACTGCGGAGTACGAACAGCTGCTCGGCAGCGAGCTCGAACTGCTCGCCGAGTTCTCCAACACCCGCGGCGTGCCCGTCGTCATCGGCGAATGCGGCGCCTACGAGCGCATCCTTGAGGAAGAGCGTGCCAAGTATGGCCGCTTCATATCCACCTACGGTCATGGCAAAGCCAACATCAGCGTCTTCTTCTGGGGACAGCTCATCGACCGCACCACATTCGAAGAACTTTATCCCGTCTTCATAGACGGCTTCCTGCAAGGTACCATGAAAAACTAAATAAAAAACACACAAACACACACCAACACAACCCTTTCGGGGCGGCGTTCCTGCTTGCGTGGACCGTCGCCCCGATTTTTCCCCGATATGGATTATTATTCGTAAATTTGCGACACCTTAAGATAAAGAAATCTAAGAACAGGTTCGACAATAATGCGGGGAAAGAGATTGCAAGACATGACTCTGGAAGAACTATGGGAATTGTTCCCGATAGTTCTTACACCTCACGACGGGTTGTGGAAGCGCCAGGCGCAGGACGAAATAGGGCTGCTGTCCGGGTTGCTGGCTGCATTTCACAGTACAAGCACGACCGCGACAGATACACCGAAGCGAAGACCGGGTTCGTAAGACGCATTGTAGCTCTCGCTAAAAACGAGCTATAAAGTAAGCACCGAGGTTTTGACGCGCACATAATTGCCTGAGCGCGGCTCTATGCAGTTCGGGCGCAAAATATGGCAAACGCCCGGAGGCGAGGCTTCCGGGCGTTTGTTGTAGGTAGGGGCGGGGGAGGATCAGATGATGCCCTGACCCATCATGGCGTCGGCCACCTTCATGAAGCCGGCGATGTTGGCGCCCTTCATGTAGTTGATGTAGCCGTCGGGCTCGCGGCCGTACTTGACGCACTGCTCGTGGATGTCGCGCATGATGGTGTGGAGCTTCTCGTCCACTTCCTCGGCGCTCCACTGCAGGTGCATGGCGTTCTGGCTCATTTCGAGGCCCGAGGTGGCCACGCCGCCGGCGTTGACGGCCTTGCCGGGAGCATAGGTGGTGCGTGCTTCGAGGAAGGTGTCGATGGCCTCGGGGGTGCAGCCCATGTTGCTGACTTCGGCCACGAGCCTACGCCGTTGGCCACGAGCTGTCGGGCGTCGTCGCCGTTCACCTCGTTCTGTGTGGCGCAGGGCAGGGCGATGTCGACCTTCTGCTCCCAGGGCTTGCGGCCGGCGAAGAATTCGCTGCCGGGGAATTTCTCGGCATAGGGGGCCACGATGTCGTTGCCGCTGGCGCGGAGTTCGAGCATGTAGTCGATCTTTTCGGCGTCGAGGCCTGCGGGATCGTAGATGTAGCCGTCGGGGCCGGAGATGGTCACCACCTTGGCGCCGAGCTCGGTAGCCTTGAGGGCTGCGCCCCATGCCACGTTGCCGAAGCCGGAGATGGCCACGGTCTTGCCCTGGATGGTGTCGCCTTTCTGCTTGAGGATGCTCTGCACAAAGTAGAGGGCGCCGAAGCCGGTGGCTTCGGGACGTATGCGCGAGCCGCCGAAGTGAGGCCCTTGCCGGTGAAGGTGCCGTCGTGCTGGTTGACCAGGCGCTTGTACATGCCGTACATGTAGCCTACCTCGCGGCCGCCCACGCCGATGTCGCCTGCGGGCACGTCGCGGTCGGGACCGAGGTTCTTCCACAGGCCGAGCATGAATGCCTGGCAGAAGCGCATGATCTCGCGGTCGCTCTTGCCGCGGGGCGAGAAGTCGCTGCCGCCCTTGGCGCCGCCCATGGGCAGGGTGGTGAGGGCGTTCTTGAAGGTCTGCTCGAAGCCGAGGAACTTGAGGATGCAGAGGTTGACCGAAGCGTGGAAGCGGATGCCGCCCTTGTACGGGCCGATGGCGTTGTTGAACTGCACGCGGTAGCCGATGTTGTTCTGCACTTCGCCCTTGTCGTCGAGCCATGTCACGCGGAAGGTGACGATGCGGTCGGGCTCGACCATGCGCTCGATGATTTTGTTGCGTTCGAATTCGGGGTGCTGGTTGTAGACGTCCTGTACGGACATCAGCACTTCTTTGACGGCCTGAAGATATTCTTTTTCGCCCGGGTGCTTGGCCTCGAGGTCGGCCATGATTTTGTTAATATCCATGTGGTATAGATTGGTGAAATGTTAACATTGCAAATGTAGGAAAAGAATTTGAACCGACGCATTAATTTAACTAAAAAAAAACGCCCCGGCGTGTTCTTCCATGCCGTGGCGTTCAGTTTTGTGCTATGATGTCGGCTATGCGGTCGACGGGCGGGTTGTGGGCCAGGATGCGCCCGTCGGGGGCTATGAGCAGTGTGCCGTACTGGCCGTCGGCCAGGCGGTAGTCGCGCATGAGGCGTTCGGTGGCTTTGTCGCTCAGCCGGAACTGCAGCGACTGGTTGAGGCCGTCGCGTTTGACGATTTCGCGGAACAGGGGCTCGTCGCGGTCGAGGTTGAAGGCTATCATGCCCACGTTGCCGTTGCGGCGGCTGCGCAGCCAGCTGCTGTAGTCGCCCACGGCCTGGCGCGACGGGGCATTGGTCGACGACCAGAAGCTGAGCAGCACGTACTTGCCTTTGAGGGCCTGCAGGGCGGGGCCGGGCTTGCTGTCGAAGCTCAGCGCGGGAGCTATGTCGCCGACGCGCGTGCGGAGCGGGCCCGAGTGGTAGGCTACCGACACGATGAGCAGGCTCACGAACAGCGCTGCCAGCATCAATGTGCGCTTGGTCTGTTTCATGCTTTAATAACGCCCGGCGCTTGCCGAGGGTTCAGACAGCCTGGCCTGAGGACATAAAAAAAGAGATGTTTCACAACATCTCTTTCCAGACCTTTATCCTTAATCTAATACTATAAAAAACACACATGCAAAGGTAATGCTTTTTTGTAAACTGACATATTTTTAGCTTAAAAAATTAATATAAAATCGGCGATTTTTAGTGAAAAATAGTGAAATCCGTAAGCTCGCATCCTATCTGAGCGCGAAAGACTGTAAGAAACGGACGGCGCCGCGGCGTTTTTCCGCCCGACACGGGTGTTTGACGTTTTTGGTCGAAAAAAGTATCAGTGGACCGGTAGCGTAAGGTGACGGGCTCAGTGCAGCTCGGTGCGCAGGTCGTAGTCGTTGCGCAGGCGCTCGAACAGGTCGGGGCGCGCCTTCAGTGCGGGCGTGTCGGCGGCCAGCGGGTTGTACGACGCTGCCGCCTCGGCCTCGGTGATGAACCCGGGCACGGGCAGCGGTGCAGGCTCGCGCAGGCTCAGCGACGGCAGGCCGAAGTGGGAGGTCACGGCGTCGAGAGCCATCTGCGAGGCGCGCCATTTGCCTTCGCGCGAGTAGCCGGCGATGTGGGGCGTGGCCACGGCGGCCCTGCGCAGCAGTTCGGCCGAGATGGCGGGCTCGCCTTCCCAGCAGTCCACCACGGCAGCGCCTGCGAGACCGGCGTCGAGGGCCTCGACGAGGGCCTGCGTGTCGACCACGGCGCCGCGGGCGGCGTTGATGATGATGGGACGGCGGCGCAGCGTGCCGAAGAAGCCGCGGCCGGCCATATGCAGGGTGGCGTCGGGGCCTTCGGACGTCAGCGGTGTGTGCAGGGTGATGGCGTCGGCGCGGAGGGCTATCTCGCGGAGCGCGCACCAGTCGTCGCCACCCTCGAGCCGCTGCCGCGGCGGGTCGCAGCGCAGCACCTCCATGCCCAGGCCGCGGGCCCAGCGCTCGACGATGGAGCCCACGTGGCCCACGCCCACTATGCCCAGCGTCATGCCGCGCAAGGGGCGCCCGGCCACGGCGGCCAGGCTGCCGAACACGTACTGCGCCACGGCGGGAGCGTTGCAGCCCGGCGCGTTGGCCGTGGCGATGCCCCGCGCCGCACACCACTCGCGGTCGATGTGGTCGGTGCCGATGGTGGCGGTGGCTATCATGGAGCAGCGCGAGCCCTCGAGCAGAGCGGCGTCGCATCGCGTGCGCGTACGTATAATCATGGCGTCGACATCGCGCACGCGGTCGGGCGTGATGTCGTCGGGGTGGACGTAGTCCACGCTGCCGTAAGCCTCGAGCAGGCCCCTGACGAAGGGCACCTTGCTCTCTACCAGAAATTTCAGGCCAGTGCGTTCCATGCAAAGAGTGCGGCATAGGCGCAGAGCAGCGCCAGGATGCCTATCCAGGAGCGCTCCGTGCGGTGAATGACGAAGAACTGGGCGCCCTGCAGCGCGGCCAGCATGTTGAGCAGCGTCACGTAGGTGGCCGCGTTCTTGTAGTCAACGGCCATGACAATGGCGGTCACGGCGCCCGTCAGCACGATGGTGCCGTTGTAGCTGCGCGCGCGGGCGTTGTAGGCTATGGTGCGGAAGAGGTCGAACACTACGGCTATGACGAGCACGGCCGTGGTCAGCAGCAGCGTGACGGCCAGACGCGCGCCGTCGCCGAAGCTGAACATCGACAGCAGGCCCGCGAGCTGCGGCACGTGCAGCTGGCCGGGCGCCACGATGCCGAGGCCCGTCAGCAGCCACCACGGCGTCAGCAGGCCCAGCGCCGCGGCCACCATCGTGCGCCCCGACACTATGCGCATCTGCCAGCAGCAGAACAGCATAAGGGGGATGTAGACCGCGAAGGCATACTGTGTGGCCAGACCCGCCGACAACAGGAAGAAGACCAGGAAGACGCGCCGGCGACGCGACGGGTCGGCATAGCAGCCGAACATCAGTGCCATGCAGGCGCCGACGGTCAGGGCCAGCAGCGGGCCGGTGTAGAACTGTGCCGTCAGCGCAGGCGTGGCCGTCTGCATGGCTGCGAAGAGCACGCAGAAGATGCCCGACATGTCGCGGAGCAGGTTGAAGCGGCGGTTCAGAAACAGCATCAGCGCCATTATGAGCAGGCTCGATGCGATGCCCGCCACGGCCGATACGGCGCCTGCGGGCAGCCATCCGTTGGCCGAGGGCAGGGCAATGCCGCGGTCGCCCGCGATGGGGCTCACGCCGCCTCCGGCGTAGGTGGCCCAGGCTGCGGCCACCATCAGCAGCGCCGCCACTATCATGGCAGCGCGCGAGTGCATCAGTCGGGTCAGTCGCATGGTCAAGGCTGTGGGGGAGGTGGATGTGGCGCGGCCGCAGCAGGTGCGGCCGCAGGGTGGGGGCTTACTTTTTCTTCCAGCCGCGCGAGCGCATCAGCGGGCCTTCGGAGGGCGGCAGCGTGGGTTTGCGGCCCACGAGGCTTTTCAGGGCCGAGGGATTGCGGCGCATGGCCAGAGGGTTCTCCGACTCGGGCGCGGCCTCGCGCGTAGCGTCGCTGCGGTCGGCGGGCTTGCGGTCGAAACGTCGGGGCGCATCCTTGTCGAAGCGGCGTTTGCCGTCGGGGCGGAAACTCTTGCCGCCGCGGCCGTCGCGTTCGAAGCGACGGGGCGCGCCGCCCTCTTCCTCGCGGGCGGGCTTGTTCTTGAGTTTGCCGCCGGCGGCCAGGAAGCTCTTCTTGTCGCCCTCGAAGATGACATACTTGCGCAGCTCGCACTCCAGGGCGCCGTTGAGCAGCGCTATCTTCTCGCTGGCGGCCAGGCCTATGTTGCGGAAGTACTCGTCGCGGTAGCCTATGATCCAGGCCTCCCAGCCGCGGAAGCAGTGCTTGAGCATGAGCCTATGGATGTGTAGAGGCCTTCCATGTCGGGCGCGGAGATGCGCTCGCCGTAGGGCGGGTTGGTCACAAGCACGCCCGGCGTGGCGGGCACGTCGTCGGCCGTCCACTTGGCTATGGCGCGGGTGTGCAGCTGCACATACTTGGCCACGCCCGCGCCCTTGAGGTTGGCCAGGGCTATGTCGACGGCCTTGGGCGAGATGTCGGCGCCCACGATGGGCACGGCCACCGCGCGCTCGGCACTGTCGTCGTTGTAGATGCGGTCGAAGAGCTCGGCGTCGAAGTCGGGCCAGGCCTCGAAGGCGAAGTGTTTGCGGAATATGCCCGGGGCTATGCCGGCGGCTATCAGCGCGGCCTCGCAGAGGAATGTGCCGCTACCGCACATGGGATCGACGAAGGGACTCTCGCCTTTCCACCCGCTGCGCAGGATGATGCCGGCCGCGAGCACCTCGTTGATGGGAGCCTCGGTCTGCGCCACGCGGTAGCCGCGCTTATGAAGCGACTCGCCGCTGCTGTCGAGGCTGAGGGTCACATCGGTGCCTGAGATGTGCACGTTGATCATCACGTCGGCATCCTGCAGGCGCACCCCGGGGCGCTTGTCCTCGCCGAAGCGGTCCTTGAACCAGTCGACGATGGCGTCCTTGATGCGGTAGGTGACGAAGCGCGAGTGGGAGAACTCGTCGCTGTAGGCCACGGTGTCGATACTGAAAGTCTTGCTGAGGGATAGTATGTGGCTCCAGTCGAACGCTTTGGCCTTGTCGTAAAGCTCATCGGCGTCGCGGGCGCTGAATTTGTAGAACGGCTTGAGAATGCGCAGGGCGGTGCGGCAGCAGAAGTTGGCGCGGTACAGCAGTTCGCGGTCGCCGTTGAAGGCCACCATGCGGCGCCCTATGCGTATGTCGTCGGCTCCCAGGCCGCGGAGTTCCTCGGCCAGCACATCTTCCAGACCCTGGAAGGTTTTGGCCACCATTTCAAAAGTATCGTTCATATCAGCATTTCAATTTAGCAAGCCCGGCCGGGCTTTTGACGCTGCAAAATTAGCGAAAAATCCCGAGACGGCGAAAATATGAGAGCAGATTGTGACGCTCCCTCTTCCCTCTTCCCTCTCTCCTCTCAACTATAAACTATTAATTTATTCCCTCTGCCGATTCGGCCAGTGCCTGCCAGAGGGGATCGGCGGGCACGGGGGCCTCCACGTGGATGTGTTTGCCGCTGACGGGGTGGACAAAGTCTATGCTGCGGGCCAGCAGCGAGATGCTGCCGTCGGGATTGCTGCGCCGGTCGCCGTATTTGAGGTCGCCGCGTATGGGGCAGCCTATGGAGCTGAGCTGCACGCGTATCTGGTGCTTGCGTCCGGTCAGCAGTTCCACCTCGAGCAGGCGATAGCGCTCGCCTTCGGCGATGACCCGGTAGCGCAGGCGGGCCTCCTTGGCGCCCTCGCGGGGCTCGGTCGAGGCGTAGCTCTTGTTGTTGCGCTCCACGCTGGTGATGTAGTGCCTGAGCTCGGCCTGTGGCTGTGCGGGCACGCCGCGGGTGATGGCCCAGTAGCGTTTGTGCACGTCGCCGCGGCGGAACATCTCGTTGAGGCGCGCGAGGGCCTTGGAGGTCTTGGCAAACACCACGACGCCCGCCACGGGACGGTCGAGGCGGTGGCCACACCCACAAATGCGTTGCCCGGTTTGGCGTACTTCTCTTTGAGCCAGAGGGCTACGATCTGGCTGAGGGGCGTGTCGCCGGTCTTGTCGCCCTGCACTATCTCGCCCGGCGCTTTGTTGACGATTATTATATGGTTGTCTTCGTAGAGTATATCCATCGCGGTATTGTTCGCAGATTCTTCTCCTTTTTGGGTCAAAGTTACGCATTTTTCAAAAAAATATCGCTAATTTTGCTCAATTAAACTAATATAACCAAGCATGCTTTACTCGATGACAGGTTTCGGCAAGGCTGCCGCCGAGGCCGAAGGCACAAAGATAACGTTTGAGATAAAGACTCTTAACAGCAAGCAGCTGGACCTGACGACGCGCCTGCCGCAGGCGTTTCGCGCGCAGGAAAGCCGCGTGCGCGAGCTCATAGCCTGCGCCCTCGAGAGGGGTAAGGTGGAGGCCATAGCCACGGTGGAGCACACCGGCGCTGCATCGCAGGCCTCCGTCGAGCTCGATACGGCCGTGATGGGAGCCTACAAGGCACAGATTGAGGCCGCCGGACGCGAGCTAGGCCTGGCCGTGCCCGACAACTGGTTCGCGCTGCTGCTGCGCATGCCCGACGTGTATCGCAGCGTGGCGCCCGCCGAGAGCAGCGAGGCCGAGGTACAGCTGCTGACGCAGGCCCTCGGCGATGCCGCTGCCGAGTGCATGGCCCACCGCCGTGCCGAGGGCGAGCGCCTGGAGGCCTTCTTCGGCGCGCGTATCGACGCCATCGAGGCCCTGCTGGCCCGTGTCGATGCCTTCGAGGCCGACCGTGTGCCCCACATCCGCGCCCGCATCGAGGAGGGTCTGGCCAAAATCAGCGTCGTCGACTACGACCGCGGACGCCTCGAGCAGGAGATGATTTTCTATATCGAGAAGCTCGACGTCAACGAGGAGAAGCAGCGCCTGGCACAGCACCTGCGCTACTTCCGCGAGACCATGCGGCCGCCGGCCTCTGCCAGGGCAAGAAGCTCGGCTTCATAGCCCAGGAGATGGGCCGCGAGATCAACACCCTCGGCTCCAAGAGCAACCAGGCCGACATGCAGCGCCTGGTGGTGGAGATGAAGGACATCCTGGAACAGATCAAAGAACAAGTGTTAAACGTACTCTGACACTGCCATGAACAAACAAGGAAAAATAGTAGTGCTGTCGGCCCCGTCGGGCTGCGGAAAAAGCACCATCATTCACCGGCTGCTCGAGGGCGAAGCCCCGCTGCCGCTGGAATTTTCCGTCTCAGCCACAAACCGCGCGCCCCGCACGGGCGAGACCGACGGTGTGAGCTACCATTTCATGACCACCGAGGCTTTCCGCGATGCGGTGGCCGAAGGCAGCTTCGTGGAGTGGGAGGAAGTGTATCCCGGACGCTACTACGGCACCCTGCGCAGCGAGATAGACAAGCGCACCGCCATGGGCTGCAACGTAGTGCTCGACATCGATGTCAAGGGCGCACTCAACGTGAAACGCATCTACGGCGACCGGGCCATCACCATCTTCATCGAGCCGCCGAGCGTCGACGAGCTGCGCCGCCGCCTCGAATCGCGCGCCACTGACAGCCCCGACGTGATAGCGCAGCGCGTGGCCAAGGCCGACTACGAGCTGGGCTTCGCGCCCCGCTTCGACCGCCGCGTGGTCAACGACAACCTCGCCGACGCCGTGGAGGCCGCGCGCGGCATCATCGTCGCCCACCTGAACAGCTGAATACGCCATGGCTGAACGCGAGACCATAGGTCTGCTCGGAGGCAGCTTCAACCCCGTGCACAGCGGCCACCTCATGCTGGCCGCCTACCTGACGCAGTGGGGCTTCGTCGACAAAGTGTGGCTCACGCTGTCGCCGCGCAACCCCCTGAAGAATCCCCTGGGCCTGATTCCCGACACCAAGCGCCTGGCCATGCTGACGCTCGCCACCAAAGGCGTGGAGCGTGTGGCCACGTGCGACATAGAGCTGTCGATGCCCACGCCCAGCGTACACCATCGACACGCTCGACCTGCTGGCGCGAACGCTATCCGGCGCGCCGCTTCAAACTCATGATAGGCAGCGACAACTGGCAGATGTTCGACAAGTGGCGCGACTGGCAGCGCATACTCGACGAATATGGCGTCATCGTCTACCCGCGGCCCGGATTCCCCGTCGAAAACCATGCCGACGGCATGGAGGTGGTCAATCCCATAACGGTGAACCTCAGCAGCACGCAGGTGCGCGACGCCATTGCCCGCGGACGCGACATGTCGTGCTTCCTTCCGCCAGGCGTCTACAAATACATTATGGATAACAAGCTATATCAGAAATGAACATCCTGCAGCCCAACGAACTGGCCTTCCTGGCCCTGGCCAACGAATACTGCGCGGCCGTGGAAAACGCCCGCGAGACCGAGCGCGACGACTTCCTCGAGTCGATGCTGCGCCTGCTGCCGCGCCTCTACATCGCCGCCTCCGACCTGCGTGCCGACGACATGGGCATGAGCGACGCCTACGTCAACAGCGCCCTCGACGAGGACTACTACGAGGCGGTGCGCCGCCGCGTGGCCGGACTCCTGGGCGAGGACGACACCTACCTCGAGGTGTTCGAGCAGGACATGAAATACAGCGACACCCCCATCGCCGCAAGCATTTCCGAGGGCCTTGCCGATCTTTTCCAGGTGTTCTACAACATCGTGCAGACCGCCCGCGACGCCACCCCCGAGCTCATAGCCGAACTTGTGCCGGTGATGCGCGACGACTTCGGTGCCTACTGGAGCCGCACGCTCTGCAACGTGCTGCGAGCAGTCAACAACGTCTATTACGCAGGCTCCGCCGACTGAGCCCCCGCCCATACCCAACGATAACAACCAAGAACCATGATAAACGATCTGCTACACTTTCTCGACGCCTCGCCCGTCAATTTCCTGGCCGTGGCCGAACTGCGCCGCCGCCTCGAGGCCGCGGGTTTCAGCGAACTGCGCGCCGCCGACGCCTGGAGCATAAAGCCCGGCGACAAGCGCTACGTCTGCGTCAACTCCTCGGCGCTCTTCGCCTTCGTGGCCGGCACGCAGCCCGCATCGGCCGGAGTGCGCATCATCAGCGCCCACAGCGACTCGCCCTGCTTCCGCGTGAAGCCCAACTGCGAGATGCTGTGCGAGGGCAACATCGTCAAACTCAACACCGAGGTGTACGGCGGCCCGATACTCTACACATGGTTTGACCGTCCGCTGTCGCTGGCCGGACGTGCAATCCTGCGCGGCGACGACCCGCTCAACCCGCGCCAGGTGGCCGTGCGGCTCGAAGGGCTGAAACTGGTGATTCCCCACCTGGCCATCCACTTCAACCGCGCCGTCAACGACGGCAACCCGTTGAGCCGGCAGAAGGACATGCTGCCCGTGGCCGGACGCGTGGACAGCCCCGACGACGCCCGCGACATGATAGGCCGCATGCTCGCCCGGCAGCTGGGCGTGGAGCGCGACGAGCTGCTTGACTACGACCTCTCGCTCCACACGCTCGAGCACGCCGAGCTCATCGGCATCAACGGCGAGTTCGTGAGCTCGGGCCGCATCGACGACCTGAGCATGGTGCACGCCGCGCTGACGGCTCTGCTTGCCGCCGACGCACCCGAGGGGCCCACGCGCGTGATGGCCATATTCGACAACGAGGAGACCGGCTCGGGCACCAAGCAGGGCGCCGCGTCGCCCGTGCTGCAGCAGCTGCTGCGCCGCCTCGCCGCCGCCCTGGGTGGCACCGAGGAGGACTACTGCCGCAGCATGGCGCAGTCGTTCATGGTCTCGGCCGACAACGCCCACGCACTGCATCCCAACTATCCCGAGAAGTACGACCCCACCAACCATCCCGTGCTCGGCGGCGGCCCCGTCATCAAGATCAATGCCAACTGCAAGTATATGACCGACGCCGACTCGGCCGCCGTCTTTGCCGACGTCTGCGAGCGCGCCGGAGTGCCCGTGCAGTATTTCGTCAACCACAGCGACGTGGCCGGCGGCTCCACCCTCGGCAACATCCTCACCTCGCAGATACCCCTGCGCGGCGTCGACATGGGCGAGGCCATCTGGGCCATGCACTCGGCCCGCGAGACTTCCTCGGCCCGCGACCACGAGTACACCATCCGCGCCTTCACGGAGTTCTACAGGCTCTGAGTCCCGGTTAGAGCCGGCTCTTAATTCCCGGCCGGCTGCGAAGTGCCGGCTGCGACAAACCGATACTCGCGGCCTTTTTCCGTGGGAATCCGATAAACAAAGCAACTGCTTCGGCGGGCGCTGTCGCTGTTGTTTTCGACAGGGGTCAGTTCCGTGCCGTCAGCCAAAGCAAGCGGAACGGCGGATTTAAGTATTAAGTCGCCTCCGAAGCGCGACTTGATACCGGCCTTTTTCAGTCGCGTGCTGTCCCATTCCATGTCGACGACGAAACCGCCTCTCGCGACAAGTCCAGAGACCTTTCCCGATTCCCATTCCGAGGGCAATGCGGGCAAGAGCTGCACGCTTCCGTCGTGGCTCTGGAGCAGCATCTCGGCTATTCCTGCGGTGCAGCCGAAGTTTCCGTCAATCTGGAACGGGGGATGGGCATCAAACAGATTGGGATACGTGCCGCCGCTCCCGTCATAGCTTGTGCCGTCGCTGTCGGTGAGATTCAACTGGGTCTTGATGAGCTTCAGCGCCCTGTCTCCGTCAAGCAGTCGGGCCCAGAGGCACACCTTCCATCCCATCGACCAGCCAGTAGCGGGGTCGCCTCTGTGATTCAGCGACGTTTTGGCCGCGTCAAACAGTTCGGGCGTTTCCGTCGTGACCGTGCATCCCGGGAAGAGTCCATAAAGATGCGAGAGATGGCGGTGATGGTCCTGCGGATTGTCCCAGTCCTCCATCCATTCCTGCAGCTGTCCGTAACGCCCTATCTGCATCGGCGGCAGTTTTTCTCTTGTCGCCATGCAGGAATCGGCAAACGCGCTGTCACATCCGAGAATCGACGCTGCGGTTCCGGTGTTGGTGAATAGTTCATATACCATCTGGTTGTCCATGGTGGTTCCGGCGCAATTGGTGATAGGATAGCCATCCGTCATGAATGAATTCTCGGGCGAGTTGGACGGGCACACCACGAGCCATCCATGCTTGGGCTCCGGCACTAAAAAGTCCAGGAAGAACTCTGAGGCGCCTTTCATGACAGGGTAGGCCTCTTTCAGGAACGCAATGTCCCGGGTGTGGAGATAATGCTCCCACAGATGCCTGCACAGCCAGGCTCCGGCGGTGGGCCAGGGACCGGGGCCGGAATAATCGACAGCGCCTGTAATGCGCCAGATGTCGGTGTTGTGGTGCAACGCCCAGCCCCTGCAGCCATACATTCCGGATGCGGTGGCCTTGCCCGTTTCGGACAGTTCCTGTATCATGCGGAGCATGGGCTCGTGCAATTCGGAAAGATTCGTGATTTCCGCGGGCCAATAATTCATCTCGACGTTGATGTTGGTCGTGTATTTGCTGTCCCAGGGGGGCAGCAGCCGGTCGTTCCATATTCCCTGCAGATTGGCCGGTTGTCCGCCGGGCTGGGACGAAGAGATGAGCAGATATCTGCCGAACTGGAAATACAGCGCAATCAGATGCGGGTCTTCGACAGACTGAAAATTTTTCAGGCGTTCGATTGTCGATTTTTCCGCCGCATCCGTTTCGCCGAGACTGAGCTCCACCCTATTGAAATATTTCTGATACTCCTTTATGTGGGATTTCTTCATCGCCGGGTACGATTTGCCGCCGATTTTCTGCATACGCCTGTCAGCTTCCATGTCGGCGTCGCCGCTGACATCGCTGTAGTTCTTGAAATTTGTGCCGATTGAAACAAGGATTGTGGCAGAGTTGGCATTCTTGACATCCATGACAGAATCGCCTATGATTTCTTTCCGTCCACCGTCATTGCGAACCGCCACTTTTGACGTGAATTTCACTTTTCCTTCCAGCCCTTCCATGTCGCTGCTTCTGCCCCTAATCACAATCCCGTCGGGCCCAACGGCGACGGAGGAGCTCAGAGGCGAATCCATCTTCACCCGGAAGTTGAGATTGCCTTTGCCGGAGGCGCTCAGGCGGATGACTACGACATCGTCGGTCAGCGATGTGAAATATTCACGCCGATAGGTGACGCCATTGACTTTATAAGAGGTTACGGCCACAGCATCGGCCAAATCGAGCTCCCTGCGGAAATCCGTATAATCTTCATGTCCGGGGAACATGAGGTAGACGTCTCCTACGGGCTGATAGGCCATGCCGTGATTTTGCCGGGTTATGACAGAAGAAGCCACGAGGTCCTGGGCGTCTTTATATCGTCCGGAGAATATCAGACGGCGTATCTCCTGCAGGTCGGACTGGGCATTAGGGTTGATATTGTTGTTGGGCCCGCCCGACCATACCGTCTCCTCGTTGAGCTGGATGTGTTCGACATCCGGGCCACCGAACACCATGGCGCCAAGCCGGCCATTGCCCAGGGGCAGGGCCTCGACCCATTCCGAGGCCGGACTTTCATACCAGAGTTTCAGCGGGGCGGAGGCCTCGGAACTGAGGCATGCCACCGTAGTGACAATGCCGAGCACAAATATCCGTAAAGTTCTCATAATAGTCAATATGATTGGTTCAATGATTTGATTTCAAGTAGTTTCTTCACCTGCTCGAGAGGCAGAGCAGTCTGCACGGAGCATGTTCTCGTCTCTCCGGGCATGAGGTCGAAGTAGTTTTCGCCGAAGCGGCAGTCGGCGCCGGGCAGCGAGAGGCAAAGGGCCCTGACGAATTTGTCGGATGACAGGTCTATGCGATACCCTCCGGTGGCGGGTGCTATTTCACAGTTTATGTCGGCCTTGCGCAGGTTCAGGTCCTTCTGCTTGCACAGGAAGTGATTGCCTTCGTGGCGATGCTCTCCGCACTCCAGCCTGAGGTTTATCACGACATCTTCCGGCTTGTTCCCTTCAAGCAACTCAGCCAGCGTTTTTTTTAAAACCAAGGTCGACGTGTTGGCCGGTATTTTGGTGCTGACTGTCTGATTGAAAATCTCATCTCCGCTCAGAGTCACAGCCTTGATACGGATTTTGCCGGGCAGCGCTTTTGTGAGGTCCGACACAACGAAAACGCGAAGTGTATCTCCCGACGTCTCGGCCGAGGCAATGACATTCCTGAAGGCTTCTTTTACCATGTAGTGGGCCGCCTTCCATTTTCCGTAATAGTCTCTTGTCGACCATGACGCGACGGGCCAGCAGTCGTTGTGCTGCCACAGCAGCGACCCCATGCAGTGGGGTTTGTCCCTTCGGTGCGCCTCGATGGCGGTGCGCAATGCGTCGGCCTGCAACACCTGGTTGATATACAGGAACTCCTCGAAGTTTTCGGGGCGCCGGTATTCGTTCAGCAGATACCACTCTATCAGCTCGTTGGCATGGTCACCGCCCCGCTGGTGCGACATCATCACCTCGGACGTTATACTGTGGTCGGCCGTATCGGGCGCAAACTTCAGTATCGACTCATATTCGGGGAACGACTGCATGCCGTATTCGCTGAAAAAGTGGGCTTTATCCTTGTTGTAGCTGTCGATAGGCGCTTTCTGGTGCCACACGTCCCAGTAGTGTCTGTCGCCGTTGACTCCGTCGCTGCCGCGTCCGTTGGCGGAGAACGGAGACGACGGCCAGTAGAACGTTTCGGGCGCGAATTCTCCGACAGCAGCCGGAAGGGTCTCGAAATACTGGCGGTGCAGTTCCTCCTCGATGATTGTGGCATATTCGGGATGGTTTTGCTCATGGCTGTGCTTCCATCCCCAGTTATACCAGGCGTCAATGCATTCGTTGCCGCCGCACCACAAGACTAACGACGGATGATTTCGCAAGCGCTTCACGTTGTATGCGGCCTCTTCGCGGACGTTTTCCAGCCACTCGCCGGACGCGGGATAAATACTGCAGGCGAACATGAAGTCCTGCCACACCATTAATCCGAGCTCATCGCATAAGTCATAGAATATGTCGTTCTCATAGATGCCGCCGCCCCACACTCTGATCATGTTCATGTTGGCATCGACGGCATCCTGCAGTGTCGACTTATACTTTTCGTCCGTCACCCGCGGCAGAAAATTATCCTGCGGGATGTAATTGGTGCCTTTGGCGAAAACAGGCACGCCGTTCAGCACAAAATAGAACTGCATGTTGCCGGCGGCGTCGGGCGATGTGACCACGCTCACCGAGCGCAGGCCCACACGGGTCGTGGAGCTTGACAGGACCTCGCCGCCATGAGTGACCTTTGTCGTGAGATTGTATAGCTCCGGAGTGCCGAGGCCGTTGCACCACCACAGACGCGGCTGTTTGATGCTGAAGTCAAGCTCCACCCGGTTCCGGCCCTCGTTCAGGGCGAGCTTTTTGCTGCAAAGCACCCGGCCGGTTCCCTCGTCCGTGACCGAAATCTCCGCGTCCTCGATTCTGCGGTCGGCGGCTATCTCCACAATGTCGGTGATATCGGCGCGCCTGTCGGTCACGCTGCGCTGACGGATATGGACATCGTTTATGACGGCGTCATTCCATCCTTCGAGATAGACATCGCGCCATATTCCGGATGTCACAAGCCTTGGACCCCAGTCCCAGCCGTAGTGGTAGCCTGCCTTGCGGGCGAACACGCTGAGTTTGCGGTCGAGCAGGCCGCCGTTTTCCGACTGGTCATTCGACGCGTCGTAATGATAGGGCAGGCTTTCCCACTTGGGCATATCCACCTTGACGGGCGAGTGGAAATAGACTTTCAGCCGGTTCGGACCGTCAACCAGCAACTGCCTGACGTCGGCCGACCACTCGCGGAACATGTTGTCGGCAATTATGATTTTACGGTCGTTCAGATACACGTCGGCATACGTGTCGAGCCCTTTGAAGACTATGCTGATGTTGTTCTTGTCCAGTATGTCGGCGGACGGGGTGAACACGGTCTCGTAGACCCAGTCTTCTTTGTCGACCCACTGCACAGCTCTTTCGTTCAGCCCCGCGAAGGGGTCTTCGATGATTCCGTTTTCAATCAGGTCGAGATGCACTACTCCGGGCACTTCGGCCGGGTAGTCGTTCGACAGCCGTGCCTGGCGGAAACGCCATCCGTCGTGCAGGAACTGCCGCTCTGCGGCAACCGGCTGCAGGGCGCCGCAGATTCCCGCCAATGCGCAAATGGATAACAGTCTTTTCATAAATGATGCATTGAAGTATACCTCCCACAGCCGACAGCCGGCGACGGATGGCGTTACTTACCTTTTTAGTGACGGTTATTTCTTGATTTTAAATACCGGCGCAAGGGTGCGGGGAGCATCGGCGGGTATGGTCACATGCAGAGCTTCTCCGTCGCGTACAAAGGGCACTTTGCCATAGCCGACCAGTTCGACACGGCTGATCCTGCTAGGGAAATGTCGGCTCTTGTCGCTCAGCGCTTTGATTTTGACCTGCCTTTCCTCCGGCCAGTCAAGGGCTGTGGCGTAGAGATACTTGTCGCTCTGGTTGAAGCGTATTTCCTTGTCGGTCGCCAGGATGTTTTCCCATTCGTTGAAACCGTTGTTGTTGGTCGGGTCGGCCTTGTCGGCAATCGGGCCTTCGCCGTATATTTTCCAGGGAGTAGTGTCGTATATGCTCTCTTTGTTCACTTCCATCCAGTCGCCGAATTCGGTCAGAATCCGTTCTTCCTTCTCGTCGAAGGTGCCGTCGGCGCGGAGGGGGACGGAGAGCAGGAGCTTGCCGTTTTTGCTTATGATGTCGACCAGCATCTTTACTATCTGGACTGCCGATTTATACTCGTTGTTCCGGTATACGGATGTCTTGTAATGCCAGTCGCCCAGGCACGAGCATGACTGCCAGTAGCGGTCGGTGATGGAGTTGGGCGAACCGCGCTCCACGTCCCACACCATGGCTTTGCTTTGCTCGGGAGTAAGCCATTTTCCAAACAACACGGCTTCAAGACTTCCGTTGTGAGTGGCGATGCTGTGGTTGTAATAGTGGGCCGCTATTTTCAGCCCGGCATCACTTATAGGATATAGAGGAGCCACCGCGCAGTCGAAGTAGACCAGATCGGGGTTGTAGCGGTTGATGGCATCGACAGTGCGGTCGTAGAAGTTGGCGCAGAATTCCTCAGACGGTATGCTCACGCCGTTCTGCCAGTCCCATTCTCCATTTATGATGTTGTAGGTCCACGAGAGCTCGCTCAGAGGATGACGCTGAGCATACAGCTTCTGCGGGTCGAGGCCTTCCCACCATTTGCCCTTGCCGTCGGCCGCCGTCATATTGCCGTCATACTGTACGCCGGCCTTGTCGCCGACCATGTCATAGCGCTGCGCCGTCTCGTACCAGCGCCAGGCGTGTTCGGCATGGAAGCTGATGCCAAACGGCAAGCCGTGCTTGCGCGCGGCTGCTTCCCAGCCGGCCAGGATGTCGCGTTTCGGACCGATGTTCATGGAGTTCCATTCCTGATGGCGGCTGTTCCACAGGTCGTAGTTGTCATGGTGATTCCCGAGAGCGAAGAAATACTGCGCTCCTATTTTCTTATAAAAAGCCACGAGCTTATCCGGGTCCCATTTTTCAGCCTTGAACATGGGCAGCACGTCCTTGAATCCGAATTCCGACGGATGCCCGTAGTTCTCCACATGATGCTTGTACTCCTCGGAGCCCTCTATGTAAAGCTTTCTTGCCATCCAGTCGCCGGAGCCTTCCACGCACTGCGGCCCCCAGTGCGCCCAGATGCCGAATTTGATGTTTTTGAACCATTCGGGCACCTCATATTGCTTCAACGATTCCCAGGTGGGCTCGAATTTGCCTGTCATCATCTGCTCTTTTTCGCCAAGCACTTTCACCTTATAGTCCTGAGCCCCGGCGGCAAAGCCGCAGGCCAGACAAAGGGCGGTGGCGAATATAATGTGTTTCTGTGTCATTAGGGTATTGATTTAGATTGTTTTTTTGAGATGGCAAAAATAGTAATTATAATGCCGTAATGCCAAATTTATCGCGATTTTAGATATGCCCGGTTTGTCTCCATTTACGGTGCGTTCCGGCATTTGCTCCGCTATATGGCAGGCTGTCGGCGCGTTAGTCGTACAGGTGGAATATCCTCTTCATCAGCTTCCACTTCTGAAAAACCGGTCAGGGTATCTTCGCGATACCTCGCCGAGATACTCATTTTGCTGTCCGTCGATTAACTCCTGCACGATGACAGCAGCCGACACTCTCGCATAGTCCATGTTTGAGAGAAAGACCTCCGCCGAGTTCTTGCCGTCAATCATGAACGGCGGCAGCATCTGGCGCTCTTCACCCATGAAATCGCATCGGCCGTTGGGAAGCGGTCTGATGCGCTTGCCGTCCATTGATCACACCGACGCCTCTTGATTCGAAGAAATCGAGATAGTCGAGAAGCTTGTCGTCGTTCAGCGTGTGGTGGCAGAAGTTTAATATGCTCTCCACAGTGCCTTCGGGAGTGTTTCCCACGACCCATTTGAGGTTTTCGAGCTGTAGGTCGGTTATGCCCACATGGCCCACCACTCCTTTGCTCCTCAGCTCCACCAGGGCGGGAAGGGTCTCGTTGACAACCAGGCTGAGGTCGGCGAACTCAATGTCGTGTACGTTTATAAGGTCGATATAGTCGATTCCGAGCCGCTCCATGCTTTCTTCTACACTTTGCACCGCGCGCTTTGCGGAATAGTCCCAGGTGTTGACTCCGTTTTCGCCGTATCGGCCGACTTTGGTCGACAGGTAGTACTTCTCTCTGGGTATGTCCCTGAGGGCTTTGCCAAGCACGGTCTCGGCTTTGGTACGGCCGTAATAGGGCGAAACGTCGATGAAGTTCATCCCGCACTCTATAGCCGTATGGACGGCGTCGATTGCCACAGACTCGCTTATATTGCGGAACACTCCGCCGAGCGACGAAGCTCCGAAGCTCAGTTCCGAAACCTTCATCCCGGTTCGGCCGATTTCATGATATTTCATTTGGTGACTGGTATTGGATTTAGTTGGTTTTTCCGTGTGGCAAAGTTATTGATTTAAACGGAGACAGCTCGCTATCACCGCTCGTTAAATATGGCGCCAAATGTATCGTATCATGTGCAGGTTTGGATTTCGGGCTCTTAGCCCGGTCTTGAGGCTTTGAGATATTCCGAAGGCGTCACCCCGAATTCGTCCTTGAAATACTTGGAGAACAGTTTGGGAGAGTTATAACCTACCGCGTAGGCTATTTCGGCTATCTGCATGCCGCTTTTGTCGAGAAGCTGCCTTCCGCGTTTCACTCTGACCGTATGCATGAAGTCCAGCGGGCTCTTGCCGGTGATGAATTTCAGTTTCTTGTACAGATGGCCTCGCGTCAGACCCAGATCGGCGCTCAGAGATGTCACCGAGTACGACGGGTCTTCCATGTGTTCTTCCACTAAGGAGACGGCTTTGCGGATGAGGCGCTCGTCTATGGATGTGATGGTTATCTCCGAGGGCTCGATTTTCAGGCTGTTCTTGAACAGGCGGTGGCTCTTTCTGCTCCATTCGAGGAATTTCTGTATGCGGAGCTTTAAGATGTTGATGTCAAACGGCTTTGTGATGTAATCGTCCGCGCCGTATTCAAGTCCCTCCATCTTCTGGGCGTCGGTGGTCCGGGCCGTCAGCAGGATTACGGGTATGTGGGACAGATTGATATTCGTCTTTATTGCCTTGCACAACTCTATGCCGTTCATTTCCGGCATCATTACATCACTGACTGTCAGATTGACATTCACGCCGCTGTCGTTCAGCCTGAGCAGGGCTTCCTGCCCGTTGTACGCCTCCACGACGTTAAAATCCTCCTCCAGAGCTCCGTGCAGGAATTCGAGAAAATCCGGATTGTCATCTACTATCAGTATGGTCGGCTTAGTCTCGTCGGACGTCCCGGCATGTTCATTTGCCCTGCTCACGGCCGCCGATTCCTCTTTTAAGCCTTCCGGCTGAACTATCGGTATCTCGCATCTGAAGACGGTGCCCCGGGGCTTGTTGTCGAAAACCTCGATCTTGCCGTTGTGCAGCCTGACGTATTCGTGGACAATATGGAGGCCTATTCCGCTGCCGGTCTTGTCCGGGCTCTGGCTTGACTGGTAAAAGCGAGTGAAAATATGCTTTTTGTCCGGGTCGGGAATCCCGGTGCCGGTATCGCTGACTGTCAGGATGAGCCTGTTGTCGTCGGTGACATTGCATTCCAGGGCGACCATGCCCCCGGACGGAGTGTATTTGAACGCATTGGACAGCAGATTCATCAGCACTTTGCGAATCTTGATGAAATCCATCTCGACCATGACAGGACCGTCTGGCACTCTGACGTCAAACAGGATATTATGCGACTCGGCGTAATACCTGAAAACGGACGAAGAATCGGTCACAAATGCGGTGAGATTGTCTTTCGTGCAATTGAGCTCTTCCGCGCCCCGGTCTAATTTTCGGTAGTCAAGTATCTGGTTGACGAGCGATAAAAGCTGCTCGGCATTGCGGTTTATCAGTTTGAGCCGGTTGCGGGTCTTCTCGTCGTCGGTCTCGTTCAGCATCTGCTGCACCGGAGCTGTGATCAGCGTCAGCGGAGTTCTCAGGTCGTGGCTGATATTTGTAAAGAACCGCATTTTCATGTCGTTGATGTGCTGCTCTTTGTCTCGCTCCATCTCGAGCTGCTTTCCGAGCAGCTTCTTGCGGTTCCTTTCGGAGATATAGCGCCACGCGGCTATCGCCAGCATGATGGCGAAAAGAACGTAGCATACTTTGGCCCATTTTGTCATCCACCAGGGTGACGCTATGTGAAATGTCAGTTTTTTCACGCTGTCGCTCCATATGCCGTCCGCATTGCAGGCTTTCACGTAAAGCGTATGGTCGCCGTATGGCAGATTGGTAAACGTAAGTTTGGGCTCGGAGGTATAGATCCATCCGTCTTTCAGCCCGTCGAATCGGTAGGCATATTTGGTCTTCTGAGCGGACACCAGGTCCATCCGGCTGAAGCTCAGAGTGATAAAATCGTCTTTGTAGTCAAGATAAATGTCGGTGGCGTCTTCAATCGGAAATGACACGACGTGCCGCCCTCCGGTGCCTCCGGGCACGACGGAATGATTGCCGATTTTGAGCTCCGTTAGCACGGGCACTGACTGTGAGCTCGAATCGGTCGTCAGCTTGTTGGGATTGATTTCGCAGTAGCCGTTCTCCATGCCGATTACGACGTTGCGGTTTTTCAGAATCGTGAAAGCCCTGCCATTGAAATTCTGGTTCATCAGTCCGTCTATGCCTGAGTAGTTCCTTACAATGAAGGGCTCGTCGGGGCTATTCCCGTTCCTGACGATGGCCAGGCCGTTGCCGGTCAGAATCCAGTTGTTGCCGGAGTCGTCATCGAATATGCCCCTTACGACATTGTCGCACAGCCCGTTGTTGCGGTTCAGGTAGTACAGCGTATCCTGCTTCATGTCAAATATCGTCAGGCCCTGGTTTGTGCCTATCCAGAGCCTGCCGGCCTCATCGATGTTGAGATTCTGGACCGAAGTGCCGCGTATCTTCTGGCTGCCTTTGGCATTCGTCGAGAAAATCCGGCCTTTGCCTGTGATTATATCTATCTTATATACACCGAAATAAGTCCCCACGTACATGCCGTCGCCTCCATCATAATGCAGGGCGAGGCCGTTGAGTATCTTTCGGCTGCCGTCGTCGGCGGTTACATAGTAATTCTTGAACTCTCCGGTCGGCGGGCTGAGCCTTTGCAGCGTTCCGTAGGGCGACGAGAGCCAGATGTTGCCGAAGCGGTCTTCCTGCATCTGGGTGATATAGTCGTTGGCGAGGCCGCTGTTTTGCTGTGTATAGTGCTTGTGCAGTCTGCCGTTTTTGAAGCAGAGCAAGCCGTTCAGATAAGTCCCGACCCAGATGTTTCCCGAAGAATCCTTCGATATCCAGGCGCATATGCCGCCCGGGATATGGATATTCTCCTCCTCTTTCGTGCTGTTGTTTTTTCTGAAAATACCGTTCCCGTTTGTCCCTATCCACAGACTGCCGTCGTTGTCCTCCATCACGGCGCCGACGTTGCCGTAGCCGGGGTCGAAGGTGTTGGTGAAGCGCTGCGACACAGGGTTGAAAGCCGATAGGCCGTTACGGTAATAGCCTATCCACATAATGCCGTTGTTGTCTCTGTAGAGCGTGCCCACGTCGTTGGCCATAGGCAGCGACTTTATCTGCGGACGGCATACGATATGGTCGACGAACTTTTTGTCCTCGTCGAAGACGTATATCCCGTCGTGGTCCGTCGACACCCACGTGGTGCCGTTTATGTCCTCTATGTCGCTGACTATGTTGTTGAGCGTGTTGCCCTTTACGAACTCCTGTAGCCCGAGCCATTTTCCCGTATTGGCGTCAAGGCAGTACAGCGTGCCGTTCTTGTTGGAATGCAGCCACAGCGCCCCGTCCGGATTAAGGTGCAACCCGTTCTCACGGCCTGCTATCTCCTCTCTGATATATCCGGGCAGGAATTCCTCTTCAAACAGAATATCCTTAAGGCCGGTTTTCAGTATTTTCCCGTCGTCGGCTATCAGGGCGAGCATATTGCCGTTGTCCGAAACGTGTTGCACGGAGCCGAAATGATATTTATATCGCAGAGTCTCTCCACTGCGGAATCTGTGGACCACGACTTCGTCCGTGCTGAAATTCCACAGATTGCCGATGCTGTCGATATAGCGTGTCGTGCTGCCGGGGCTGTCCTTTATGATGCCGCCGAGATATTCATCGCATGATTGAAAACCTCCGGTGGAGCGGACATATACCATGTAATTGTTGATCCAGATGTTTCCCAGGGCATCTTCTTTAAGGCTCTTGATGTCTTCTATTATGAAGGAGTCTTCCTGGAAAACCGGAGAAAACGTGTAGCCGTCGTACTTTGATATGCCGGAAGCGGTTCCAATCCACAGATAGCCTTTGCTGTCGTGAAGAATGGATTTCACATCATTATCCGTCAGGCCATTCTCAACACTCCAGTGGTTGAAATACTTGTTTGCGCCGAGGCAATCAGGAGATATTACGAATGCAAGAAGAAAAGCAAAAATGAATTTGTACCGGAACATCATTGATTTTTGTTTTCCCAAAATTAATATAAGATCGGGAATTTACCGGCCGATAGCCCCGCATATTTTGGCCGGATAATACAAATGCTCCCGTGATGCGACACAATCGGAAGCACTCGACGCGCGCTGAGAGAGAAGCGGAATCCCCGTTCCCTCAGGCCTCTCCCCTGATTCACCACAGGTTGAAGCGGTAGCCTATGCAGGCGTTGAAGCTGAGGTCGCTGTTGATGTAGGCCTGTTTCTTATTATATATCAGACCTTGGTCGGCCCGGCCTATCACGCCGGCAAACCAATGCTTGTTGTTCCACACGAAGCTGATGCGGAAGCGGTTCGACAGCGACACCGAGCTGGGCTTCGCGTAGCCCGTGATGCGTCCCTGCTGCAGCCCGAGCACGGGCGACTCGCTGACGCCTATGAGCCAGTGCTTGCCCAGCACCCAGTTGTAGCCGTAGCCCAGCTTGAAGCAGTAGTTGTTGGTGTTGACGTTGTAGCTGTAGTCTTCCCAGCTTTCGGGCAGCTGGTCGAGCATGCCCTGCGGCAGCTCGCTGAAGTCGAAGTGGTAGGCGTTGTGGAAGTATGATATGCCTGCGAAGAACGAGCCGGCGCTGCGCAGCTGGTAGCGGCCGTAGTTGAAGGCGGCCGACATGGAGTAGCGTTTCTGATTGAAGAACACGTAGAGGTCGGCGCCGCGGGTGTGCAGGTCGATGCCCTTGAAGGGCAGATGCAGGCGGAAGGCGTCGTCGCGGGGCCCGAAGCGGGTGATGTGCACGTCGCCGTCGTTGTGTATGTCGTAGTATTCAAAGGAGAGCAGGCTGCACGTGAAGCCGAAGTTGAAGCGCTTGCGCGTGCGGTTGGGGCCGCCGAAGTAGCGCGAGACGTTTATGTCGTAGCCTATCGACACGGCCAGATAGCCGAGGCTGAAACCCATCGAGGTGGCCGGGTCGGTGCGCATGCTGATGCGCTTGTCCTCGGGCAGGTCGAAGTTGTAGAGGTCGGCCCAGCTGTCGAGGTTGAGGCGCACGTTGAAGTTGGTGTGCGTGCGCGACACGTAGAGCGAGTCGTAGCCGTTGAAGAACTCGTCGCCCCAGTCGTAGACCTTCATGCAGAAGCGCGGGAAGCGCCCCCACGTGGCTATGGAGTCGGAGCTGAGTTTCTGAAAAATACCTGCCGACGCGTGCTGGCTGCTGGCGAGTGCCACAGCCAGTACGGCCGACAGGTATAATATTCGGACTAAACGCTTCAACGCGCCGTTGATTTATGCCTTGAGAAGTGAGAGCATCGTCTCCATGGCTGCGGCGAGGCCTTCGCGGTCCTTGCCGCCGGCCTGGGCGAATCCGGGCTGACCGCCGCCGCCGCCCTTGATGGCCTTGGCTGCCTCGCGCACAATCTGCGATGCGTTCTTGCCGGTGGCAGCCACGGCTGCGTCGTTGAGCATGAGGGTGAGCAGGGGCTTGCCTGCGGCGTCGAAGGTGGCGCCGGCAAAGGCCACGGGCTCGCCGTCGGCGGCCATGGCGCGGATGCCGAAGGCCACGTTCTTGACCATGTCGGGGAGCATGGGGCCGCTGACGGTGGCTATGCGCAGGGCGCCCTCCACCTTGGCCTTGGCCAGGGCTTCGGTGGCGAAGCGCTCGGCGCGCTCCTTGAACGAAGCCTCCACCTGGCGGCGCAGCTCGGCGTTCTCCTCGATGCTGCGGCGCAGGGCGGCCACGACGTCGGGGGCGTTGTTGAAGAGCGCCGAGATGTCGTGCATGGTGTCGGAGATGCGGTCGAAGGCGTCTTCAACGGCGGTGCCTGTGATGGCCTCGATGCGGCGTATGCCGGCGGCGATGGAGCTCTCGCTGACGATGCGTATCATGCCGATGTTGCCGGTGTTGGCCACGTGGGTGCCGCCGCAGAGCTCGACGGAGTCGCCGTAGCGCATCACGCGCACCTCCTCGCCGTATTTCTCGCCGAAGAGAGCCATGGCGCCCATCTCGCGGGCCTCGGCGATGGGCATGTGGCGGTGCTCGTCGAGGGCGATGGCCTCGCGCACGCGGCGGTTGGCCAGGTGCTCCACGCGGCGTATCTCCTCGGGCGTGAGCTTCTGGAAGTGGCTGAAGTCGAAGCGCAGCGATTCGGGGCTCACGTAGCTGCCGCGCTGCTCCACATGCGAGCCGAGCACCTCGCGCAGGGCCTGGTGGAGCAGGTGGGTGGCGGTGTGGTTGCGCTCGATGGCCGCGCGTGCCTCGGTGTCGATGGCGGCTGTGAAGGTCGGCGGCGGGGTTGGCGGGCAGTGTCTTGGCCAGATGCACGCCCACGCCGTTCTCGCGCTTGGTGTCGTAGATCTCGATGGACGCCGGTGGCGGTGTCGGTGAGAGTGCCGCGGTCGCCCACCTGTCCGCCCATCTCGGCGTAGAAGGGGGTGCGGTCGAGCACTATCTGATAGTATTCGCGTCCTTTCTGGCGCACATGGCGGTAGCGCAGGATGCGGCAGCGGCTCTCGGTTTCGTCGTAGCCGGTGAACTGCTGCTCTCCGGGTGCGAGCTCCACCCAGTCGGTGGCCTCGACGGCGGCGGCGTTGCGTGCGCGCTGTTTCTGGGCGGCCATCTCGGCGTCAAATTCGGCACGGTTGAGGGTCATGCCCTGCTCCTTGAGGATGAGCAGCGTGAGGTCGAGGGGGAAGCCGTAGGTGTCGTAGAGCACGAATGCCTGCTTGCCGGATATTTCGTGCGGCCCTCCTTGCGTGCGGCGGCGATGGCATCGTCGAGCATGCGGATGCCGTTTTCGAGAGTGCGCAGGAAGGCGTCCTCCTCTTCCTTGATGACCTTCATGATGAGGTCGCGCTGGCGGGCGATCTCGGGATAGGCCTCGCCCATGCTGTCGATGAGGGTGTCGACGAGGCGATACATGAATGCCTGCTTCTGGTCCAGGAAGGTGTAGGCATAGCGCACGGCGCGGCGCAGGATGCGGCGGATCACGTAGCCGGCCTTGGCGTTGCCGGGGAGCTGGGAGTCGGCGATGGAGAATGCTATGGTGCGCACGTGGTCGGCGATGACGCGCATGGCCACGTCGACCTTGCGGTCCTCGCCGTATTTCTTGCCCGAGAGGTCGGCGATTTTGGCGATGAGGGGGGTGAACACGTCGGTGTCGTAGTTCGACTGCTTGCCCTGCAGGGCCATGCAGAGGCGCTCGAAGCCCATGCCGGTGTCGATGACCTTGGCGGGCAGGGGCTCGAGCGAGCCGTCGGCCTTGCGGTTGT
>JAAGKN010000037.1_pt1 | contig 50806 bp, 42 predicted proteins | sample 6206371 | NCBI WGS metagenome assembly JAAGKN01 (sample SAMN11533720, study PRJNA540317) | gut metagenome | isolation source: fecal pellets from male and female animal of same cohort | host: Peromyscus leucopus | place: USA:CA | collected 2017 | reverse complement strand
ATAACTCCCAAACTCGGGAAATTAGGAAAATAATGCTTAACTTTGCAATATGGAAAAGAAAAAACATCCGATTCCCACTGCACAACAGCCTGCTTTCGGAGTAGAGAGTCAGGTAATCACCGAAATAGACGCACCAGATGAGAATTCATTGCCCACCTTTGAGGGTAACGGAATTCCGGTGCTCCCTCTCATTGACGATGTCACATTTCCCGGGATTCCCCAGGCCATAAGAATTGACAATGAGGAAGACCTCGCACTCGTTGAAAAGATCTACGAGTCAAGGACCATCCTCTTTGCCGCGCCGCTTATAAACAATAACGGAGAAGTCAGGGAACTTTCAGACTTCTATAAGTTAGGCACAGTCTGCAAGGTTGCTAAAATCGTAAAAATACCCGATATGCTCCCGGTAGCTTTCCTCATGTCGGGAGAAAAGGCCAAAATGCTTGGCGTAAATCCGGGGGAGCCGATTAGCGCGGAAATAAAGCCCTTGAGACGCATACGGCATCCAAAGTCGATGATGGAAACTCACATCCTGCTTGAGGAGATCAAGAAAAGCTTCGATAAGATAATGCATATTATCCAGGATCCGTCGAAGCAACAGCTCGATCTCTCCATAGAGGATATGGAGAGCATGAAGGAGAGAGCCATTTATCTTATGGCCAATAATTCACCCATCTCAAAACAGGAGAAAGTTATGCTTCTGGAGGCAGGTGAATATAACGAGCTTCTTGAGCTATTCCTTTCTATGCTCGACAGGGCAAATCAGAAAGTCGAGATCCAGGCCAAGATACATATGCGTACCCATGAAGATCTCACCCAGCAGCAGAGGAGAGTTTTCCTTCAGCAGCAGATGAGAGCGATTCAGGACGAGCTCGGTGAGCATAGTGACACCTCAGATGAGAGTGAACTACTTGAAAGAGCTTCTAAAACTCCCTGGAACAAGGAGGCCCGCGCCCATTTCGACAAGGAACTCAGAAAACTTGAAAGGTATAATCCCACCAGTCCTGACTATGCCATTCAGTATTCATATCTTGACACACTTCTTTCCCTTCCTTGGGAAAACTACACCGCAGATAACTTCTCTCTCTCAAAAGTTGAGAAGATTCTTGAAAGAGACCATTACGGTCTCGAGCAGGTGAAGGAGAGAATTATTGAGCAGATGGCGGTGATAAAGCTCCGTAATGACATGAAGGCTCCTATCATATGTCTTTACGGACCTCCGGGTGTGGGCAAGACTTCGCTCGGACGTTCAATTGCAGACGCCTTAGGACGTGAATATGCAAGAATAAGTCTCGGCGGACTTCATGACGAGGCTGAGATCCGGGGCCATCGACGTACGTATATCGGCGCCATGCCCGGAAGAATAATCTCAGCTCTCACAAAATGCGGTTCTGGAAATCCTGTGATGGTGCTTGACGAAATAGATAAAATCGGCAAGGACTTCAAGGGAGATCCCTCCACAGCACTTCTTGAAGTTCTTGATCCTGAACAGAATTCACATTTCCATGATAACTATGTGGATTTTGACTACGATCTTTCCAAAGTGCTCTTTATTGCTACAGCCAACAGCCTGTCGGAGATATCAAGGCCGCTGCTCGACAGAATGGAGATAATAGAGATAGGCGGTTATATTCCTGATGAGAAAATCGAGATAGCCAAAAGGCATCTTGTTCCCAAGAGCTTGAAGGAGCACGGTTTCCAGGAGAAAGAGGTAAGCTTTTCCAAAGATGCTCTTGACCTGATAATCAACCGCTACACCCGGGAGTCCGGCGTTCGTCAGCTTGAAAAGAAAATAGCCAAGGTTCTTCGCAAGATAGCACGTCTCAAAGCATCGAAAAAGGCTTTCCCCAAGGTGATAAATGCAGATAAGGCCCGGGAATACCTCGGGAAAGAAGAGGTAAATCCAGACTTATATGAAAATAATAAGTTTGCAGGTGTCGTGACAGGTCTTGCCTGGACACAGGTTGGCGGTGAGATTCTATTCATAGAGTCCTCTCTTTCCCCGGCTTCAGGCAATGGAGAGAAACTTACCCTCACAGGCAATCTTGGAGACGTTATGAAAGAATCTGCAGTAATAGCCCTTCAATATCTTAAAGCTCATTCAAATAAGCTTGGCATAAATCCTGAATTATTCTCTAAGTTCAACCTTCACATCCACGTGCCTGAAGGTGCCATCCCGAAAGACGGACCGTCAGCAGGCGTAACCATGGCCACATCAATAGCCTCGGCTTTCACCGGAAGGAAAGTAAGAGAGAAACTCGCCATGACAGGAGAGATTACCCTACGTGGGAAAGTGCTGCCTGTAGGAGGTATCAAAGAGAAGATACTTGCCGCCAAAAGGGCAGGAATATCCGATATAATTCTCTCAAAAGAGAATCTGAAGGACATCGAGGAAATCAATGAACGATACCTTAAAGGGCTTGAATTCCATTATGTCGATACTGTGGAGGATGTGCTTGATTTCGCACTTCTCGACAATCTGGCAGAAAACAGATTTGAACTGTAGTACAAGATTTACTGACTTCTGAATATATCAAAGAGAGAGAGGCATCCGTTAAGGAATGCCTCTCTCTCTTTGATATATGACTATCTGAGGATTGTCAGGCCATTATGACATGTGGATTCTGTTCTGCCGCTATTCTGTTTGCCATCTTAACAGCGATAGTGATATGCGCACAGATGTGATCCTTACCTACAAGACGGTCAATCCCGGCATGCTCAAGCACTTCTCTCACATTCTGATTCACTCCGGAAAGCACAACATGAATGTTCTCTTCCTGTGAAGAACGGATAAGCATCTCAAGGTTGTGAACAGCTGTTGCATCAATAAAAGGCACTTTCCTCATTCTTATAATACGCACTTTAGGTTTCTCTCCCATTGTGGAACGCATCATCTCATCGAATTTTGTAGCGACTCCGAAGAAGAAAGGTCCATCAATCTCATAAACCTGTACGCCTTCCGCCACATCAAGCACCTCATGAGTGGTGGCCTCGGTTCCTTCCGCAATATCCAGCTGCTCGCTGTATACCTTTATCTGAGTATTCTCAGTAACACGGCGTAAGAAAAGAATCACAGCCAGCAACAGACCAATCTCAATTGCAATTGTAAGATCAAACACCACAGTGAGAAGGAATGTCACAGCAAGCACCGTAATATCGCTCTTGGGATTACGCAGGATACCTCTCACCGTGCGCCATCCACTCATATTATAACTCACCACAACAAGCACGGCGGCAAGACATGCCATCGGAACGAGATTGATAAGCGGCATCATGAACAGGAAAATGAGAAGAAGCACAGCCGCATGGATTATACCGGCCACTGGTGTGCGTCCGCCATTTGTGATATTGGTCATTGTTCTTGCAATGGCTCCGGTCACGGGTATACCTCCGAAGAAAGGCACAACGCAGTTGGCAATTCCCTGCCCTATCAGTTCGGTATTGCTGCGGGTATGTGAACCGGTTATACCGTCTGCCACCGTGGCTGAGAGAAGAGACTCTATCGATCCGAGAATAGCTATGGTAAAAGCAGACGGAAGAAGGAGGTTAATTGTTTCCATAGAGAGTGAGAAACCCTGGGGAGCAGGAATGTCTGTAGACATTGACCCGAAACGGTCTCCGATAGTAGCCACATGATATTCCGGATAATAGCTGTTTAGAACCCATACCGCTATTGTCATTATGATTATCGAGATAAGTGCTCCCGGAAGCTTCTTGGAAATCAACGGCACGGAAATTATTATAAGGAGAGAGAGCACCGCTACTATTGTGGTGACGGGATCGATGCTACCTAAATTGCTGAAATAGACTCCCCACTTAGGAATGAAAGCCGCAGGAACATCCTTTAAGCCCATACCGAAGAAATCATTCATCTGGGTCGAGAAGATTGTCAGTGCGATACCGGCAGTAAATCCCACAACAATAGGATAAGGGATAAACTTGATGACAGTGCCCATATGAAACAATCCCATTAGGACCAATATCAGTCCTGCCATAAAAGTCGCGATTGCAAGGCCTTCAAGTCCGAAATTTGATATGATACCATAGATAATGATAATGAAAGCACCTGTAGGACCTCCGATCTGCACAGAGCAGCCGCCGAGAGCTGAGACAAGAAAACCTCCGATTATGGCAGTGATAAGTCCGACTGTAGGGCTGACTCCACTTGCAATAGCAAACGCCACAGCAAGAGGCAACGCCACAATGCCGACAACAATGCCGGAAATCAAATCACTCTTAAAGGCGGAAGCAGAATAATTCTGCATTGCCGAAATCAACTTCGGCTTGAAATCAATTGGACCCGAAAAATTCATATTCTTCAGTATTATGTGAAATTTTTATTGTCTGATAATCTATGAGGGTCATCGACTACTGAAAAGAAAGAAGTAGCGTATTAATGTCGGAATAACCGGCCATTTTGTCCGGATAACCCTCAGCATATCCGGATTTTTAAAATTGAAAGTGCAAAATTACTAAAAAATATGTTTAAAAACATATTTAAAAGACACAAAATCGCAAGAATTCAATTGAAAGAATATAATTTTAGAGGCTATAGCGACATGCAAAAACCTGATAAAACGCAGCAGCAAGTGCTTTAATCAGGCGTGAATCAATCAAATAGAAAAAGGCCGGATAACATGGAAATCAACATAAAAAAATTGATTGTCGTCCCGACAACCAATCTTCAGTTAACCTTAAAATCTAATACCATGAAAAACTCAATGCAAAATTACAAAATATTTTTGAAACATGTTATATAACATATAAAAATAATTCATATTTAACATTATTTAATATATAACATCATGTTATCTGTATGTGATGAATAAAAGAGAAGGACCATCCGAAGATGATCCTTCTCTTTTTACATTGCATAAATCTTTGTCAAAATTTCTGCTACGGCCATAAAAGCTTTGACGAGGTATCCAAAAGCAAGATTTCCTCATAGCAGAAAAACGGAGATTCTTATTATCTGATAAACAGGAGTTCACGATATTTGGGAAGAGGCCAGATTTCATTGTCCACCATTAGTTCAAGAGCATCGATATGCATACGGATCTCCTCCATCACGGGAGCTACGTTGTCATGATATGAAATGGCTTTTTCTCTTTCAGTCGGTTTGCGGTTGGCAACGTGTCTGTCTGATACCATTCTTTCCACAAGTCTCTTGATTTCTGAAAGATGTGTTGCTATCTTTTCAATCGAATCAAGATCCTGTCCTCCGATCTTACGGGCAGTGTCTTCATCGAAAAGTGACTTGATCTTATATACGTTGTCAAGAAGAAGCCTCTCATAAGAGATGGCAGCGGGAATTATATGGTTGATGGCAAGATCACCAAGCACACGGCTTTCGATCTGGAGTTTTTTGGAATACATCTCCCACTTCACCTCGTTGCGTGCCTCAAGCTCCTTACGGGTAAACAGGCCGGTCTTTTCAAACATACTTACACTTGAATCCCAGAGATAGGAGTCGAACATAATCGGTGCCGATGACTCAACGTCAAGGCCACGACGTCTAGCTTCCTCTTTCCACTCATCTGAGTAACCATTGCCGTCAAACTGGATTGCACGCGACCTGATGATATTCTCACGAGCCTCATCAAGAAGCACCTTGTCCAGAAGTTCACCTTCAGCTACACGTTTCTCAACACGGTCAGCAAACTCGCCAAGTTCTTCCGCCACAGCCGCATTCAATGCAATCAGAGCAGACGCGCAGTTTGCCGAAGATCCGACAGCGCGATACTCGAACCTGTTTCCGGTAAAGGCAAAAGGACTTGTTCGGTTACGGTCGGTATTGTCAATCATCAGTTCAGGGATCTGGTTCACATCAAGGCGCATTCCCTCTTTCCCTTCAAGGATTATAGCATCGGTCTCGTTTTTCTCTATGCTGTCAAGAATTCCGTTGAGCTGAGTGCCAAGGAACATGGAAATGATTGCCGGTGGGGCCTCATTGGCACCAAGACGGTGAGCGTTGGTGGCAGTCATTATCGATGCCTTGAGCAGAGCGTTATGTTTGTGTACCGCAGCCATTACATTGCTGACAAATACTATGAATTCAAGATTCTCACGTGGTGTCTTTCCGGGAGAGAAAAGAAGCTTGCCTGTATCGGTGCCAAGACTCCAGTTGTTATGCTTGCCGCTGCCATTGATTCCTGCAAATGGTTTCTCATGAAGAAGCACACGGAAGTTGTGTCTACGCGCCACCTCATTCATAACCGACATGAGCAGAAGGTTATGGTCATTGGCAAGATTAGCCTCCTCAAATATAGGAGCGAGCTCAAACTGATTGGGAGCAACCTCGTTGTGTCGTGTCTTTGCAGGAATACCGAGTTTATGACATTCAATCTCAAGATCAAGCATAAAAGCCTCAACCCTGCTGGGTATCGCTCCGAAATAATGGTCTTCAAGCTGCTGGTTCTTGGCACTTTCATGGCCCATGAGAGTACGGCCTGTCATTACGAGGTCAGGACGCGCTGCATAAAGAGCCTCGTCTACAAGAAAATATTCCTGCTCCCAGCCCAGATAGCAAACCACATGCTTCACATTTTCATCAAAGAATCTGGCAATTCTTGTTGCTGATTTATCCACAGCATTAAGTGCTCTCAGAAGTGGAGTCTTATAGTCAAGACTCTCTCCGGTGTAGGATATGAAGATTGTGGGAATACACAATGTATTGTCGACTATAAATGCCGGTGAAGAGATATCCCAGGCAGAATAACCGCGAGCTTCAAACGTATTGCGGATACCTCCGTTCGGGAAACTTGAAGCATCGGGTTCCTGCTGCACAAGGAGCTTACCGGAGAATTCCTCAACAACTCCACCCTTGCCGTCATGATCGATAAAAGCATCATGTTTCTCGGCGGTTCCACCGGTCATAGGCTGAAACCAATGCGTGTAATGTCTGGCGCCCTGTTCTATTGCCCAGCGTTTCATACCCTCGGCAACACTGTCTGCCACTTTTCTGTTGAGCGGTTCCTTGTTGTCGATAGCCTTCACAAGAGCCTCATAAGTCTCACGGGGAAGATACTCAAACATTTTCTGTCGGTTGAACACCTTCTCTGCATAATATTTGTCAACTCTTTCTTTAGGGATATCGACCTTAACAGCTTTACGTGATGTGGCTGTCTCCACACTTTTGAATCTTAGGTCTGACATATTGTATCGGTTTTGTATGAATGAATAATCTTTTTATAATTTACTCTCCTTGAGCCTTTCCATCGCCCGGAGTGTGTTTTCGTATGTATTGAATCCTGTCAATCTCACACAACCCTCTCCTCTGCTGCCGAATCCGGAACCGGGAGTTGTGGAAAATCCATAGTCATGAAGGAAACGTGAGAAAAGATCCCACGATGACTCGTTGCCGGGTGACATCGCCCAGACATAGGGGGAATTATTGCCGCCATAAGCCTTGAATCCGATTTTCTCAAATGTATCACGAATTACTTTGGCATTTCGAAGATAATAATCAGTGGCTTTTTTCACATCAGCAAGGCCATCAGGAGTATAAACAGCAGCTGCGCCCTTCTGCGAAACATAGGAACATCCGTTGAACTTAGTAGTCTGACGGCGATTCCATAACAGATTAAGCGACACGTCAGAGCCATCGGCATAACGTCCCATAAGCGACCTGGGCACTACTGTATAACCACATCTGAGGCCAGTGAAACCTGCTGTCTTCGAAAAACTTCTCACCTCGATTGCAACGTCTCTGGCGCCATCTATCTCGTAGATGCTCTTTACCATATTCGGATCTCTCACAAAGGCCTCGTAAGCTGAATCAAAGATTATCAGGCTTCCGTTATCCTTGGCGTAATCTACCCACTTCATAAGCTCTTCACGGGTGATTGATTCTCCTGTAGGATTGTTGGGGAAACAAAGAAAAATCACATCCACATGCTCATCCGGAATTGAGGGTAGAAAATTATTGTCGGGACTGCAGTCAAGATAGAAGATATTACTCCATTTACCATTCTCCAGAGAGCCCGCGCGTCCGTCAATAACGCTGTCATCAACATATACCGGATAAGCCGGATTCATTATCGCGACTTTGGCTTTTCTTGAATATATGTCTCCAAGATTCCCAAGATCACTTTTCGCGCCGTCACTAACAAATATATCTGAGGAATCTATATCGATCCCTCTCATTTTGTAGTCGTGGAAAGCTATCGCATCTCTGAGAAACGAATAACCCTGTTCCGGTCCGTAACCATGAAAGCCGGATGAAGAGGCAAGCTCGTCTACCGCCTCATGCATAGCCTTGATAACTGAAGGGAACAAAGGTTTTGTCACATCTCCAATGTCCATTCTTATCACCTCTGAATCGGGTGCGGATTCCTTGAATTCCCTTACCCGTCTGCCTACTTCCGAAAACAGATAGGACACAGGGAGCTGTCTGAAACAATCATTTACCTCTATCATCTTGATTTTACCTTATATTTACCTGCAAGTCTGATTCTCAATAAAAATAATATCCTTCCGCCACAAACTCCGCAGGGCCTGTCATAAAGACATGTCCGCTTGACCTGTCATACCTGATATGTAAAGTGCCCCCGAGCAGGTGGATATCAACCTCGTCTTCAACTAAGCCTTTTAAAGCGGCAGCCACTGCTGTGGCACACGCTCCGGTTCCACATGCAAGTGTTTCTCCGGAACCTCTTTCCCACACTCTCATGGATATGTTGCGCGAGTCGATTACCTTCGCGAACTCAATATTCGACTTTTCCGGAAATACGGGATGTTTTTCCAGTATACGTCCGCAATGTAACACATGACGGTCTGTGATTTCATCCACAAATGTTATGGCGTGGGGATTTCCCATCCCGACAGCGGTCATCAGAAAAGTCTCGCCGTCTGCCTCAACAGGCTGGTCGAACATATGCGATTCCGAATCACCTGCAACCGGTACCTCACCCCTTTTCAGATAAGCCAGTCCCATGTCTACCGTAACCGAATTCACATCACCCTCCTCATCCAGATGAAATTTCAATATCTTTATTCCAGCTCCGGTTTCAAGAGAGATTTCGTTTTTGTCGGTAAAACCTTTGTCATGAAGATATTTACCCACACATCGCGAACCATTGCCACACATCTGTGCCTCTGAGCCGTCGGCATTGAACATTCTCATACGGAAATCGGCGCTGGATGAGGGTATGATAGCTATCAACCCATCGTCTCCAACGCCGAAATGTCTGTCGCTTATCTTCCTGGCCAAATCCGGAAGATCGGTTTCAGCAAGATTTAGTGAGGTAGGAGAGCCAAGGGCATCAACGTATACATAATCGTTGCCTGCTCCTTGCATTTTAGTGAAATATAGTCTTCGCTTTTCAGACATATATCTTATCTGTGAATTTAACAGTGCAAAATTAAAAACTATTCTTCAATTTTGCAAATCAAATGGAAATATTTTTATATTTTCTTTATTTTATGTCATTTTTCAAGCTTCTATTATTTTTATCTTTCATTTTGCCATTACTACAAATCCGTCACATCAAAAGAGACAAAATCACTGCATCCGAAGTCATTATCCCTTTGGCTGTCAGACGTATGCCGGAATCCGAAATATCAATCTGATCCTCCGGAATATGCTTTCGCGCACTCTCTTTCAACCGGGCCAACGCTTTATTCCCAAAACGGCTTGCATAATCATTGAAGAAAATACCATCTTTCATCCTCATACGCAACATCACATACTCCTCTTTTTTCTCCTCTTCATCGAGCGTTTCCTCACTCATGATGTCACTCTTAACCAAGTTTCTGACATTATCCGAATAATAATCAATGTAATTTCTGATGTCAAGAGTGTTACTGCGCCTTATATTATCACCGTCAAAAGAATGAGCCGACGGACCAAGTCCTATATAAGGAACTCCCGTCCAATAACGCCTGTTATGTATGGATTCTCTCCCCTCTTTCGAATAATTTGATATCTCATATTGAATGAATCCATTATTCTTTAATGTATCTGAAAGATATTCAAACATCCAAACTGATTCATTCTCTTCCGGAAACTGCATTTTTCCCTTATCTCTCAGAATTGTGATCGGTGTTTTCTCTTCAAACATCAGGGAGTAGGCAGATATATGGTCTGGATCAAGCCTTAAAGCCTGATTAACCGTATGCATCCATGAGTCTGTTGTCTGACCCGGAAGACCAAACATAAGATCTATGCTTATATTCGAGAACCGGTTTCGAAGAACGCTAAAGGCTTCAATTGCCTTTTGGCTTGAATGACGTCGGTTTATCCGGGACAACTCGGAATCCACAAACGACTGCACTCCCATGCTTATCCTGTTTATTCCGGCATCCTTCCATACTTTACACATTTTTTCAGTCACATCCTCCGGATTCACTTCCAACGTGAATTCAGAAAGAGTCAAGTCTCTGTTTTCAACTCCACGAATTGCAGCAATAAGATATTTCAAAGAATCCTCAGGGAGAAGAGAAGGCGTTCCTCCACCTATATATATAGTATCGGGATATCCGCTTGCCTCATGTCGTCTGCTTTTATATTCTCCGACAAGCGCAGAAACATAACTCTGCCATTGTGCTATTGAAACGTTAGCACTGAAAAAATCACAATAAATACACTTGGATGCACAGAATGGTATATGTATGTAAAGACCGAATGGAGACATATGGTTAAAACACTGGTAATGTCATGCCGGAAACAATAAGAATGTCAGAACCGGACAGACCTTAATCGTTCTGTGTTGTTCGCGAAATTAATAAAAATATGTGAAATATGTTTTTTAACATATCGAAAACTTGACCGACGTAAGTATTTTTTTCGTAAATTGCAGCGCTTTTCAAAGAAATCTCATATTATCCTGACAAAGGTTTATGTGATATAAAGCTTAATACCATCTTCAGAAACACTTAAAATCTTATAACGCATGAAGATTTATAACACCAACGAAATCAAAAACATTGCCCTCCTCGGATCAAAGGGCTCGGGAAAAACCACACTTGCAGAGTCAATGCTCTTCGAGTGTGGAGTTATAAAACGTCGCGGAACAGTCGACAACGGCAATACCGTATCTGACTATTTCCCCGTAGAAAAGGAATATGGATATTCTGTATTTTCCACAGTTTTCAATGCTGAATTCAACGGCAAGAAACTGAATGTGATAGACTGTCCCGGTGCTGATGACTTCGTAGGAAACTCCTATACCGCGCTTGGAGTATGCGACACTGGCGTGATTGTTGTGGATTCCAATTATGGTGTTGAGGTAGGCACTCAGAACATCTTCCGCACTACAGGCGTATTGAAAAAACCTGTGGTTTTCGCTCTTAACCAGATAGACGGTGAAAAAGCCGATTATGATAACGTTATAGAGCAACTGCACGAACACTTCGGTCCGAAAGTGATTCAGGTGCAATATCCTCTTGAATGTGGCCCCAATTTCCATTCGATGATCGACGTTCTTCTCATGAAGAAATATGAATGGGGTCCTGATGGCGGCGTTCCGACCATCAGCGAGATTCCTGAAGATCAGCTTGAAAGAGCCAACGAACTTCACAACGCTCTCGTTGAGGCAGCTGCCGAAAATGATGAGACCCTGATGGACAAATACTTCGAGCAAGGACATCTCACAGAGGATGAAATGCGTGAAGGAATCCGCAAAGGCATGATCGACAGAAGCATTTTCCCTGTCTTCATCGTAAGCGCCGTTAAAGATATGGCCGTTCGCCGTATGATGGAATTCCTTGGCAATGTTTGTCCCTTCGTATCAGACATGCCCGATCCTCTCACTGTGTCAGGCGAACCCGTCGCTCCCGATGCCAACGGTCCTCTTTCTGTGTTCTTCTTCAAGACTTCTGTTGAGCCGCACATCGGTGAGGTTTCTTACTTCAAAGTAATGAGCGGTACACTTAAGGCTGGAGATGACCTCGACAATGTAAGCCGTGGAGGTAAAGAGAGACTCGCCCAGATCTTCACAGTTTGCGGACAGCTCCGCACTCCTATCGATAAACTCGTGGCAGGAGATATCGGCGCTGCTGTAAAACTCAAAGACGTGCGTACAGGCAATACTCTCAATGCCAAAGGTTGCGAATATCAGTTTGATTTCATTAAATATCCCGCACCCAAATTCATCCGTGCCATCAAGCCGGTAAACGAAAGCGATTCTGAGAAGCTTATGGGCATTCTCACAAGAATGCACGAGGAGGATCCTACATGGATCGTTGAGCAAAGCAAAGAGCTTAAGCAGACTCTTATCAAGGGTCAGGGGGAATTCCACCTCCGCACTCTTAAATGGAGAATCGAGAACAATGAGAAGCTTCCCATTGAGTTCCTTGAGACCAAGATACCCTACCGTGAGACTATCACAAAGGCTGCACGCGCAGACTATCGTCATAAGAAACAGTCCGGTGGTTCAGGTCAGTTTGGTGAAGTGCATCTCATTATCGAACCTTATTATGAAGGTATGCCCGAGCCTGACTCCTACAAATTCGGAAATCAGGAATTCAAGATGAACGTTAGAGACAAACAGGAGATTCCACTTGACTGGGGCGGAAAACTCGTTGTCTATAACTGCATCGTTGGCGGCGCGATCGACGCAAGATTTATTCCTGCGATCGTTAAAGGTCTTATGGACCGCATGGAGCAGGGACCGCTTACCGGCTCATATGCACGCGACGTAAGAGTCATGATTTATGACGGCAAGATGCATCCCGTTGATTCAAATGAAATCTCATTCCGCCTGGCCGGCAGAAACGCGTTCTCACAGGCATTTAAGAACGCTAATCCGAAGATCCTCGAGCCTGTTTACGATGTTGAGGTATTCACTCCCGGCGACACAATGGGCGACGTAATGAGTGACCTTCAGGGACGCAGAGCCATAATCATGGGAATGGAGAGCGACAATGGAATTGAAAAACTCAATGCCAAAGTGCCCCTCAAAGAGATGTCAACCTATTCCACATCTCTGAGCTCTATCACCGGTGGCAGAAGTTCCTTCACAATGCAATTCTCAAGCTATGAACTCGTTCCCGGCGATGTTCAGGAGAAACTGCTGAAAGCTTATGCTGAGACACAAGAAGAAGACTGACAACAGATTTGATTACTACTCACATCACTAACTTTGTCAGGGGCGACCATTAAATCGGTCGCCCTTTCTTTGTAACGTTCCGAAACGACAAAAATAATGCGGGAACCATGTCCTGAAGACATGATTCCCGCATTTATGATGGTGTCTCTTATTAAGAGATTAGAACCAGCGTGTGTAAGCGAAGTCCTGACGGTGAGGAAGTGCCGGGTTGTTGGGATACATTCTCAGAGAATAACGGAAGATTCCCGCATCCTTCACCTGTGTTTTGAGCTCATAAGAAAGAACGTCGCCGTCTTTCTTGACAACTTTCAGAGGCTCGGTACCCATGAACTGGCTTTCGCCATCGTGCTCACGGTATTTCACAACCTCTACACCGATAGAGTCACCGAGACCCTTGGTGTCGATTGTGCACTTCACATCGATATTGTTGCCTGTTCTGACAGCTGCTTTACCCGTAGCACCATCGTTGATCTCCACATTGAGGATCTCAACCTGATTCCACTTGGATGCAACTTCCTCTTTCCATGCCACGATCTCACGGGCCTTGGCATAGTCATTCTTTTTAAGAACAGCGCTACGTTCTGCTTCGGGCTCGTAAAGACGGCTGATATAGTCGTCGAGCTGACGCTTCATTGTGAAATGAGGTGCTATATGGCCGATTGAACGTTTGATACGATCGATCCACTCGGGGCTGAAGCCTTTGTAGTTCTTATTGAAATACATAGGCACGATCTCGTTCTCAAGCATAGAGTAGATAGTAGCAGCGTCGAGACGGTCCTGCTGAGCCTGATCAGTGTAGGTGCGCTTCTCTGTGAGAGCCCAGCCACCGAGTTTGTCAAACTTATAACCCTCATACCACCATCCGTCAAGCACGGAGAAGTTAAGAAGACCATTCATCTCAGCCTTCTCACCTGATGTACCGGAAGCCTCGAGAGGACGTGTAGGAGTATTGAGCCAGATGTCAACACCGGTTACAAGACGTTTTGCCACAATCATGTTATAATCCTCAAGGAAGATAATCTTGCCGAGGAACTGGGGCATTCTTGAAATCTCAATGATTCTCTTGATCAAGCCCTGACCTGCACCGTCAGCAGGGTGTGCCTTACCGGAGAATACGAACTGAACGGGATACTTCTCGTTGTTTACGATCTTGGCAAGACGGTCGAGGTCTGTGAAGAGAAGATGTGCACGTTTGTATGTTGCGAAACGACGTGCAAAACCGATGATAAGAGCATTGGGATTGATCTTCTCGAGGATATTCACAACAGCTCCGGGATCACCCTGATTCTTGAGCCATTTCTCCTTGAAGTCACGACGTACAAAATCGATGAACTTGTTCTTGAGAGTCATTCTCATGTTCCAGATAGCCTCATCGGGCACATCGAAGATACCCTTCCATGCATCGGGATTGCTCTGGTCTTCGAATACACTCTCACCGAGATTCTCAAGATAGAATTTTTTCCACTCGGAAGCAGCCCAGGTAGGCATGTGCACACCGTTGGTGACATACTTCACATGGCTTTCCTCAGGTGCATAACCCTTCCATACGCCAGCAAACATCTTCTTGGAAACCTCTCCGTGGAGCCAGCTTACGCCATTGGCCTCCTGGCAGGTGTTGAGCGCGAATACACTCATTGAGAAACGCTCAGGAGTGTCGGGGTTCTCACGACCCATGTTGATGAGGTCATTCCATGAAATGCCGAGTTTTGCAGGATATTCGCCAAGATACTTGCCGAGGAGAGCCTCGTCGAAGTAGTCATGACCTGCGGGCACAGGGGTATGCACTGTGTAGAGTGAGCTTGCTCTTACAACCTCGAGAGCTACATTGAAGGGGAGATTCTCCTTCTGAACATAGTCAACAAGACGCTGGAGATTAAGAAGAGCGGCATGACCCTCATTAGCATGATAGAGGTCTGTGTGGATTCCGAGACGGTTGAGCATATAGATACCGCCGATACCGAGGAGGTATTCCTGCTTCATACGGTTTTCCCAGTCACCGCCATAAAGTTTGTGAGTGATAGGACGGTCGTACTCAGAGTTCATATCGAAGTCTGTGTCGAGCAGATAAAGCTTCATACGTCCTACGTTCACACGCCATACATGGCAGTAGATGATACGGCCGGGATAAGGCACCTCAAGAATCATAGGCTGGCCATCCTCGCCAAGAACGGGCTCAATGGGGAGCTGATCGAAGTTCTGAGGCTCGTAGTTGGCAATCTGCTGGCCATCGATTGAGAGTGACTGCGAGAAATAGCCATAACGATAGAGGAAACCTACAGCTGTCATGGGGACACAGCTGTCAGAAGCCTGTTTGATATAGTCGCCGGCAAGAACGCCAAGGCCACCGGAATATATTTTGAGGCAGTTACAGAGACCGTATTCCATTGAGAAATAAGCCACAGAGGGGATATCGTCTCTCATAGGCTTCTTAAGATAATCCTGGAATTCGGCATATACGCCATTCACGCGCTCCATCATACGCTCATCGGCGAGCACCTCTTTGAGGCGATCTGAGCTGATCTGCTGGAGGAGCATGACGGGATTCTCACCCACTTTGCGCCATAGATCATGGTCAAGATCACGGAATAGATTCTTGGCCTCACTGTTCCAGACCCACCAGAGGTTTTTTGAAAGTTCCTCGAGGGGCTTGAGCTCTTTGGGCAATTCGGCGCTGACTGTGATGTTGCGCCATACGGGCTCGTTTGTGTTACTTACCTGAAGTTTCATTTAGTTTAACGAAATTATTTAGTTGTCTTTACTTATTTTATTTAATTCTCTCGTCGCGTCGTTCAGTAGCCACTTTGAAAGCTTCATCGTAGGCTGAAATAAAGTAACGCCAGTCAGCATTTTCGGCCGTAGCTTTCGCTGCCTCGTCGGCGCCTCTCATATCATCCGCTGTAAACGATGCGTATATGTTAAGCTGACTCGCTATTTCTTCTGAAGAATCAGCATAATTGGAATCGGAACGTCCCACAACTCTCACGCCACATGACGGTATTGAATTAACGAAATTGGAAAGAATCCACTGTCCGAATCCACTCTTGTCTGTTGTAATCGTCGGAACCCCGAATGCTATACTCTCAAGAGGAGTGTAACCCCACGGTTCATAATATGAAGGGAAGACTGTGATGTCTAATGCCGGCAAAATATCATAATAACTGATATTCAAAACCCCGTCGTTGCCGTCAAGGTAACACGGCACATAGATAACATTGACACCATTCCTGAATTTTCCTTCGCTCTCGAGCTGACCAAGTCTGCATGTAACGGAATCTGAATCCTCATTATTGAGTCTATGGGTGAGGAAATCCGGACTTCCCTTCACCTCCGTATGATTGGAAAGTGAAGCGAGAAGTTCCTGCGAGGGACCCTTTACCCATGCAGGCACGAGAACAAGTCCTATCACTTTTCTTTCAGGATGCATATCCTCAAGTCTTGCCATGGAATCAAGGAAAAGATCGAGGCCCTTGTTTCGGTATTCATTTCGGCCGGATGTAGCGACTATCATTGTGGAGTCGTCAAACTTCTCCCCTCTCAAAGCCTCTGCTATAGAGAAAATCTTTTCTCTTCCAGCCTTCCTGAGTTTGCTGTATTTTGATTCCTGAGGCACAAAATCCGGTTCAAAACCGTTAGGTGTCACCACCTGAGGACGAATATCGAGCAGTTGCTCACATTCTTTGGCAGTAAGTTCACTCACTGCCGTGAAACAGTCTGCCTGATGTGCCGCAGTCTTCTCGATAGAATGCTTGGACTCCATATTGAGCTCCCTGGCCATCTGGTCGCCGTTATAGAACTGGAAATAATCATATAAAGGCTTGCCGTTACCGCAAATGCTTCGTCCTATGCTTGTGGCATGAGTGGTGAATATTGTACGGGCTTCAGGAGCAATCATCTTAAGATAAAGGAGCCCCATTCCTGTGGTCCATTCATTGAAATGGCCAATGATATTCTGCTTGTTGACTTTAAGATATTCTGCGAGTGCGTTCATCACAATGGCTGAAGCCACAGCAAACGCACATCCTTCGTTATAGTCACCATATGCATGGAGAGAATCCACGCCATAAAGCTGCCACATCTTTCCGAACACATCATCAAGATGGGAATAAACACCATTGAAATTCACAAGAATCACCTGAGGAGACCCGGGGATATTCCATCTTCCGGCTCTTACAGTTATGCCAAAAGGCAATTTCATGCGTGATGAGCATGATTTGAGCAAGGTCTTTCGTTCGATGAAATATGGAGAAGGGCTTTCGTTCGACCACACATCCGGTCCGATAAATATGAGGCGGTCGCCAAATTGCTGTTGGAGCACCCGTGCTTTGGTAGACAATACAGTATAAATGCCACCAATTTTATTGCAGACCTCCCAGCTCGTCTCCATCAGGAGATCTATTTGGTCGCGATCTGATCGCATCTCTTTCTGCATAGTGTATTATTAATCTTTTTTACCTTTGACGTAATCGCTATAAACGTCCTGATCAGCCCCCAGACTCATCGGGGGTTTTCATTAATGGTGCAAAGTTACTAATTTTATTCCAATTAGCCAAATTAAGAATCCAAAACTTAAATAAATCCCAATTTGCACCACTGTTGTCAATAAAGAAGACTGATTCCAAAAGCATTCATAATACATGTTCCCTTCTATTAATAATAAGAGATTCTCGGGTCCTGCCGGGATTAAAAAAGTTCCGGACACTAAAGGTGCGTCCGGAACTTTCTTATTTTAAATCTTCGCCTTTATATTAGTCATCTCTTTTTTCAAAGATTGACATCACTAATATCAGAACGGAAGATCTTCATCTGCATTGGCAGGTGCGGAATCAAAGGCAGGAGCTGCAGGAGCGCCGCCAAATGCGGGAGCTGCCGGCTGCTGGAAACCACCGGCCTGTGGATATGCCGGCTGTCCCTGGGGATAGCCACCCGCTGAATTTCCATAAGGATCTGTTCCGCCGGGTGTGAGCTCTCTTGCAGAGAAAACACTGACATCAGTATACCATCGTCCGTTAAATTCACGGCTCTCGATATCTATGCCTAAATGATAGTCTTTACCCGGTTCTATATGTAAGGTGTCGACTCTGTCGCCGAAGGCCTGGATTTTAACTTTTTTAGGATACTGGCCAAACGTTTCCAATACCCATTCCTTCTTCTTCCAGGGATTACCCGCTTTTGAAGTGCCTTGCTGAAGCGGAAGGTCAATCACTATTCTTCCTTCTATTTCCATGCTTTATTTGTGATGTATTTATATATGTATTATTTTGAAATACCCCGTCTTCTGATTTGAAAATCATCAATTTACGTCAATGCAGACAACCGCGGGATTCTGCGAAATTAATAAATAAACCCCGATTATCCAAAAATTCACAGCTATTTTCCAAATTTTTCATAAATTTGCATTTTGTAAGCCATCTTTATTTCAACAGATGGAATGAACTATGGCTTTTTCACTGCAAACTTGCGGTTATTTACCCAGATGGTCTTCACCCAAAGGCCTGTATAAATGAAATACGAAAAATGGAGAAAATCATTAAATATTTCCCGAATCTCTCTGAAAAACAGATAAGCCAGTTTCAAGAAATGCTTAGGCTCTATCCGGAATGGAACGCCAAAATCAATGTTGTGTCCCGTAAAGATATTGACAACATTGAGGTCAACCATATTCTTCATTCGCTTGCTATAGCGAAATTTATAGATTTCAAGCCGGGTTCTTCAATAATGGATTTCGGAAGCGGAGGGGGACTTCCCGGACTGCCGCTTGCAGTTATGTTTCCGGAAGTAAAATTCCATCTTATTGACAGAATAGGAAAAAAACTTAAGGTCGCCAAGGAGATAGCCGATGCCATAGGCCTTGAAAACGTGACAATCCAACATGGCGATTCCGGTGAATGCCATGAAAAATTCGATTTCATAGTAAGCAGGGCTGTGATGCCTCAGCCGGACCTTGTTAAGCTTTCCCGCAAAAACGTTGCGCCTGTACAAAGGAACGGCCTTCCAAACGGAGTAATCGCTCTGAAAGGAGGAGACCTGAATGCCGAAATACGCCCGCTTAAAGCCTTTACAGAAGTAATTGAAATAAAAAAATACTTCAACGAACCTTTCTTTGACACCAAGAAAATTGTTTATACCACAGTATAAACAGCACAATTAAAAAATGAAAGTAGCAATCTTCCAACTGAGTCTTTTCGGAATCAACACATATGTTGTGTATGATCCAGAATCTCTTGAATGTGTAGTCATCGATCCGGGCATGATCAATAACGAAGAGAGGGATGCCATGACGGACTTTATAAACCGCAACAATCTCAAAGTTACCCATGTCATAAACACTCACCTACACATCGACCATGCCGTAGGTAATAATTTCCTGAAAGATAAATATAATGTTCCCGTGCTTGCCAGCAAACTTGACGCTCCTCTGGGCGACAGAATTCAGCAGCAGGCCATGATGTTTGGTTTGAATAAGGAATTCGAGGGTGTAGAGCTTTCAGGATATCTTGCCGACGGCGACATAATAACAATTGGGACCGGCAAACTCGAAGTACTTGAGGTTCCCGGACATTCTCCCGGAAGCGTGGCATTCTATGACAAAGCAGATGGATTTGTGATAACAGGCGATGCACTTTTCCATGGAAGTATCGGACGCACAGACCTTCCAGGCGGAGACTTCAACACTCTTATCAATAGTATAAGGACACGACTGCTTACCCTTCCTGACAATACAATCGTTTATCCGGGCCACGGTGATCCTACAACTATAGGTGACGAGAAGCGCCTTAACCCATATCTCAGATAGTATAATCACAATATCTCATAATAAAAGCCACTGAAAAACAGTGGCTTTTATTATGAGATTGTCTTTGTTATGGAATATAGCAGCATCTTACCTGACCAACAGGCAGTTTGCCGATTATCTGTAGCGGAATGTGACGGCTGTCTGTAGAAATCCAAGTGTCGATATCATCGCTACTTTTTTTCTTCCCTTCTGTGGTGAATTTAAACTTGATATGATATGCTTCTGCCTTTGACTTGTCGCGTAACTTTATAGTCTCTTTGCCAACACATCTGATTGTGAGTTGCTCCACCTTTGATCCTGAGAAAAGAGTAGCCTTTATCTCTTCATTTGGATTCGACAGTTTCGAATAATCTATATTCCTCAGAAAATAGAACACGCTGAGCATATCATAAGTAGGTCCTGAGGCAGAAAAGTCTTTTTTAGAATCTTTTCTTTCCCCTTTCTTATTAATCTTCACTCTCGTGGCATGGCCTCCTACCTGGGATCCGGAATAGGAATAACGGATATCATCACGGCTGAATTTACCGTCCTCATGGGCAATTTTAGTATACGAAATCGGCTTTAATCCTTGTTTATGAACAGTGGAAAGAAGAGTGTCTCTCACCTGATAAAAGCTGTCGGCCCAAGGCTTGGTCATTCCTATTAGTCTGATCTTATATTTATTGCCATCATTACGCAACTGAAGAGTGGCTGTGCCCGCATCCTTGTGTATAAGGCCCCACTTATAAGAAACGACATAGTTCAGAGTCTCATTCTCGAATCCTGTTGCATTAACGCTCCCGACCCCGAGAAGCATAAGCATTAATGACAATATTATATATATCCTTTTCATATTCATCTCATACAATTTTAGTAACTGAAGGTTATTGCATCTCCAAGGGATTATAAAGCATACGCATAAAATCCGCAGAAAGCATAACTCTCATATTATAACGCATTCAATTACATAATGACATATGGATCGACAAATAGTTTAACTTAAAAAGGACATTATGACCAACAAGTTTTATCAATAGAGCAACATATTTTCTCTTATTAACTGAGATTTATTGCATGCTTGCATCGTTAGGTTAATAAGAACATTCCTTAGAATAAAAGGACAACCGGACCCAGCTTTTTTACTGAATCCGGTTGGCAGTTATTAGGATCGGCCTTAGATAATCTGGACAATAGGGAATCTAAATAGATAAAAAGGTATGTTTTTCGATTAGGGTTTCGGTCTTAACCGAGATTCCGGTTTCAGTGAGCCAATGAATACCAAGGCTGATTCCGGAATGATAAAATCAATAGTACTGTGCAAGAATACTCTCAAGAGATTCCGCTGACTGCACTCCGGAGGCTCTCCATTCAAGTTTACCATTCTTGAAAATCATCAGAGTCGGTACTGATCTTACATTGTAAATTGCTGACAGCTGTTCGTTTTTGTCAATGTCTATCTTGATAATGCGAGCCTTGTCACCTACTTTTGCATGCAGATCTTCAAGAACAGGATGCATCATTTTACAAGGACCACACCAAGTGGCAAAGAAATCGATCAAAACCGGCTTCTCTGATTTAATAATATCTTCAAAATTTTCCATAGTCTAAATAAGTTATTGTTTAAAACTTAAACACTTGTTATGTCGAAAAGTTTATCAACTGGCACAAACTTTCTATTACTCTTTTAAAATACACATTTTTTAAGGATTTAAAATTTGGATAATTATAGATTTTATGTAATTTTGCCACATGCAGACAAGAGCAACATACATTATCACCGTCTCTTGATGTCAAAATGAAATTAGATTCACAATTAACCTTATTATTACATGAACAACAGTTTAAAACTCAACCCAAACAGAATCGTACAGTTTCTGGGCAAGCCATCCTCTGAATTCAGGAAATCAGATCTTATCAGATTTGTCAAGGAGAATGACATCCGCATGGTCAACTTTATGTATCCGGCAGATGATAATCGCCTTAAGACTTTAAATTTCGTAATCAACTCTGAAGAATATCTCGATTCGATACTCACATTCGGAGAGAGAGTGGACGGTTCAAGCCTTTTCCCATTTATTGAAGCCGGCAACAGCGATCTTTACGTAATACCCCGCTATTCCACTGCTTTTCTTGATCCATTTGCAGAGATTCCTACCCTCACCCTTCTTGCCTCATTCTTCGACAAAGACGGCAAACCGCTAAAATCATCACCTGAATACACATTGCGCAAGGCATGTGAGGAATTCAAGAAGACCACCGGAATGGATTTTTATGCCATGGGTGAGCTTGAATATTACGTCATAGCTCCCGACACCGGACTTTATCATGCTGTTGATCAGAAAGGATATCATGAATCTGCACCGTATGCAAAATTCAATGATTTCAGAGTAAATTGCATGGAGCTGATCGCCCAGGCCGGAGGTCAGATCAAATACGGACACAATGAAGTGGGCAACTTCACAATCGAAGATATGATCTATGAGCAGAATGAAATAGAATTTCTGCCGATTCCCGCAATTGATGCAGCTGACAATCTGATGATTGCCAAATGGATCATACGCACTTTGGGCGCAAAAATGAACTATGACGTGACCTTCGCTCCCAAAATTACAGCCGGGAAAGCCGGTAGTGGCCTCCACATACACTTCAAGATAATGAAAGACGGCCAGAACATGATGTCGGAAGATGGCCATCTCAGCGATATTGCAAAAAGAGCTATTGCCGGAATCCTGGAATATGCCGATGCTATAACTGCCATGGGAAATAAGGTTCCCACAAGCTATTTCCGTCTCGTGCCTCATCAGGAAGCTCCCACTTCTATCTGTTGGGGCGATCGAAACCGCTCGGTTCTCGTCAGGGTTCCACTCGGATGGACAGGAAAAATCAACATGTGCTCGCAAGCCAATCCTCTTGAGGAGGCAGACATCACTGTCTCTCCGCAGAAGCAGACCGCCGAGCTCAGAAGTGCTGACGGTTCAGCCGATGTATATCAGCTGATAGCCGCCATGGTTGTTGCAGCACGTAAAGGATTTGAGGATCCCGACGCTCTGAAACGAGCTGAAGAAATGTATGTGAATGTCAACATCCACAATGAGGAGAACAAGGATAAGCTTGCAAAACTGAAATCACTTCCCGACAGCTGTGCAGCTTCCGCAAAAGCACTTGAGAAAGCAAGAGCTGTGTTTGAGGAAGCCGGTGTGTTCGACTCCCGTCTTATCGATGGTATAATAAATAAACTCCTGTCATACCACGACATTGATCTGAGGAAGAAAACAGATGGAAGCCACAACGAAATGATGAAAATAGTAAAGAAATACTGGCATTGTGGTTAATCACATCCCGAATACAAAGGGCGGGCGTATTCAGACTAAAATCTGATACGCCCGCCTTAATTATATCAAGGTGAGGATATTCGCACCGAAAATCGATAATGCTTACTGCAACGAAAATACCTGAAACATATTTGAAGCAAGATCAAACGTAAAGATACGTCCATGAAGGGTATCACTTGTTCCGGAGATATATTTGATTACCTCCGATGCCTGAACCGAAGCACATAGAGCCGCAGCCGGCCCCATAACGCCGTTTACCGAGCATGGCATTATGCCTGTGTCTTCACCCTCGTCAAATATATCCGACATCATTGTCTCCCCAGGCATTATAGTCATCACCTGCCCATGAAAACCTGAGACTCCGGCTATGCAACAAGGTTTGTTAATCTCACGGCAGACATTCTCCACCATACCTTTAGATACCGGATTATCGGTGGCATCAATAACGAAATCAACTTTACTGAAGATGGCAGAAGCATTCTTCTCATCAACAAGCAAATCACGGACGTCGACTGATATATTCGGATTCAAGGCACGGATTCTTTGCATAAGTATCCGCGACTTTGGCTTGCCACAATCTTTAGTCTCAAAAAAGAACTGTCGCTGGAGGTTTGAGACATCGACGGTATCGAAATCACACAATAATAATGAGCCTACTCCTGCACCTGCGAGCTGCATTGCCACCATAGAACCCAATGCTCCGCAACCCACTATGGCCACAGAGGATGCGAGCAGACGCTCCTGCCCCTCTGTGCCAAATCCGGATATGCCAATCTGGCGAGAATATCTTATACTTTCTTCAGCATTCATGTCAGATGAAAAAAAATATTCATCATTTACCCACGCTTACTCCTTCAGGCAGTTCTGTAAGATGCACATCGAGCTGAGGGAACGGGAATGAGAATCCTTTCTCAGGCAATTCATTATAGAAACGTTCATTCATTCGGAAGAAGAGTGTCCAATAATCTCCCGACTTCACCCATGCCCTAACGGTGAAGACTATACTGCTGTCGGCAAGCTCACCAAGCCCGACAAAGGTTGCTCTTGCCGGATCATCTTTTATAACCGTATCCTCTTCTCCAAGCATGTCGAGAATCACCTGCTTTGCCTTTGCGCTGTCATTACCGTATGACAATCCTACCTTCCAGTCAACTCTGCGATAATCCTCCTTCGAATAATTGTTGATTGTGCCGGTGGAAAGTCCGCCGTTAGGAATAATTATCTGCTTATTGTCAGCAGTATTTATTACTGTATTGAATATCTGGATCTCCTTTACTGTTCCGGTGAATCCCTGCACCTCAATAAGATCTCCCACTTTATAAGGCTTCAATATCAGAATAAGTACTCCACCTGCAAAATTCTGAAGTGTCCCGCTCAGTGCCATACCGATGGCGACACCGGCGGATGCAAAGATCGCAATAAACGAGCTTGTCTCTATTCCGAGTATGCCTACAATGGTAATAATCAGTATAAAGAACAAAAGCATATTGACCAGAGACAACACGAATGTTGTGAGCGAGGCATCAACCTTTCGGTTAACCATTATGGAATGTATCAGTCCATAAATCTTCCTGATTATAAACTTGCCGATATAGAAAACAAGGACAGCAATAACCAGTTTGAATGAGAACTGCACAATTCCATTGGCTATCGTGGAGATTGCATCATCGAGACTCAATCCCTTGAGTGATTCAAAAAAACTTCCGGACTCCGTAGCCTTCTCAGCAACAGAAGCCCCTGTTAGATTCTCTGTCTGAAACATTATAATCCTATCAGATTAAATTAATTATTAAAGTTAATGAGATTAATAGACTCTCTTAAACCAATCGAGTCTTGTGTAGAATTTACTCTTGTCTGTTGAAGAAGCCGGGTTATAGAGATGGCAGGAAATGCCTGAGAAATTATCCTGTACAATCTCATTATAATTGAAATCTACCGGAGTAGCGGCTTTCCATATAACAAATTCCTTCATTGCCTGATTGAATCCGGTTTCATTCAGATCAACATTAGCCAATGAGGCCATGCGACCTGTGTATTGTCCGAAATCATAAAAGGGTCCAACGCTGCGCCTTGAGTAACACTGTAGGCCGGAAGCTGAAGGCGCGGATGGAGAAGCCTTGTAAATCTCTTTACAGGCATCTGCCACCTTCTCTATCCCGTTCATATCAAGCACGGCGATCGTAGCAACCTGCATACTTGAATATTTGCTCTCCGCATAATACTTGAAAAACTTTTCCGCTCCGCCCTTAAGGTCTGACTTCTCTCTGAGTATGTGTGGCAACGTCAGGTTATAAGGCATGCCGGGAACAAACACCTCTGTGGGATAGCCCACAAAAACCTGACATTTGTCGCGCAGCTCATACACTGTTTCAATCCCGCCCATATAGCAGGCGTCAAACCATATGAATTCGAAAAGATCTGAAGGTATGGCATCGGCAAGTTCGTCAACATCTATCTTATCGGAATAATTTGGATTCTTGTCGGAATCCTTGTCCATACCGAAAGAGAAGCACACCGGGGAGTCATAAGGAAGATATGGCTCGGATTCTCCGCTTCTGGTGGACGCGGCGGGATCTATGCCGGTGCCGTGACTCCATAGTATAAGACCATAGGAATCGGCCTCACGTAAAGTGACCACGTCAGATATCACCCTCGAAATTCTTTTGGGATCTGTTGAATATTCGTTTCTGTCGTAAGTCTTGATCGTGACAAAATCCGGATTCCCTTTTGCATCCTTACTGAGCTCAAGAAGTTCAGGATTTCCGGAAGGTGTCACCTGATAGACAAGCATCGACAATCCGTCAAGGTTCATTCCGGAGGCAGCCTCAAGCATCTCCGCCTTATCATCTATAAGATTGTCATAAAGATTGTTTGATGCCACAGCATACAGAAGCACTGTCTTCTTTCTAATATCAGTTTCAGTCTTTACTTCAGGATCCGAACTGCATGATGTCACAAATAATATGGAAAGAAGTGACAGAAAAATGATGGGATGTGTAAAATATTTGCGTCTCATTTCTTAAGATTGTCAGTTCATATAACGATTTTTTGTGGCTCAGATTATTAAATAAAAGTGAAAATAAGAGTTATTAAGCGATAAGAGAGAGAAAAAATAGACACTCGTATTGATTTTTCACAATTAAATGTTAAATTTGCATTTGATTGTTAAAAAGAAATAGATTTTCAAATAAACCAACTGCGTTTATAATTGTTAAATCTATGTAAGAAAAATTGAATTGGGTTAAGTCAAGGACTTGACACGAATCAAAACCAAGGCGAAATGAAGAAATCATTAATCTGGCTACTGACAATAGTGATGTCGCTCACCTTCGGGGCGTTGCTCTATTTCCAGATCATGTATCTTGAAAACATGGTCAACATGAGAGACGCCCAGTTTTCCGAAGCGGTGATGCGCTGTCTTTCATCCACATCCTCTTTTCTCGAAAAGAAAGAAACACTGCATTTTCTTCAGGAAGATGTGAATATCATTGAATCAAGCCTTTATGAGGGAACTTCTTTCGCCGACTCAGGAGAAAACCTAAAATATACCGTGGAAAGCCCTGATGGAACAGTCACCAAATATACTCTCGAGGCAGAGGTTGACCGCTCCAGACAGGATCCCTCTAAAATGGGATTCCCCTCCCCCACTGGCAGCATAGAGAGCCATTACAGCAACATGCAGGAGGTGTTGAGAAGCCAGTATCTCTATCAGAAGGAACTTCTCAATGAGGTAATACTTTCAATATTGCATAATTCAGGAAGCCGTCCTGCTTTTGAAAGAGCCGACTCCACGGTAATCAAGACCCACTTTGCTTCTGAACTTGCAAGCAACGGCCTTAATGTGCCCTTCGTATTTGCAGTGAAGAGCAATAAAGGGTCGATAATTTATGCTACAGACGGATACACTGACGAACCCAGCACTCAGCAATACTCTCAGGCTCTCTTCCCCAACACCGACAACCAGATGCGTCTTTTTGTGGAATTCCCCACAAAGAATACTTATATATTCTCCTCAGTGCGGTTCATAATCCCCTCTCTCGCCTTCACTCTTATTCTTCTGGTGATTTTTCTATACACTATCATTCTCGCCTTCCGCCAGAAGAAGCTTTCAGAGATGAAGACTGACTTCGTAAACAATATGACCCATGAGCTCAAGACCCCGATATCCACAATTTCACTGGCGGCGCAGATGCTCAACGATGATTCTGTAAGAAAATCTCCGGCTTCTCTCAAGCATCTGTCGCAGGTGATTACCGATGAATCAAAACGCCTGAGATTTCAGGTGGAGAAGGTGCTTCAGATGTCTATGCTCGACAACTCAGGCAGTGGACTTAAATTCACGGAAGTTGACGCCAATTCTATCATAAGCAACGTGATCCACACTTTCAAGATCAAAGTGGAGAAATACGGTGGTTCCATTTCAAGCCATCTTGATGCCGGAAACGCGATTGTAAACGTCGACGAAATGCATTTCACTAACATTATATATAATCTTCTTGACAATGCTGTGAAATACATGAAAGAGGACTCCGAGCCACAACTCGCAATAGAGACCCGCGACATTGACTCCCGTCACCTTGAAATCAGGATAAGCGACAATGGAATTGGAATCAAAAAAGAAGATCTCAAAAAGATATTCGAGAAATTCTATAGAGTTTCTACCGGGAACCGCCATGATGTGAAAGGTTTCGGATTAGGTCTGGCCTATGTAAAGAAAATGGTGACGATCTTCAACGGAACAATCACGGTGGAAAGTGAACTGGGGAAAGGTTCAACCTTCATAATCACCCTCCCGCTTGTGACAGAGGTTGACAATGATAATGAAAACGCCTGATATTCCTGCTGAGTTCCGGTATTCTGGAATAGGCAGATTGGAAGAATAAAAAATATAACTTGGAAATTTAACTAAAATATATAGATTTATGGACGACAAACTGAAAATACTTCTCTGTGAGGATGATGAGAATCTGGGCATGCTGCTCAGAGAATTCCTTCAGGCAAAGGGGTTTAATGCCGACCTTTATCCCGATGGAGAAAAAGGATACAAAGCTTTTCTTAAGGGGAAATATGATCTTTGCGTGCTTGATGTGATGATGCCGAAAAAAGACGGTTTCACTCTCGCTCAGGAGATCCGCAATGTCAACAGTGAGGTGCCCATTATTTTCCTCACTGCCAAAGCCCTCAAGGAAGATGTGCTCGAAGGTTTCAAAATCGGAGCTGATGACTATATCACAAAACCATTCTCAATGGAGGAACTTGTATTCCGCATTGGAGCGATTCTGCGTCGTGTGAAGGGCAAGAAAGACAAGGAAATCACCCTCTACAAAATTGGCAAATACACCTTCGATACTCAGAAGCAGGTGCTTATTGCCGATGATAAGACTCAGAAACTCACAACCAAGGAATCTGAGCTTCTTGCACTTCTTTGCTCACACGTGAATGAGATTCTTGAAAGGAACTTCGCTCTGAAGTCTATCTGGATTGACGACAATTACTTCAATGCCCGAAGCATGGATGTTTATATCACCAAACTCCGTAAACTGCTGAGAGATGATCCCAACATTGAGATTATCAATATCCACGGAAAAGGTTATAAACTCATTGCCCCAGACATGACAAGCGCCCGCAAGGAAGACTGAAAAGAATAGAAATCGACGTTGGCGGTATTTTGAATGCAAGCCGCTAAATATAATTGAATGAAGACACTGACTGTATTTTTGACGGTCAGTGTCTTCTTCATTTCAATTTAGCCTGCGTTATTGTTTTGGGAAACGGACACTCAACGGATTATTTGAATAGACTATTCGAAACATTTTTTGGAAATATCAGTGGTGTTTAGTAATTTTGGAGCATGAAAGCATTCTATTTTATATATCAGTGGCTGATTGCCGCTCCGATTTTCATTATTGCCACTTTTTTTGCCGCTGTCATTACAGCTGCCGGATGTCTTGTAGGTGATGCTCAGTTCTGGGGATACTGGCCTGCCCACTATTGGTCAAGATTCTGTTGTTGGCTCTCTCTTGTCAGAGTTAAAGTCGTTGGAAGAGAAAATATTGACTCTAATACATCATATATCTTTGTGGCGAACCATCAGGGTGCTTTCGACATATTCTCCATATACGGTTACCTGAACCATAATTTCAAATGGCTCATGAAAAAGCCTCTTGAGAAGATATTTTTGGTTGGATGGGCTTGTAAAAAAGCGAAACATGTATTTGTAGACCAGTCGAATATTCACAGCATAAAGCAGACCATAGAAGAGGCTGAGGAAACTCTGAAAGACGGAATGTCACTGGTCATCTTCCCGGAAGGGAGCAGAAGCTGGGACGGGAAAATGATACCGTTCAAACGTGGAGCTTTCATGCTTGCCGCAGAATTCAAGCTTCCGGTTGTTCCCATCACTATCGACGGAAGTTTCAAGGCTATGCCCCGTTTCACTTATAACATCACCCCCTGCACGATAACGATAACTATTCATCCACCGATCTTTCCGGGTGACAAAGGTTTCAATACCAAAGTCCTGATGGCTCAGTGTCGTGAGAAAATTAACAGTGCCCTTCCTCCGGCAGATAGGGATTAAAAGATTGATAATTCCGTGAAAGATCAGGGAATTATCTTTATTATAAGCTGACAAATTCGAAAATCAAAGGAATAAATCTGTAAAAACTTGCAAGATATCATTTTTTGATATAATTTTGTGGCAGAGGCAGGGGTGCCCGTATCACGGGCTGAGATCATACCCTGTAAACCTGATGCGGATAATACCGACGTAGGGAGCTTCACCCGGACAGTATCATTATTCATTCACTGTCACAGTCATAGCTATCGGTCAGGTCTCTTTGGACTTGACTGATTTTTTATGAAAAGACCTCTTATATCCATACTCTCCATTGCCGGATCCGACAGTTGCGCCGGGGCCGGAATACAGGCTGATGTTAAAGCTGCAGCGTCTTGTGGAATCTATTGCACCACTGCTATTACAGCCGTCACAGCACAGAGCACAGGTGGCGTTGATAAAGTGATTCCAATCGGCCCATGTGATGTAAAGGCCCAGATTCTGTCTGTGCTTGAAGACGGGCTCCCTGATGCAATTAAGATAGGAATGATAGGGAGTGTGAAAACCGGATTGGAAATAGTCAGTCTCCTGCAGAATCAGCTGAAAGAGATTCCTGTGGTGGTTGATCCTGTTCTCGGCTCTACCTCCGGAAAATCCTTTGCCTCCGGGAAAGAATCATTGGTTGATTTCTATAAAGATTCTCTCCTCCCTCTTTCCACAATAGTCACACCTAATATAAATGAGGCATCTGCCCTTTTAAACAAGAATCTTGACATAACTGACATCAAGTCTCAAACTCTTGTCGCAAAAGAACTGCTCTCAACACTCAGATGCAGAAGTGTGGTGTTAAAAGGGGGGCATACACGCAGTGAGTCTGCCACCGACATTCTTGTTTATCGAGGTGAAGACGGAGAATGTCATATCTCAGACTATGGTTCTCCTCGCATTGCATGCGATAATCTTCACGGAACAGGATGCACCTACTCCACATTTCTTGCCTGTGGTCTTGCCCAAGGTATGACAGTTGAGGATGCTTTCATTTACTCAGGCCAAAAAATTAAAAAGATTATAGCGGAGAGTTGCTATCATTCCTACGGACCCCACTGCAATGGACCGCTATCGGTTTTTGGGTTCAGAACTAAATAAACCAAAAAATATTGAACATCCGTTGCCCTTCCGCTTTATAATAGAAACATGAATATCTGAAAAAATAGATTGACTTATGAAAATACTGTTAAACAACATTCCCACTACCCTTCCTGCCGACTGCTTCACAATAGCTGATCTCGCGGCATGGAGAAACGTAAAACCCCAGGGTACCGCTATAGCTCTGAATGACAATATCGTCAAAAAGGAAAGCTGGGAACTCACCAAACTTTCCGATCTTGATCGCGTCACCATTATCTCAGCGGCATTCGGAGGTTAAATCTTTCATAATCACACCATGTTTCAGTCTCTTAGAATCATAGCTATTACCCGGCCGGATGCCATATCCGGTGAAGCTGTAAAAATCAGGAGTATTCTTGAATCTGGAGCTGCTGACCTCATCCATATAAGAAAACCCCACTGGAGCCTTGAGCAGACCAGACAACTTATAGAGGAGATTCCATCAAATCTGAGGCACAGACTGAAACTCCACGATCATTTCAGCCTATGCCTTGAAATGGATCTTGGCGGAGTTCATCTCAATTCGCGAAATCCTGTTGCTCCTGAAGGTGTTAGGTCTGTGAGCCGTTCGATTCATGACATTGAACAACTTCACCTCTCAGAGCATTACGAATATATAACCCTTTCCCCTATCTTCGACTCCATATCAAAAGAGGGTTACAAAAGCGCTTTCTCTCTAAAAGATCTGGAGCCCCTGATAGTCGGCAAGAGAGTCGTGGCGCTCGGTGGGGTCACTCCTGAAAGATTCCCTGAGCTTATAAGTTCAGGGTTTTATGGAGCTGCCATGTTAGGCTATTTCTGGCCTATGCCATGACCCTCTTAGAAACTAAGACTGAATATTAGAAAAACCAAATTTTATAGAATATGCTGCAATACATCACCAACACTGACTGTAAAGTTCCGGTTGTAGATCAGATTCTCGCCGTGATTGAAGGTGGATGCCGTTGGGTTCAGATCCGTATGAAAGAGGCTTCTGACGATGAGATCCGCAAAGTAGTTGAGGCCGTAAAGCCAAAATGTATCGAGAAAGAGGTGTTCCTTATTCTTGATGACAAAGTGGAGCTGGCGAAAGACCTTGATGTGGGCGGAGTGCATCTCGGCAAGGAAGACATGCCATGCAGCAAGGCAAGAATGATTCTTGGTCCGGCAGCCGTAATCGGTGTAACCGCCAATACCATTGCCGACGCTATTGCTGTGAGCAGTCTCGACATTGACTATTTCGGTATTGGTCCCTATGCCATGACATCCACAAAAAAGAAACTTGCCCCTGTGCTCGGCCTCGAAGGAATCAGGAAACTCTGTTTCGAAATGGAAGAGAAAGAGATCAATATCCCGAGAGTGGCCGTGGGTGGAATTAAACTCGAAGATGTTCTGCCTCTTATAGAAGCCGGAGTGAACGGAATAGCCGTAAGTGGCGCTATCGCTTTTGCTCCGGACATAGCCAAAGAAACAGAAAAATTCATAAAGGCTCTCCCTACTCCTCCGGGAGAATAATTTGTTTTAAATCGAATTAAATACTTTTTCAACTATACGCATAATGGATGATATTCTGAAAATCGGAGAAAGGGAATTCTCCTCGCGCCTCTTCGTAGGCACAGGAAAATTTCCTTCCCCCGCTTTGATGCTCGAGGCAATAAAAGCCTCACAGTCGCAGATGATAACTGTGGCCATGAAAAGAGTCAATATGATGAATGAGGCCACCGACGAAATGCTGACTCATATAAACCGTGACAACGTGCAACTTCTGCCCAACACTTCCGGAGTTAGGAATGCCAAGGAGGCTGTGCTCGCTGCCCGCATGAGCCGTGAGATATTCAATACTTCCTTCATAAAACTTGAAATACATCCGGATCCGAAATATCTGATGCCTGACCCTATTGAGACGTTGAAGGCTACTGAGGAACTTGCGGCTGATGGTTTCACCGTGCTTCCTTACATTCAGGCTGACCCTGTGCTTTGTAAGCTTCTGGAAGAAGCGGGTGCAGCCGCAGTAATGCCTTTGGCTGCTCCGATCGGCACCAACAAAGGACTTGTGACCCGCGACCTCCTTGAAATTATCATAGAGCAAAGTAATGTTCCCGTAGTGGTGGATGCCGGACTCGGAGCTCCTTCACACGCCGCCGATGCCATGGAGATGGGGGCGGACGCAGTGCTTGTAAACACAGCCATTGCCGTGGCAGGAGATCCGGTCATGATGGCTGATGCTTTCCGCATGGCTGTGAAGGCCGGCAGGCAGGCGTTCATTGCAGGACTCGGCTCAGTTAGTTCCCATGCAGTGGCCACCAGCCCGCTGACTTCCTTTCTTGACTGAGCTACAGCAAACCATAATACCGACTATATCTGAACAATCAGTTTTTTAAACTACCTTACATAATATGGAGATTGAAAATATAAATGTCTCTTCCTATCCGGGATCAAGAAAAATCCACGTAGATGGCAAGCTTTTCCCAATAAAAGTGGCCATGAGAGAGATTATACAATACCCCACAGTCCGTATTGAAGACGGCAAAAGAGTGGAATATCCGAATCCCTCTGTTACAGTCTATGATACAAGCGGACCATACACGGATCCGGAAATCAATATCGACATCAACAAGGGTCTGCCTCGTAATCGGGAGGAATGGGTTGAAAAAAGAGGCGATACAGTTTTGCTTGACGACATTACAAGCGAATACGGAAGAATGAGACGCGATCTCAAGGAACTTGACTCTATCCGTTTCCCCATAAGCCACAAGCCACGACGCGCAAAGGAGGGACACCGCGTAACTCAGCTTCATTATGCCCGCAAAGGGATGATAACCCCAGAGATGGAATATGTGGCTATCCGAGAGAACCTTGACAATGAAGCAAGGGGAATCAAGACTTACATCACTCCTGAATTCGTAAGAGACGAGATTGCAGCCGGAAGAGCGATAATTGCCGCCAACATCAATCATCCGGAGGCTGAGCCTATGATTATAGGAAAGGCCTTCTCAGTGAAACTGAACACAAACATCGGAAATTCCGCTCTTTCAAGCGGAATTGAAGAGGAAGTGGCAAAAGCTGTTTGGAGCTGTTACTGGGGTGGCGACACCCTGATGGACCTCTCCACCGGCGAAAACATTCACGAGACACGCGAATGGATCATTCGCAACTGTCCGGTGCCAATGGGTACCGTGCCCATCTATCAGGCTCTTGAAAAAGTGAATGGAGATGTAAAAAAACTTACCTGGGAAATATATCGTGACACCCTTATTGAGCAGTGCGAGCAAGGTGTGGACTACTTCACGATTCATGCCGGAGTGCTCAGAGAACATGCACCACTCGTGGCTCAAAGACTCACCGGATGCGTCTCAAGAGGTGGTTCAATCATGACACAATGGTGTGTGGAGCATGATCAGGAGAGTTTCCTTTACACGCATTTTGATGAGATCTGCGAGATTCTCAACAAATATGATGTTGCTGTGTCACTTGGAGACGGTATGAGACCCGGGTGCACACACGATGCCAACGATCGCGCACAATTCCTGGAACTCGAAGTGCTCGGTGAGCTTACAGGTAAGGCCTGGGCACACGACGTGCAGGTCATAATCGAAGGTCCTGGACATGTGCCGATGCACAAGATTCCTGCAAATATGGAGAAACAGGTCACTGTGTGTCATGAAGCTCCTTTCTATACTCTCGGCCCTCTCACCACAGACATTGCTCCTGGATATGACCATATAACCTCTGCTATCGGAGCTGCCATTATTTCGAGTCTCGGCACTGCGATGATCTGCTATGTAACGCCTAAGGAACATCTTTCACTGCCTGATCTCAACGATGTAAGAGAGGGTGTTATCACATATAAGATCGCTGCCCATGCTGCTGATCTCGCCAAAGGATTCCCCGGTGCCGAAGTCAGAGACAACGCTCTGAGCAAGGCAAGATATGAATTCCGGTGGAAAGATCAGTTCAATCTCTCCCTTGACCCGGAAAAGGCCAAGAGATATTACCTCGAATCACGCCGACAGGCTCCCGATGCCGATGACCGTTTCTGCACAATGTGCGGACCGAACTTCTGCGCAATGAGAATCTCCCAGAATATTTCAGACAAATGCGAACAATGAATTCAGATCCTACACCCGAGGCGATTTTCGGGCATGGATTCGCAGACATAATCGACTCCTACGACTGGGACGATACAATCCGCATGGTGGAGGAAGCAACACCGCAGGATGTGGATAGAGTGCTCGGTAAAGCAAGGAGAAACGTCAAACCCCTCACTCCGGAGGACTTTGCTGTACTCATTTCCAAAGCAGCCGCACCGAGGCTCGAGGAGATGGCACTCCTCAGCAAGACATTCACGGGAGAACGCTTCGGAAAGACAATCTCGATGTATATTCCCATGTACGTCGGCAATGCCTGCACCAACAAATGTGTATACTGCGGGTTTAATCACGACAATCCATTTGAACGCACCATCCTTACACTCAGCCAGGTGGAGGAGGAGTGCAAAGCCATTAAGAGACTCGGACCCTTCGAGAACCTTCTGATTGTGTCCGGAGAGTTCCCTTCCCTTTGCGGCACGGATTACCTGGAGAAAGTGCTTCACGTGTGTCGTCCCTATTTCCACAATCTAACGCTTGAAGTGCAACCGCTCCGCTCTTGCGAATACGAACGATTGACTCATTCAGGACTTAACGGAGTGGTCTGTTTTCAGGAAACATACCACAGGGAGGCATATCGCAGGTATCACCCCAAAGGGATGAAAAGCCATTACGACTGGCGGCTTAACGGTTATGATCGTATGGGAGAGGCCGGAGTGCATAAAATCGGCATGGGCGCTCTCCTCGGACTCGAAGACTGGCGCGGGGATGTGGTGATGATGGCTCGTCACCTTCGGTATCTTCAGAAAAAATACTGGAAGACCCGATATTCTGTAAATTTCCCGAGAATGCGTCCTTCTGAAAGTGGATTCCAGCCCAAAAGCATAATCAACGACAGAGAGCTTGCACAGCTCACTTTCGCTTTCAGGATCTTCGATCACGATGCCGACATATCCTATTCCACAAGGGAACTCCCGGAATTCCGCGACAACATGCTTTCTCTTGGAGTCACCTCCATGAGCGCCGGCAGCAAGACAGATCCGGGGGGATATGCATCGGCACCGGATTCTCTCGAACAGTTTGAAGTTGGAGATACCCGCTCTCCGAGGGAAGTGGCCGAAGCTATCCGTAGCAAAGGCTACGACCCGGTATGGAAAGACTGGGACAGTGTGTTCGACTGATCTATCCTTTTACATACGGTATCCTGAAGGTTACATTCGGCACTCGGGAAGGTAAACAATACGTTATATTCAAGCGTTATTCTGATAGCTGTCGGAAGATAGCGGGCACATACATGACCGCACTGACGACAGCTGTCAGTTATAACTCTATTAATATAACATTGTTATGAAATTCACACAGCCCAAACTTCCCTATGCACCCGATGCGCTAACACCCGTAATTTCACCAGTGACAATAGAATACCATTATGGGAAGCATGAAAGAGCATATGTTGACACCTTGAATAAACTGATCGAGGGGACTGAATACGCAGACATGGCTCTTGAAGACATTATTGTAAAGAGCGAAGGCAAACTATTCAACAACGCTGCTCAGGCTTGGAATCATATTTTCTATTTCTTCCAGTTCTCTCCCGACGGGATAAAAGAACCCTCCGGCAAATTGAGAAAAGCTATCGAAGACCAGTTTGGCAGCATCGAAGATTTCAAAAAGAAATTTGAGGAAGCAGGAGCTACTCTGTTCGGATCCGGCTGGGTATGGCTTGCTGCTGATTCCGATGGCAAGCTTTTCATAATCCAGGGTAAAGATGCCTCGAATCCCCTCACCCAGGGACTGAAACCCATAATGACATTTGATGTCTGGGAGCATGCATACTATCTTGACTATCAGAACCTGAGAGCCGACTATCTACACAAACTCTGGGATATTGTCGACTGGGATGTGATAGAGATGAGATATGGTGAATAAAGAGTATGCTTGCACACACATTTTAAGAGGGAACAACTGAATTCACAAACTCTCTTAATAACATTTAAATAATGCCCTGCTTCTTTGAAGTTTGGGCATTTTTTAGTAATTTCGCAGCCGTTCCACATTTTCTAAGCTAAATTTTGATAAATTTGGCTTGGCATTTGTTATAGAATGATAGAAGAGCCTTTCCTCCATGAAAGTCTCAAATACACCGATATAACCAAAAAGCCTAAAATTTGCAGCGAATGCACGAAAGAACCGACATCACGTCTGTCATAACAGAAGCAATCACCGACAAAAAAGGGAAAAAGATAACCATAATAGATCTTTCCGGAATTGACGGTGCATCGACTCAAAAACTCATTATCTGTCAGGGCGGAAGCACATCTCAGGTCTCGGCAATTGCCGACTCGGTCAGAGAGACTGTTCAGAAAGAATCAGGTCAGAAACCTCTGAACTACGAGGGATATCGCAACAGCCAGTGGATCATCATTGATTACGGAGACATTATGGTGCACGTATTCCTTCCTGAATTCCGCACATTCTATAGTCTTGAAGATCTGTGGAATGATGCTCCGACAGAGAATCTTCCCGACCTGGACTGAGTCACCTTGAAATCCGGCTCATCAGCCAACCAATAAAGTAAATCATCAGCTTATGATAAAATATCCCGGATCTCCTAAATCAGGAAATCAAAATAAGAAGCCATTGTTCAATATGTATTGGATGTATGGCATTATCCTTCTCTCTCTCTTCGCTCTTTTCTACTTCCAGGATGCGTCACAGACAAAGGAAGTGGACTGGACAGACTTTGAAAAGGCTGCTGTGGAGGGAGATATCGACAAGATAATGGTATTTTCCGAGACCGGAATCGCAGAAGGATTTATGACGAAAGAAGGTGCTGAAAAGCATAAGTTCAGCAGCGACGATGCTTTCGACGGCGATAAGAAAATTAAGACCACAATCCCGTCGTCTGACAAAATTCAGGAAAAAATAGATTCCTGGAACGCAATGCTGACGGCTGAAGGTAAACCTCAGATAAAGGTGAATTACGAGAAGGGCTCCGATCTCATGAAGCTGTTCTGGTATTTCGGTCCCATACTCGTTCTTGTGCTCTTCATGGTGTATATGAGCAAGAGAATGTCAGGAGGCTCCGGAGGCGGTGGAATCTTCAATGTAGGCAAGAGCCGTGCTACCCTCTTCGACAAAGACAACGGCTCGCCGGTTACGTTCAAGGATGTGGCAGGTCTTGCAGAAGCCAAAGTAGAGATCGAGGAGATTGTGGAATTTCTCAAGAATCCTAACCGTTACACTGAATTAGGTGCCAAGATTCCTAAAGGCGCACTGCTTGTAGGCCCTCCGGGAACCGGTAAGACCCTTTTGGCAAAAGCTGTGGCCGGAGAGGCAAATGTGCCGTTCCTGTCAATGTCGGGTTCTGACTTCGTTGAGATGTTTGTGGGCGTGGGTGCAGCACGTGTTCGCGACCTCTTCAAGCAGGCAAAGGAGAAAGCACCCTGTATCGTCTTCATCGATGAGATCGATGCCGTTGGCCGCGCACGTGGAAAGAACCCCAATATGGGCTCTAATGATGAACGCGAGAACACCCTTAACCAGATGCTTACCGAAATGGACGGTTTCGGGTCCAACAACGGTGTGATTATTCTTGCGGCAACCAACCGTGCCGACATGCTTGACAAAGCACTTCTTCGTCCCGGACGTTTTGACCGTCAGATCTATGTGGATCTTCCGGAACTCACTGACCGCGTGGAGATTTTCAATGTCCATCTGAGAAACCTCAAGGTTAACAGCAAACTCGATGTTGAGCAGCTTGCCCGTCAGACCCAGGGATTCTCCGGTGCAGATATCGCTAATGTATGCAATGAGGCTGCGCTTATCGCAGCCCGAAACAATAAGAAATCGGTTGACTGGAACGACTTCATGTCGGCTATCGACCGTATAGTAGGTGGTCTTGAGAAACGTTCACGTATCATCACGGATGAGGAGAAAATGGCCATCGCCACTCATGAGGCAGGCCATGCCACCATCAGCTGGATGACTCAGTATGGCAATCCTCTTGTGAAAGTCACAATCGTGCCCAGAGGAAGAGCTCTTGGAGCTGCATGGTATGCTCCTGAGGCTCGACAGATTATCCCCACACAGGCCCTGCTCGACACTATGTGCGGACTCCTTGGAGGACGCGCGGCTGAAGAACTGTTCACAGGTCAGGTGGGAACCGGAGCAAGTGACGATCTTGAGAAATGCACCAAAATCGCCCGCTCTCTTGTTCTTGTTTACGGTATGAGCGATAAGCTTCCGAATATAAACTACAATGATTCTACAGGCCAGGACTATGGTTTCACCAAACCTTATTCTGACGATACGGCAAAAATCATTGACGAGGAGGTAAAGAGAATTGTAAATGAGCAATATGCTCGTGCGAAGGAAATACTCTCTAAATATGCACATGAGCATAACAGGATCCGTGACCTTCTTGTGGAACGTGAAGTGATATTCCATGACGATGTCCAGAACATTCTTGGCCCGAGAAAATGGAAGAGCCGCACAGATGAGATCATTGAGATCAACAAGAAAGAGGAGAAAAAGCGTGAGTCTGAACAAGAACAGGACAAACCTGATTCCAATGTTTTTCCTGATGACAAAGTGACTGACGATGTGCCGTTACGCAAGGAGAACGACGATTCAGAGGATGACGGCACACCTCCACCTTTCAGAAAATAATTTCCCGAACCTCTTTCCCGATGATCAATTTCAACTCTGAAAAGAATCCGACAAAATTACATTGTAACGGATAAATAAACATACCATCCATGGAACTCAAGGATTATCCTTAAATTCCCCGGATGGTGTGTTTTATTTTTTCAAATATGTTTTTAAATTGTGAAATAGGCTAACATATTTCAAAATATGTAATTCTATTAGATACAATTTTTGGTCAATTATTCTTATTTGAGACTTATAATTGTTCCTTGAGGGATTAAAATTATTAATTTTGCATTCGACTTCACGAATGGGCTGTCACGCAAGACAGCTTGATAATTGTATATAACAGGAAATAAATAATATTAACAGGTATGAAAATCAATCAGATCAATGTGCTGGCTCTTTCGCTGGCCATCGGTGGCCATACACTTTCTTCGTGTAAGGGTAATTCAGATCAGCAGCAGGGAATGCAGGCTCCCGAGCTTTCGGTGCTGACCATGACAGAGACTGACGCCACTCTTGAAACTGCCTATCCGGCATCGCTCGAGGGTCAGAACGACGTAGAGATTCGTCCGCAGGTTTCAGGTTTCATAACCAAGGTTTACGTAGAACCGGGCGACATCGTAAAGAAAGGCCAGGTTCTCTTCCAGATTGACCAGGTTCAGTTACAGGCAGCCGTAGAGCAGGCAAACGCTTCTGTAGCTGTCGCACAGGCAAATGTGAACACTGCCACCACAAACGCCAACAACAATAAGATTCTTCTCGACAAAAACATAATCAGCGCTTCCGCTTATCAGACTTCTGTCGATGCTCTTAACTCAGCCAAGGCACAGCTCCTTCAGGCTCAGGCAGGACTTACATCCGCAAGAAAGAATCTTTCTTATTCCACTGTGTCAGCTCCTGTGGCCGGCGTTGTGGGACAGATTGACTTCAAGGAGGGTACTCTTGTAAGCCCGCAGACACTTCTTACTGTCCTCTCCAACAACTCTGATATAGATGCTTATTTCTCAATCACAGAGAAGGACATGCTTTCTTACACTCAGAACGGCACCCGCACCCTCAAGGAGGCTATCGCAGCACTTCCTGAGGTGACGCTCCAGCTTGCCAACGGAGAGATTTATCCTTATAAGGGTAAGATTTACTCAATCTCCGGTGTGCTCAACCAGCAGACAGGGAGTGCGAATGCCAAGGCCGCATTCCCCAACCCCGACGGTATGCTTCACAGCGGAAACACAGGCAAGGTGCTTATCCCCGCTATCCATGACAATGTAATGCTTCTCCCCCAGAAGGCTACTTTCGAGGTTCAGGATATGAAATTCTGTTTCGTAGTCGGCGATTCCTCCAAGCTCGTGTCAAGAAACATCACCATCGCTCCCGAGAACGACGGCACCAACTATATTGTGACTTCCGGTCTTAAGCCCGGCGAGGTTGTTCTTACCGAAGGTGTTGGTATCAGCGCCCGTGAAGGCATGGTTATCACTCCCAAGCAGCAGTCCGCACCCGTTGCAGCTCCCGCTCCTGCTGCCGATTCCACAAAAGCTGACGCTGCTGAGAAGACAGAAAAATAAAAAAGTAGATTAAAAAACGATGAATTTAGCAACTTTTATCAATAGACCGGTGCTTTCCACCGTGATCTCGATCTTCATCGTGATCTTCGGTATTCTCGGTCTTGCAGCTCTTCCTATCGAGCAATATCCTGACATCGCGCCTCCTACGGTGCAGGTGTCGACAACCTATACCGGTGCTAATGCGGAATCAGTGTTGAATTCCGTAATCGCGCCCCTCGAGGAGCAGATCAACGGTGCGGAGAATATGGACTATATGTATTCTTCCGCAGCCAACAACGGTTCTGCCACCATCACTGTGACATTCAAATCCGGTATGGACCCTGACATGGCTGCTGTCGACGTACAGAACCGTGTGGCCAAAGCGGCTTCCTTCCTTCCTGCGGAGGTTAACCAGGTGGGTGTCATCACTCAGAAGCGAATGTCTTCCATGCTTATTGTGTTCGATATCTATGACGAAACCAATAAGTATTCAGAAAGCTTCATCGAGAACTACCTCGGCATCAACGTAATTCCTGTCATCAAGCGTATCTATGGTGTAGGTGACGCGATGGTGATGGGTGCCGACTACAGTATGCGTATATGGCTTAAGCCTGACGTAATGGCACAGTATGGACTTATGCCTACCGATATCTCGGCTGCTCTTGCCGAGCAGAATATCGAGGCAGCCCCCGGTCAGTTCGGTGAGCAGGGCAACCAGAGCTTCCAGTATGTGATGCGCTATAAAGGTCGTCTGAAAGACGAGCAGCAGTTCAGCGACATTATCATCCGTGCCACTCCGGACGGCAACGTGCTCCGTCTTAAAGATGTGGCTGATGTTGAACTCGGTCGTCTCTCCTATGGTTTCCATGCCACTATCAACGGCCATAAGGGTGTGGCGGCTCTCGTGTTCCAGTCTCCCGGTTCTAATGCGACTCAGGTCGTAAACGAGATTGTCAAAGAACTTGACCGTTTCCAGAAAGAGGCTCCCGAAGGTCTGAAGATCGGTTACACTCTTAATGTGAACGACTTCCTCTTCGCGTCAATTCATGAGGTAATCAAGACCCTTATTGAGGCGTTTGTGCTGGTGTTCCTTGTGGTGTTCATATTCCTTCAGGACTTCCGTTCAACCCTCATCCCTATGATTGCCATCCCTGTGGCTCTCGTGGGCACATTCTTCCTCCTCTATATCTTCGGATTCTCCATCAACCTCCTCACACTCTCCGCTTTGGTGCTTGCCATCGCGATTGTGGTCGATGATGCGATTGTGGTGGTGGAAGCGGTGCATGCCAAGCTCGACCAGGGCTATCAGTCTGCACGCCGCGCATCAATCGACGCTATGAATGAGATCGGCAGCGCCATCGTGTCGATCACCCTTGTGATGATGCTCGTGTTCATCCCCGTGTCTTTCATGGGAGGTCCTTCGGGTGTCTTCTACCGTCAGTTCGGTCTTACCATGGCTATGGCCATCGGTCTCTCTGCTATCAACGCGCTTACGCTATCTCCCGCACTCTGTGCCCTCTTCCTTAAACCCCACAAGGTGTCGAAAGAAGATGAGGATCCCACAGGAGGATATGATGTGGTTCCGAAAGAGCAAGCGGAGAAACTTCCGTTCTCCAAAAGATTCTTCTACTGGTTTAACGTAGGTTTCGATGCTCTTCTTGGCAAATACAAAAAATCAGTAAGCTTCTTCCTTAATCATAAGTGGATCAGCTTCGTGTCTGTACTTGGATCCATAGCAGTGCTTGTATGGCTCATGGCCGTGACCCCCACCGGACTTGTCCCCAACGAGGATACCGGTTCTCTCATGGGTGTTGTCGACATGCCGCCGGCAACCTCTCTTGAGAAGACCAAGGCAGTCATGGACAAAGTGGACAGCATCGCCCGCACAATCCCTGCAATCGAGACAACAACCGCTATCACCGGTTATAGCTTCGTGGGAGGTCAGGGCAACACCTATGGTTCTTTCATCGTAAAGCTTAAAAACTGGGATGACCGCGATGCCAAGACAGAAAACGCAACGGTAATTGTGCAGCAGCTCGTGCAGAAATGCTCACAGATCAAAGATGGCCGTGTCATGTTCTTCCAGCCTCCTATGATCACCGGTTACGGTGCGACCAACGGTTTCGAGCTCAAGCTTCTTGACAAGACAGGCGGAACGCTCGACAACTTCTTCAAGGTTTATCAGAACTTTATCGCGGCGCTTAATGCCCGTCCGGAGATTGCGATGGCCTATTCTACCTTCAACCCGTCATTCCCCCAGTATATGGTTGATATTGACGTGGCGAAAGTGAAACAGGCAGGCCTCACCCAGAATCAGGTGCTTTCCGCACTCCAGGGTTATTACGGCGGTATGTATGTCTCCAACTTCAATAAGTTCGGTAAACTTTACCGCGTGATGATGCAGGCTTCTCCGGAATCCCGCGTCACTCCAGAAACTCTGAAGCAGATCAAGATCCGCAACGGCTCACAGATGGCTCCCATCGACAACTTCGTCAAGCTGACCCGTGTTTATGGTCCTGACGTGATCAACCGTTTCAACATGTTCACCTCGATCAATATCACCGGTAACACAACTCCGGGATTCTCGTCAGGTCAGGCCATCGAGGCTATCGCCCAGGTTGCCGAGCAGACTCTCCCTGTAGGTTTCGGTTATGACTTCGCCGGTCTTACACGTGAGGAGGCTGCCACAGGCTCCGGACAGACAGCTTATATCTTCGGTCTTGTGCTTCTCTTCGTATATCTTATCCTCTCCGCACAGTATGAAAGTTATCTCCTCCCCTGGGCCGTTATCCTCTCCGTTCCCTTCGGCCTTATGGGTACCTTCATATTCGCGAAATTCATGGGCATCACCAACAACATCTATCTGCAGATCGCGCTGATCATGCTTATCGGTCTTCTTGCCAAGAACGCCATCCTTATCGTGGAATTCGCGCTCGAGCGCCGCCGCACGGGCATGAGTATCTTCAACTCCGCACTTCAGGGTGCTGTGGCCCGTCTGCGTCCTATCCTCATGACCTCTCTCGCCATGATCATCGGTCTTATCCCTCTGATGATAGCCACAGGCGCGGGTGCAAACGGTAACCAGGCTCTTGGCACCGGTGCCATCGGCGGCATGTTGATCGGTATGATTCTTCAGGTATTGTTCGTTCCGGCTTTGTTTATGGCCTTCCAGGCTCTTCAGGAGAAACTATCTCCTCCGAAGTGGAAAGACACCGATAACTCTGGAATCTCTTCCGAGCTTCAACAGTATTTGCCCAATAAATAAGAATTTAGTATTTATGCATTCATGGTAGTTTCGTACCTACGGACTCCATGAATGCACAAAACACTGATCAACATGAAACTATATAAGTTATGCGCGATGGGCGCAGTGATGTCGGTGGTATTTTCAAGCTGCCACATCTACAATAAATACCAGCTTCCGGCAGAAGAAAGCGCTATTGCCGCCGACTTCAAGAAAGCCACCGAAGCTCCGGCAGACTCCACGACTCTCCCCTATCTCGGATGGGAAGACGTGTTCAAAGATCCGAAACTTCAGACTCTGATACGTCTCGCTCTGGCCAACAACACAAATCTTGAGAATGCCAAACTCAACGTTGACATTGCCCATGCCCAGCTGAAAGGTGCGAAACTCAGCTATTTCCCCTCACTTGCTTTCACTCCCAACGGTGGAACTGCAAGCTATGGCGGAAGCCATATGAACTGGAGCTATACTCTTCCCCTTGCCGCTCAATGGGAAATCGATGCTTTTGCCAAGATTCTCAACCGCAAGCGTGGAGCGCAGATGAACTATGAGATGAGCCAGGCTTATGAACAGGCCACCCGTTCTCAGATTGTCTGTGGAGTAGCTAATGTGTATTACTCTCTGGTCATGCTCAATCAGCAGCTCGATCTCACCAAACGCACTTCAGAAATATGGAAAGAGCAGGTCGAGACTATGGAACTTCTCAAGAATGCAGGACGCACAAATGAGGCAGCAGTGGTGCAGAGCCGTGCGAACCTCTACAACATCATGAGTTCCATCCCCACTCTTGAGATCTCCATTCATGAGCTTCAGAACACGATGTCACTTCTTCTGAACACTTATCCCCAGACTTGGGAAGTGACCTCCGACCTCAACTTTGATCTCCCGGCCCAGGTGGTGAACGGTGTGCCTTTGCAGTATCTTGCCACACGTCCTGATGTGCGTGCGGCAGAGCGTTCTCTTGCAGCTGCATATTATTCAACCAACAGCGCACGCGCAGCATTCTATCCTTCGATTGTGATTTCCGCACAGGGTGGTTTCACCAACCTTCTCGGAAGCATTATCAAGAACCCGGGTGAATGGTTCGTGCAGCTTGCCGGCCAGCTTACTGCTCCCATTTTCTCACGCGGACAGAACATTGCCACCCTGGAGGCAGCGAAAGCCCAGCAGAAACAGGCGATGAATAATTTCGAATATGCCGTGCTTGCAGCAAGTGCCGACGTAAGCGATGCTCTTGTTTCTTACAACCAGAATGAGAAACGTCGCGAGTATCTCGAACTTCAGGTTGACCAGCTCGAAAAATCTGTGGAATACACCAACGAGCTTTTCATGTATAACTCAAGCACAACCTATCTCGAAGTGCTTACCGCCCGCTCAGGACTTCTTAATGCTCAGCTCGCCTGCATAGCCAACTGGCATGAGAAAGCATCCTCGCTCATCTCCCTCTATCAGGCTGTGGGCGGCGGAAGATAATTTAACCTTAAATCTATTCGTTATGGCAAAAATCAGCCCTCTTGCACTTGTTCATCCGGATGCCAAACTCGCTGACAGCGTAGTGGTGGATGCGTTTGTATATATCGACCGGAATGTGGAAATCGATGAGAACTGCCACATCCATTCACATGCAAGCGTGCTCTCCGGATCCAGAATCGGCAAAAACAATGAGATTTTCGAAAGCGCGATAATCGCAGCGAAACCTCAGGATTTCCGATGGAAAGGCGATGACTCTCTTGTGGTGATCGGAGACAACAACAAAATCCGCGAGCAGGTAATCATCAACCGCAGCATCCACCCCAATGGAGAGACCTATATAGGCAACGACACCTTCATAATGGCTCAGTCTCACATCGGACACGACTCATCGATAGGTGACCATTGCGTGATTGGCAACTCCGTAAAAATTGCTGGAGACGTAAAAATCGGCAGATGCTCCATTCTCTCCTCTCATGCCCTCGTGCATGAGAAATGCGAGATCGGCGACTGGGTACTTATAAAAGGAGGTTGCCGAGTCAATGGAAATGTGCCTCCTTTTGTGGTGATGGCCCATAATCCCATCTCATATTATGGAGTAAATGCTTTCATCCTCAAAAAGGGTAATAAATCAGACGCTATCATCGATGACATTGCCAAATGTTATCGCCATGTCTATCAGAACAGCGCCTCTGTATTCAATGCCTTGCGCAGAATACACGAAGACATCGAACCCTCTCCCGAGAGAGACGCAATCATCAACTTCATTGAAGGTCATGGCATGAAACTTGCCGCTCTCCCCCAGATCGATATGGACTGACATAATCAGACACACAATAAATAAAACCGGACATTCATGATGCCCGGTTTTATTTTTACTGATCCTTACACACAAGCTTATAAATACGGTAAGAACAAGCTTATCTTTCCTTACATTGCCAATAGCGCGAATATCATATCTTCACAGAACAAGATGTAAGATTGCAATATTACTACTTTTCTTACTTTTCTTAAGCTAAAGAAGCTTTATTCAAGCCGGAATAGGCCACACTTCCACTTAAATTGTTTATATTTGCAAAACCAAAACTAACAAATGACCTATGGATCTGAAAAAACTTGCCATACGTTCCCTATCTGGCCTCATCTATATAGGGATAATCATTGGCTGTGCGTTATGGGGCATTTTCCCCTTCTCCTGGATGGCTGCTGCTTTTGGCGTAATTGCTGTGATTGAATTTGAAAAAATCACACGGGAACTTACGTCAAATACTATTCCGGTAATGCTTCTTGACGTGGCCGGAGCCGTATCACTCGCTTTTGCCTGGATGTTGTGGCCTGTTTTGATATGGGTTTTCATTATCCTGTGCAGGCTTACTCTCGAGCTATATATCAAAAGCGATACCCCTCTGGCGAATATGGCCCGATCCCTAATGTCGCAGGTATATATTGCAGTGCCCCTGGCGCTCATGTGCTGCATAGGAGAATGGTGGAATCTTCATCTTGTACTGGCTATATTCTTCATGATTTGGATCAACGATACGGGTGCTTTCCTTGTGGGTTCTATGTTAGGCCGTCATCGTCTGTTTGAAAGAATATCTCCTAAAAAATCCTGGGAAGGATTTTTCGGTGGCCTTGCATTCAATATCTTTGCCGGTTATGTTTTCTGCACCTACTGTCAGGGATTCTTCGACTTTCCGATGCCGTTATGGGTATGGTTAGGTCTTGGAATAGTCACCACTCTTTTCGCTACCTGGGGAGATCTTGTGGAATCCATGATCAAAAGGAATCTCCATATCAAGGACAGCGGGAACATTATACCCGGCCACGGAGGCATACTCGACAGAATAGATTCTCTTCTTTTCGTAATGCCCGCAGCTTTCCTCTATCTCTGTATAATCTCTATGATCTACTGACGATTCTTTTCATCATAGAGAACTTAAATAATCAACCAAGTCATCTCACATAATAAAGTCGTCCCTCCACCAAACACATGGCCAGTGGAGGGACGACTTCTTTATATCGTGTAATTCCTATTTCATATTTCCTTGACAGCAGATCCCTCAAATTGGAATCATCTCATTTTATACGGAACCAATAGCCTACTGTAGCAGAAATTGTCATCTGGTTGGAAGCACTGTAGGTGTCGCTGCGCTTTGACGGGAAAATATTTCCCAAACCATAGTAAAAGCGTGCCTCAAGAGAAAGGGAATTCTTTTTAGTAATATTGAACTCAGCGCCCAGACCTGCAGAGATGCCATAATCTATTTTCTGGCTTGTGTCAATGAGCATCTGTTCATTCATACGGTTTACATAGGGAAAATCCGGAAGTGTAGCCATTTCTGCAGGATTGAAGTTGGATTTCGATGATTCACCAAGGAATAATCCTATCTGAGGACCTGCATTGAAGAAGAACCGGCCTCTTCGTCCGAAAAAGATATGGGCCATTACCGGAAGTTCAAGATAATTAAGTGTGCGACTATAATTATAAGGTGCGCCCTCGAAATCTTCCGCCCAGCCTCTCTGCACAAAATTGAGTTCGGCAATGAGTCCGAAATGATTCTCCTCTATATATCGGAATGTCACTCCACCCGTCATTCCCATCTTAAACTTCTGTCTTACAGATGGATTGAAAAACACCTGCGAGAAATCCACGCCACCCTTCACGCCCAACGACACATTCGAGGAATAGTGGGTCTGGGCAAACGAGCCGGTGGTCAGTGAGGCCGCAAGAAGCGTTGCCGCCAATATCTTCTTCTTCATTCTATTGTCTCTTTATCAATATAACCCGAAGGACGGAACTTCAGAAGATAGCTCACAGGATTGAGGAATCCACCCCAATTGCTCACTCTTCTGAACTTGAACTCTGTCTGGAGCCCCGGCTCAGACATGTTCACGATCTCATTGAAGTCTCCGCCATTCTTGGCAGTGGCATTTATGAAATAGCGGGCTATGTCGTAGCCTGTGGCTGCAAAATTCGGGAATGATTTCACCGGTGCCTGATCATACATCTCGGTGAATTCCTCTGTGAATCTCTTCACCTTGTCATCTTCCGGATCCATCCAGCAACGGGCAGGAACAACTATCTCAGCATCATTGTAATTATCCCTGAACATATCTGTGAGTGTTATCCAGCTCGGACGCCCCACAATGGATATTCTTGCCACGGGGTTATTCTCCTTGATCGCCGATACTGTATGAAGCACTTCAGCCACCTCGTTCTTCTTCTGTGGATAAGCATATATCAGATATGATTCTGAATCCGAGAAATTATAATCGGCAAGAGAATTCACTGAAAGTTTTCTTACTTTCGACTCCGGGAATTTACCGGCCACTATCTCGGCTATCGCATCACTGCCGTCTTCAACACCGACCATCAGAAGTTCTGACGACGAGTAGTCTGAAGCAATCCTGTCGGCCACTTGCTCATTGAAAAGTGCTGATGGCGTAAGTATCTGAACAATTGAGGGGTTCTCCTCATAAAGTTCATTCTTCACATCAAAGACATTCACAACCTCAAGATGATTGGAATCGCCATAATCGGCAAGAAATGCCGGGAAATTCCTGTCGGCCGTGGCCACAACTATATTTGGTTCGAAATCATCAAGAGCATCTGTAACTGTGGTCTCTGATCCTCTGCCGTCTATTACCTTGAAATTGATCTTGAATGGGGAATCTTTCATCTCATCAATGGCAAAGAGGAAACCTCTCGTAAAATCTACATCCTTCTTGGATGAAGGCTCGTCAAGAAGCATTGCCACCCTTACTTCGCGAAGCTGCTCAATGCTCGAATCCACTTTATGGATCGAATCATACATCTCCCTGATGGCTTCGGGTGTAGGCTCGGCATTGCCATCGCCTGCCACTTCCTTCTCCACCTGAACAGTCTCTACCTTAGGGATATTGATCACTTCATCTTTTTTAGGCTCACTCACGTCTTCATTGGCATCCTTCAGGGTCTCCACATCCACTCCGGTCTTCTTGGAGATTGAAGTCCAGGTGTCCTTCTTTTTCACCTTATAACTGTCGATGCTGGCAAGACGTTCCTCCTCCACAAGCTCCGTATGATAACGGTCTGCTCCTGAATTGACACTGATCCTGACAGTGTCTCCTATTCTGAAATTGTTCTCGGAAACTCCGGGGTTAGCCTTCAGAAGATCCTCTACCGAAGTGTGATAGCGCTGGGCCAATGAGTAAAGAGTGTCTCCCGGTTTTATCACATAATAAAGATATTTCTTGGAGACTATTTCAGGTGTTTGCTGGAATTCAAGTGTCTGTCCGGTCTTTAAGCCATATTTCGTTTCCGGATAGGCAGCATAAATGCTTTCAAGCGGTATGTTGTATTGTCGGGAAATACCATAAACGGTCTCCCCTTTTTTCACAACATGACGAATCGGCTCATAAACGCTGTCTACGGGTTCCTCCTCAGTTGTTACTTCTGAAACCACCGTCACCTTCCCTGTCGGATAATAAAGACGGGTGCCCTTCTTCATCTGAGAGGCATTGTTGGGGTTAAGTCTCACAAGCTCGTCAAGATTCCATCCATACTGCTTGGCAATACCATAGATTGACTCGCCCTTGTTGATTTCGTGATAATAGTATTCCTTTCCGAGAATTTCTACTTTCGGAAGATCCGGTTCTGATGCAAATGCCGGGAACACAGCAGCAAAAAGTCCCGCTATTGGGAACAGACGTGAATATTTCTTCATGATACTGCAAAATTAATAAATTATCCGCTAACAAACAACAATATCCATCCTCTCTCTGATGCTCAGGTTATCAGTGCAGGTTCAACTGGCAAGTGCAAAATTAGCGATTTGTTTGAAGAACTCAGTCTTCGGGTTTGAGAAATTGAGTTTTTTTCGAGGTCTAAGGTTAAGTTTCTTTGCCACGTTCGAGATGTATCTGTCAGAGAAGTCATTGAAATTAGACTTTTTAGGTATGTATTGACG
>JAAGKN010001069.1_pt1 | contig 50823 bp, 53 predicted proteins | sample 6206371 | NCBI WGS metagenome assembly JAAGKN01 (sample SAMN11533720, study PRJNA540317) | gut metagenome | isolation source: fecal pellets from male and female animal of same cohort | host: Peromyscus leucopus | place: USA:CA | collected 2017 | reverse complement strand
GGTCGTTGGTTCAAGTCCGACAACCGGCACCAGATTTGACTTATTGTCATTAGAACCCCTGAATGCCTTGAAAATTGGCGCGATTTCAGGGGTTCTAAATTTTTCTGTTTTGTCATACGCCAATTTGTCCAAAAAACACAAATTTAGAACCAGTCGTTTTTTAGAAAGGTCGCCCACCTGCCATACGGACAATGGATTTCCCGCAAATTCCGCCACCAATCCAAACGCGCGGTCAAAGGGCATAATTTGTGGCTTAAATTCTTTAACCTCTATTGTCAGGCGTTCTTTTTCCGTCTTCAGGTCATTTATACGCTGTTCGCACATTTGACGCACTGTGTCGCTTGTGGCTTTTCTGAAACTATCAAATAGACCTGATGTTTCTTCGTCTATTGTATGTATGCGTTTGATTTTTGCATCACGGTCGGCAAAATGACGGTCATGATGCTCTTTATAAATTTCTGATGCCAACGCACGCCCAAGGGCGATATTATTATTACTGGGTGTTATGTGCTTTAATAATGCTTCAAAATCGGCATGCATAAGGGCGGGCTGAATATACATTTGTTTCCGGTTTTCGCATTTGGGGTTTTGGCATTGGTAATACGGATATCGTATACCTCCGCGTCCGGTTGAATGGCTGCCCGTTAGTGGGCGACCGCAATGCGAGCAAAGAACATAACCCTTTAATGGGAATGTGGGGTCGTCTTTGTTATATATGTTCTTTTTCAGACGATTTACTTTACGTAATCTGTCCTGAACACGATTAAATGTTGCAATATCTATCAGCGGTTCAATATGCCACCTTTGCGCTGGGATGTCCCATTTTGGATATGCAAAAAAGCCCGTGTATTTATCTTCGGTCAGCATATCTTTGACCTGTGTCAAACTGACTTTCTTTAACCCACATTCGGCGCGACATTTATTTACATATTGTTGTACGTCCACAATATGCATAAATTCGGCATTAGCAAAGCCCTGTATCGCGTTGCGTATAATGGACGCTTCCGGTTCCTTGGCGACCAATATTTTATTGCGTCCATCTTTCTTAAACTCGTATCCGCATGGCGGTTGAAACACCCAATAACCCTGTTTGACGCGTTCAAGCATTTTTGCCTTGTTCTTTTCCGCGTTTTCTTCGCGCCATAGCTGTCCTTGTGCTGCTTTAAGAGTTGCTATAAATTTACCAATAGGCGTTTTTTCCAGTATGCCTTCCACTGTTGCTAAAATATGACCAACTTTTTCCAGCGCAGCACGAATTACATTAAAATCACCAGCATCACGTGAAAGCCGTTCAATATCATAAAACAAAATAACATGTGGCTCTTTGATTTTTAATAATAATGCAAGCATTTTATTTAATTGCTCGCGATTTTCCATTGCTTTGCCAGATACGCCACAGTCGCGGAACACATCTACAACTGTTAAATGATTCTGTGTCGCCCATTGGCGACACAGTTCTTCTTGGCTTTCTATTCCATGTCCATTATATACCTGACCGGGTGTTGACACTCGGCAATATATTATGCATTTCCTGATTTGTTGTTGCATACAGCACCTCGTTAAATATGGAATTTATTGTTATTGTCCAATAGTCGCGCAATTTTTCCACTTGTTCATCAGTCAGGTTTGCGCCATCTGCCCCCAAATATTTTCGGCACCATTCAACGTTCTGCGTCGTCGCCATCGCATAAACCATTTAGTCTGCGTTCTGGCTTCGGTGCTTCCGATAATCAAAACATTGTTTCCGCTTGATAACATATATTATAACTTTGTTTTTGTGATTGTTTTTGTGTTAACTACTTTGCCACCGATAATTGTTAACTCAACACTACCATACTTAATGTCATTGATTGTATTATGTAATTCTCCATCGGGCAGGTTGTCGCATTGTCTGCTGATAATATTTATTTTTGTGTCTTTGCGTTGAATTGTAATGGTATCTGTTCCTTCGTATGAGCGCAATTTATCCAGCACTGCTGCCTCATCTCCACTAACACAATGGCTATAGGTGTTCCATACCTTGAAACGGTCGCCAAAAAACTGTTGAAATAACGCATTAAGATTTATCAAATAATAACTATCTGGCAACTCCTCTGCGTCGCGATTTAGTTCCAAATCCAATTCAGATAGCACCGCGGCAGAACCATCATTTTCAACAATCAAAAATGTATTCCCGTCTTTTTGTTTTGCTAATGCACAATAATAAGCAAACTCCAAATTGTTCATCGGATATTTTGGTATCCATAGTTCTTTGCCATCTTCCTCGTCCATAACAAATCGGGGAAATCCAAATAAACATTGTTTTGCGCGTTTGATTTTATCTATTGAAAAGCCAACATTGCGTAGTCGTGTTATAATTGCAATGAATGCTAAATCTGGTTTTGAGAATTTACGCCATTTACCGCTGCTTTCTGTTAAAATACCATCCAGCAATCCAACAGAATCCCAATAATTTATTGTACGGTATGTTGTTGACGAATCTTTGACACTGAATTTCTTTTCGCGCAAATGTGGATTTTGCCCCAAATAATTAGCCCACACGAAGAAATTGTTTATACTTCTGCGCGAATGAATATATCCATCATGACTTGCCATTTGTGCCTCTTTGTTTGTAAATTATACAATCAGGTATAATTTTGTAAGTGTTTTTTATCACAATCAATCATAATACATACATTTATTAACTGTAAAAAATCGGTAAAATGCAGGCGATAACGGTAAACATCAACACCTCAGATACATCTTTTTGTTTACAAAATATTATTCTCACATAAGCGTTTACCCATAAAATCTGACTGTAATAAAATAATTGCGCTGGTGTAATGCCAGCGCAAACGAGTTATTTCTTTCGCAAATATTCTGCTGCGGTATATAAATCAATATGCGAACCATCGTTTTTATATAAGCGGAATTTGTATCTGTCAAGAACCGATACTCTTGCGCCCTTTGCCATTGAAAAGCAATAGCCTGCTTTATTCAGATATTCCAAACCAACATAGTCTTTTATTACCGCAAGATGTATCATCTCATCTAATTTACCCTTTGATATGCAAGCGTCAAATGATTTTATAATATGGTTGTTTTCAATATAAACGGGCAATTCATTTTGATAATTGTCCTTTTGATTATCATCTGTATTACACAAATATACTATAAGTAATGCAGGAATGGCTATTACCCAACCAATAATAGCCAATCTTTTACCAAACTTTGTTTCTGCTAATGAGTTCAATGAATTTTGCGCCATAGTTATATCCTTATTTTATGCCATTGTTTTCTGCATAATTCAGAATGCCTTGGACGTAATGCGCTGGAAATTCAACGCGTAGATTGCCTCTTTTTCCATACACTTTTATTGATATTCCTTTGTTTTTGTGTTGATTCAAATAAGCCTTATCTAATTTTATGACAAAATATTCTTCAGTTCGGCATGTTGAACTCGTACAGTGCGGAATAGAGTCTGTTGCTTCAAAATCCATAGTTTTACCATCAGAATCCAAAGCGCTTTGTGGATATGTCCACTGTGGCGACCATATATATCCACTTATTGCAAAAAGAGCATTTCTATTATCTGTATGTGATATGCGCAATCTGCTGTGTACACGAGCACCAGCGCAGTTAAACATCGAATCCGTCCCATCGTTGCAAGTGCTTTTTAATGGCATTTCACAACTTGTAATACCAGAAAAATCATCTGTTGTGCAAGTGATTGAATTTTCAACTTCCTGAGCAGTTTTTAATGTCGTGACCTGCACACATGCCGATAAAGCGATTATGCTGGATAGCAGTATGGTTCTTCTCATATTTTTCTCCTTTGGGTTGTGTTAAAAAGTGTATGAGATTCCGGCATAGCCCTGATTTATAGCCTGTAAGCCGAATTTGTTGGATAAGTAGTTTGTACAACGATATCCAATGCGGGTACAGAAATGCGCCGTCCAGTTCAATACAACGCCCAGATTAAGGTCATAAAATGCTGAATTTTTATTCCATGTATCCTGATGGTAATAGTCGTTATCGTATTCGTCTATAAATTCTCCATAATTAAATCCCCAGCCAGCCCCAATGCCAAAATCCAAATCAAGCCATTTAACAACGGGTAAATAATAATGTTCACGCATGCCGACATTTATAATTGTGCCACGAGCATCCATTGGATAACTAATATAATTATAATAATTTGGTGCATCCTGTGTGCCGCCTGCCATATAATCTACAAACCCCTCTGTTTCAAATCGCTTAAATCGCAGTGCGCCCGCCAATTCTACACCGAGGATGTCATCATATTTGTAAATGCTACTTTTTTGATTGGAATAAAAGTCTGTGATACCATAATAGATGTTATCAGCGCCATTGACCGCCCCGTATGCAATATCAAGCCCGACCCTGAATTTTGCAACTTGCTCTGGCTGTGGTAATCCTGTATCTGCATATGTATTTGCGCTGATAATTGTTGTGGCAAGTATTATTGTCCTCAATTTTATTATTTTTGTCATCAAACACCCCTGTATTAATATAAAAACCACCAATTTGCATTGATGGTTGGAGTTTAATCACAATCGCTTGAATTGCGTGGTTTATTCAAGTATTCACCACACTCCAACCTATATAGATTGGAGTTTTTATCGTCCCTGCGGACGCAAGCGGTGGGTGATTAAGCCCAACCAACAGAATACCTGTCGGCAAATTCATTTTATAATGGCAGGAATATTTTTGCAATCAGTATTTATAAATAAGAAAATGCGCTGGATTTTGCCCAGTGCAAATAATACAAAAATCTTAAAATTTATTGTTTTAACCTGTTTTTTACTTCTATCCGATATCCTGAACTAGTCAATACCTGAATGTATACTCTATTCAAATCTTTTTTGCCAAATACCTTCGGGTTGATTGGATATCCGATAGTTGCGCGAGAAGGAACTGCTAAATTATCACCCGGACGACAATAAATAGGCTTAGAGTTTTGTTCCGTACAATTGTTTTTATCATTCCACCACAAGGCATAACAATCCCATCCTTCCGCAGTATGATATTTATCTGACCCCAAATAGACAGTATGATTCCCCTTGTTTCGTATCATAATGTGCATTTTATTTTTACGCAGACGCAATTCGGCATATAATCTATCTCGTGGAACATACGGAAATACGCTAAAAATTGTGACCCCGCATGTCCCCAGCGCAGTCATCGCTGTCACAATAAACATTCCCAGATTAGTGTGGTCTCCGTATTGCCATTGAAACCACGTCGCCAGCGCCACACATGCCGTCAACACAAAAAATATTAAAATTGCCTTTATATTCCGCATAGGAAGCCCCAGAATTATAATTATTTAATTGGCACAAAACACTTTGGGCTCTCCGCTACAATAATGCCATTAGTATCATAAACATAACATTGAACCCAGTGAATCCCTGTATACATTGTGCATTCTTTTCTTATGGTTATGCGATTTTCTGTCTTGTCCACCTCGCAATCCAAAATGCTCCCCCTTAGACAACCGGCTCGCATCGCTTCTTCTCCAGTATTTACAATCTGCCAACGTATCTTATATGGAGGTGGACAGTTAGTAATCGCTTCAAACCTAAGGTCTTTATGCTTCGGAAGAGGAAAAACTGTAAATTTATCAAAATGTTGCCAAAGTTCATCTACTTTTATTTTAGGTATAATGCTAACTTGGTAGCGCAACTGTTTCTTTGCGGTTGGTTTATCAGCGTGAGAAGCACCTACTGGCAAATCAAGTCTTTGCAAACATTGTTTATATGCGCTGTTTGCCGGTTGTGCATGTAAAGCGTCTTCTACCTCTTGTATCTTTTCTTTAAGAAAGGCCTCATTTAGAATCTGCAAGTTTGTATCCGCGCTCATGGTTAACATTTTTTTGATAAAAACATCTACAGAGTCTAACCATTTTAATAAATATTTCTTTTTTACCTCATTGCCCTCCCAGGTTTGAGAAAACCATTCCCCTGGGTTGGCAGGATTTTCTAATTCTAGATTTGGGCCTAAAATAGCCAAAGCATTTTCCTTAAAATGAAGTAAAGAATCATATAATGAGTATTCAGTTTTATACGATAACGCCGCTAAGGTCGTAATTGCTATTGATGCTGGTTTATTTTGGCGTAGTTTATCTGATGCAAACATTTCTGAAGCGTGTTTTTTTAATATTTGCACCATGTTTTGTAGTGGAGTGCGAACATGATTTGCTGGCAACGGCGCCATTTCATTCATGAGTCGTACAACACCTTTATGTTTAGATTGCTTTGATATTTCATCAAACCATTTAATATATCCTTTAGGATTGGACTCAAGCCATTGTTCCGCCCGATTAACAACTTTAATTGCTGTATCCAAGAACCGTGCTTTATCTGGATGTTTGAGCTTTAAATGATTTATCCTATCTGCATATTCATATCTTGCAGGTACAACGTCCATACTAAATTTTTTAGGAAAACTCAAAGTATAACACATAGGCCAGGACTTTTTATCAGCATTAAGGCAGGGGTTATCTTTGTTAGCTTCACTCAATCTTTGATTTACTGCTTCTTTTATTTCTTTTGAAGATTTTAATATATCGCCTCTAGTTAGTTGTACGATTATATCTAAATCAAATTCTTCTCCAACTCCAGGTCGCACAACCGTTCCTAATGCAAATGAGCCTTGTGGATATATAATTGGGCCATAATCTCTGAAAAACTGTCCTGAGTTTAGCCACTGACCGATAGCCTCGTATTTCGCCCGAGCATTTTCACGTTGTGCATCAGTAATACCGAGACTAGCTGCATATTCTGCTAACAATTGTTCAAGTTGTTTTTCAGAAATTTGTGGCATTGGATTCCTTTAGTCAATTTTATCATCATAAGATGCTTCGCCCTTTTTTATGCCACGCTTTGCCAATTTATAAGCCCACAATGGTATTTTTAACGAAGAATCATCTAATTCATATTTTCTTGCATAGAGTTTATCCAGTGCTTCTTTTAAACACTCATCTGATATGCCAGAATTGCCAGAACAGTTCAATTGGTTAAATTGTCTTGCTTTATTATATAAAACGTCATACATTTTGCCAGATGTAAAATGGGCATTTGATATAGCATTGGGATTTAAAAAGGTCATTAATGCAGATAAAATTGCAACATAAGTTCCGAATAAAACACTAAAATGTCCTGGTAATTCAATAGCAGCAAGAACACCGACTGCTGTTAATGGGATTCCAATTAAATAATGCAACCATTTCCAACCGCCTGCCGCACAAAAATGTCCTTTTGCTGAATATAATGCACAAATTTGAAGCTTCCTTGCTTCTTCTTTGATTCCTTCGCGAAATATTGTCATTTTCTATTTCTCACTATATTAATGGTTGATTTCATTATAGGTATAAATCCTGCTGATTTCAAGGTGTGAAATGCTTTCTTGAAGATATTAATCTGATATTAAGTCGTCGCGCTGACCTTCTTTATCTTTCCTCTCTATAAAAATATATTATTATCCCAGTTCTAGTCTGCTCTGTGGTATAAACCCCCAGAAGTATGGGAAAATGGCAAAAACTATGCCGCATGTGGCAATAGTTCCAGAATACCGGATTTCTCTATAATCTGTGCGGTTTGCGTTATTTCTTGGACAAACTGGTTCCAAGTTCCGTCCCAAAGGTGCACCAGAATTTCCGCGGATTCCCCGCGGATTTTTTGTTTTGGATGCCACATTGAATTGATTTTTCTTGTAAATTGTGATATAATGGCAACCAAGAACATATGCGATAGAAATGTCGCCATTTTTTATTATCCCGCCCCGCGCGGGATTTTTTATTTAACACAATGGAGTCAATATGAAAATAAGTGAGCAAGGAATCGAGTGGCTAAAAAAACTAGAAGGGGCCGTCAAAATAGATAACAAGCATGTTATTTATGACGATAAAACCGGGTGCCCTGTTACAGCCGCAGGGGTATTACCGCCCGGTGCAACGATTGGATATGGTCATCTGGTAAAACCAGGCGAGGATTTTCGTGGTGGTATAACAGAGGTACAAGCAATAAATTTATTGCGCTCTGATATAGCTATGGCTGAACGTGCCGTGCGCGATAATATTACAGTGCCAATAACACAAAATCAGTACGACGCATTAGTGTCATTAGCATATAACATAGGCAACGGGGCATTTGCAAATTCTACGGTTGTGCAATATATAAATAACCCAGACTTTATAAGTTCCAGGTATCCAACATTAGAGGCCGCATGGCGTGCATGGAATCGAAGCCAAGGAACGGTATCTAATGGACTGATTAACAGACGCAATTATGAATGGAATCTGTATAACAATGGTTTGTATTAAATATGCGTTTACTTTGATGTTTTCGTAATATATATTATACATTATGAAAAAATATATTATTGTTTTGCTGTTATTGATTGGCTGCATGCCGACGTATAGTCAATCATGTGAATATTGTGGGGACTGGATTTATTCCGGCTTTCAATATGCCGGTCTCGTAACGGTGGATTGTCAGGCTGTATCCCATGATTTTGAGAATACCAATATTCACATCAAAGAAAATTCTTTTCGGCAGACATATTCTGTGGATAATAGGCAAAAACAAATAGATGGCATAGATATTATTAAAGTTGCTGCGGACGAATATGAAAATGCACCTTCCATTTTGGTATCAAAAGATGGTAACGTAGTTCAAAAGCTATATATAGTTGCGCCAGATGAAATATATATATTATCGGACGGATGTCGATTTTATTTTAGCCGTGAATATTAGCTCTGTTGTCTAGTCTTGTACTGGCTGAGTTTCAAATATATAAAGATAATCGCTTTGTGTATTCGTTCCTGCTGACATTTGGGGGGATTTTTAGGCACAATGTTCTCGAACCAAGGAGAACAAGCCATGATGCTTAAAATGAAAATATATTCAACCATTTTGGTAATATATGAAATCGCAGCGGTTATGTTGCTGCATTGCCCGCGTACTTGTGACGCGCTGTTGTCCGGCAAATTCTGCATGGACAGTGTGTATAAGTACTTTATCTTCTGCTTTGCGATACCGGCGCTGGCATCGATTATCGTGATGTGGATAATGTCGATTATACATTCCATTCGTCGTCGTCATTCGCTGTTGTATCGCGCCCAGACTGCGGTCGAAGACGTTGCGCGTTCTTTCCAGAAAAAGATTCGCGAATCCATATCTGGCAAGGATTTGGAAAAGTACATTATCGCAGCGGTTCTGGCCGGGGTTAAAAAATATTCCGACTATCATCCAAATATGCGCAAAGCAATAGATGGCATAATCGGTGCCATCGGGGGTGACGAAGACAGTGATGCAGACGACAGTCACAGCACACGTCAAACCAAAAGCGTTGCCAATAAGAAGAAAAGAAAATAATCGCTAAGAAAACACCGCCGTATTCCGGCGGTGTTTTTTAATGAGTCTTGTCGTTTTGCAAATTATCTAATTGGCGCTTTAGTTTTTCTTTGCGCTTATCTAATATATCATGGACCACGGCAACGTACATTGCGCCGCCTATCATTGCCGGGTATACATACAGTCCCGCCTGCTGATGCAAATCATGATTTGCCAGGTTCAGCACCAACATACTAAGAATTGTTACCAGTTCTGCAATCAGCGTCGCCAACATGCGCCCGCTTAGCCGACATATAGACCGAAAGGTCTGTTTAATTTGATGCAATTGCACGCGCTGTTGTGCATATTTTTCGGGATTGGTACTATACATCATATCCAACAGGTCAAAGTATTCCCAGCACTTGGCTATTAGATTTTGATTTATCGGTGTGTTGGCGCGTTCAAAGATAGACATCGTTACTATTCCGTATATTAGATTATTGTCATGGCATTATATCGCCTGTTTGCGGATTGTCAACTTGGGCGATATTGTTATTGCAAAACTCTAAAATCGGTATAATATAAAAGGCGTAATATTTTAGGGGTAAAAAATGCCAGCAAAAACAATTAATGACATTGTCGCCTTGTGCAAGCGGCGCGGTTTTATTTTCACAGGTTCTGAGATTTATGGTGGCCTTGGTGGGGCATACGACTATGGCCCGTATGGGGTTGAATTAATGCGCAATATCCGCAACGCATGGTGGAATGCGATGGTCTATTCGCGCAATGACATCGAAGGCCTTGATGCGGCATTGATAAGCAATCGCTTGATGTGGAAGTATTCCGGCCACGAAGGCAGCTTTTCAGACCCATTGGTTGAATGCAAAAAGTGCGGTGCCCGCATGCGCCAGGACAAAATGGCCGACCCGACCAAATGTGACAACTGTGGCAGCGCGGATTTAACCGACCCACGTGCGTATCAGCTAATGATGGGGCTGTCGATTGGTGCGACCGCCGATGGTGCAACCAATGCATATCTGCGCCCGGAAACGGCAACAACGACATATGTTAATTTCAAGAATGTCTTAGATGCAAAACCGCACAAACTGCCGTTTGGTATCGCCCAGATTGGCAAGGCATTCCGTAATGAAATCTCGCCGCGCGGCTTTGTTTTCCGCATGCGCGAGTTTGAACAGGCCGAAATGCAGTACTTCGTTCGTCCGGACCAAGACGAACAGTACTTTGAGATGTGGCGTGCGGCCCGTCTGGCATGGTGGACGGATGTCTTGGGTATCCCGGCGACCAGCCTGCGTTTAACCCCGCATGATAAATTGGCGCACTATGCCAAGGCCGCGGTTGATATTGAATATGCATTCCCGGATGGCTTTGACGAGGTAGAAGGCGTACATAACCGCCAGGATTTTGACCTGGGCTCTCATACCAAGGGGCAGGGGGAATTCAAAATCAACGCCAATGTAATGGAGAACAAGGACAGCACGGTAAAACTGTCATACAGCGACCCGCAAACCGGCGAAAACTTTATCCCCTATGTAATCGAAACCGCGATGGGGGTAAATCGTGCGATGCTGGCTGTGCTGCATAACGCATATACCGAAGAAGAATTGCCGGATGGCAAATCGCGTTTGGTCTTGAAACTGCGTCCGCAGCTTTCGCCGGTAAAGGCGGCGGTAATCCCGCTGGCGCGTAATGTCCCGGAATTGGTAAACATTGCGACTGATATTGAAAATGATTTGCGTCGTTTGGCCATTGGCCGCATTGAATTGGAAAATTCCGGCAATATTGGTAAAAACTATCGTCGTCATGATGAAATCGGAACGCCGGTTTGCATAACTGTTGACCATCAGACACTGGAAGATGGCACTGTTACATTGCGTCTGCGTGACACGATGGAGCAGCGTCGTATCCCCGTCGCAGATGTGCCGGCGGCCGTGTTGGAAATTATCAACGGATAAAAGAAATCCCCCATTCGGGGGATTTTTTATTCGCGCCATATAACAGATTCAAACATGGCATTTATCTTTTCGCGCATCGCGTCGTCAAAGAACTGATTTCGCTCTGCCGCAGTGGTGTTGTGGTCGGCGTCTTCAAAGTGCGGAATATATTTTTGCACTGCAAAATTTTTTACACCGCGTTCTGATAATATTTCTGCGATTTTAATTAAATCATTTTTTGATACAAAACGCGGGTCGCAAGTGGTTCGCACTTCAAAATCCTTGCCCGTGCGTTGCCACACGCCCAGCGATTCCATCATTCGGTCGTATGCCGTCGCGTGCCCCACCAATTCTTGGTATTTTTCACGCGTTGCCTTGAAATCCAGACCAATCCAGTCAATTAAATCCGATGCCCGTTGCAGAACTTCTGGATAAAATCCGTTTGTATGCAACCCGATGTTAAAGCCTAAATCGCGCACGCGACGCATAAATACAATTGTGGCATCATGCTGCATTAATGCCTCGCCACCGGAAAATACGACGCCTTCTAATTTACCGCGCCGCGATTGCAGCCATTCGTATATCTTTTCCGGGTCGTATTCGCCGTCGCCGGTATTTTCCAGATGGGGGTTGGAACAGTACGCACATCGAAACGGGCACCCGCGCAGAAATAAAACCGCTGCCAATTTCCCCGGATAATCAATCGTCGTAAAGGAAACCAGCCCCCCAATCTGAATATCTTTCATAATGCTTACGCCGCCTTTTTCATTAAGTCGCTGTGACGCTGGCCGGTTGTTAAGCAGTTGGATTCTTTGAAGGTCTTGCGTTCGCAGAATTCTGAATATTTGCCAATATTGAAATTAGAAACAGGTCGTATAAAACCCATAGAGCGTGAAAAACGTTCACACGGTGTTCTCTGTAATGTTTCTGCTTCTCCCATATATTCCTCCTTTCGTTTTTATGGTTGGCGTTTTTTATTGTTCATTGGATGCCGCACGGCGTGCCGCGATTTCTGCGTCGCACTTCGGGCAAAATTCGTAATTCCCGGCCAGGTACCCATGCTTTGGACATATCGAGAACGTCGGCGTCAGCGTCATGTACGGAATCCGATAGTTTTCAAATATCGTCCGAACGATTTTCTGGGCTGCATCCCCACTGGATACCGGTTCGCCCATATACAGGTGCAACATTGTTCCCCCCGTATACTTGCGCTGCAGTTCTTCCTGGTGTTCCAAGGCGACAAACGGGTCGTCTGTGAAGTTTACCGGCAACTGCGTGGAATTGGTGTAGTATGGCGCGTCCTTTGTTCCCGCGGTAATAATATCCGGGAAGTTCTTGGTATCAGTTTTTGCAAAGCGATACGAGCATCCCTCTGCCGGTGTTGCCTCCAGATTAAACAGGTTGCCTGTCTGTTCCTGGAAGTTCGCCAGATTTTCACGGATGAAATCCATTACGTCGATAACCAGCTTTTTACCAAATACTGTCGCGATGTTTTCTGCGCCGTTTGTAAAGTTCAAAACCATTTCATTCGCACCGTTAACACCGATGGTCGAAAAGTGATGATTCCAGTCGCCCAGGTAGCGTTTAGTAAACGGATACAGCCCGCGTTCCATATTTTTGGATATAATCTTGCGCTTGATTTCCAAGGCATCGCGTCCTAAGTCCAACAGGCGTTTCAGTTCGCGGAACAAGCCATCGCGGTCGCCCTTGTGGGTGTATCCCAGACGTGCCAGGTTAATTGTCACAACCCCGATTGAACCCGTCTTTTCGGCCGAACCAAACAGTCCCCCACCGCGTTTAAGCAGTTCGCGAACATCTAGACGCAGTCTGCAGCACATAGAGCGCACATCCGTCGGATTCAAGTCAGAGTTCAAGAAATTCTGGAAATTCGGGATTCCATATTTTGCCGCCAAATCAAACAAAGGTTTTACATTTGGGTGGTGCCACGGAAAATCCGGCGTGATATTGTATGTCGGAATCGGGAACGTAAAGGGGCGGCCCTGCGCGTCGCCTTCGGTCATAACTTCCAAGAAGGCCTTGTTAATCAAATCCATTTCATGCTGCAGGTCGCCGTATGTAAAGTCCACCTGCTTTTTGCCGATAAACGGATGCTGGTTCTTCAAATCTTCCGGACAGGTCCAGTCGAATGTAAAATTAATAAACGGCGTCTGCGTCCCCCAGCGGCACGGTACCGCACAGTTAAAGATAAGGGTCTGCATTGAATTTTTAATCTCGTCATACGACAGATTGTCCAAGCGTACATACGGTGCCAGATATGTGTCAACCGATGAAAACGCCTGTGCGCCGGCAAATTCATTCTGCAGCGTGCCCAGGAAGTTTACCATGTGTGAAATCGCGGTTGCCATGTGCTTTGCCGGCTCGCACTGCAGATATCCCGGCACACCGTTAAACCCTTCGTATAGCAGTTCGCGCAGCGACCATCCCGCGCAATATCCGCACAGCCAGCCCAAATCATGAATATGAATCGCGGCCGATTTATGTGCATCGGCAATTGCACGTGGATACAGGTTCAGCCAATATTCCGCCGTTACGCGTTCCGATGTGCGCAAAATCAGCCCACCGATAGAATATCCAATATTTGCATTTTCTTTAATACGCCAGTCGGCGGCACTAACATATCCCTCTATAACATCAACCGCATCCACGGACGAGTCACGAATTTCAGACCTTTTCTGACGATATATAATATATGCCTCGGCTGTTTTATATGCCTTTGCATCCATCAAAGTCTGAATAACAATTTCCTGTATTGCCTCAACCGTTGGTGTTTTTCCGGCGAACTGCACGTCTGCCTTGTCCAGCACCTGCTGAGTAATATTGGCAATATCTGCATCAGATATTTCCTGGGTAACAGCCACTGCCTTTTTTATTGCATCAAAAATCTTTTTGGCATCAAATGGTACGGTTTCGCCGCTGCGTTTCTGAACGGCAACTAATTTTGTAGTAAGCGCTGGTAGTATCTGAATATTTGTTTCCGCCGCTGACATTGTATTACCTCATTATTTGTCTAAAAACACAATATATAGTGGTCTTTTTCTTTTCTTGATAACAAGATATAGTATATGCGTCTTTGTCGCAATCTATAAAAATATAATTTTTTTGTATTTTTTACTTGCCTTTTACAAAGGCAATAATTCCGCCATGTTCAGACGATTTACCGAATCAGCATTTGCACACCAAACGATATTTTGTGTAAAGAAAAGTTTTTTTTGTATCGAAAAACAGATTCGGTTTTTAGCCAAAAACACAAAATATAGACATAAAATTACGAATCAGAACATATATATTGACAAAAGGCACCGGATTGGGTGCCTGTTTTTTGTAATATTAAACCGCTGGATTTGTATCAGCGTACTTTTTCCATGCGTGCGCGTTCAATTTGGGCTTTCTTTTCCTGGGATTGTGCACCGCAAGACTTTAATCCCGCGCCAATACCCATCATAATCATTGAATAAATCACCAAGGCCGCAATTGTATTGCCATTGATGTGAACTTTAACCCATTGGTTTCTAGATTTTGCCATGTTTTCCGTTTTTATTGTGCGACAAGTGTAGTACATTTTGCGTCAATTGTCAAATCTGAAAATAGGTTGTATTTCCTGTGTCTTTATGTCTATAATAATGATTGTCTGGGTAGTGGTTATCCAGATTTTTACTTAAAATAACAAAGAGCATATTATGATTAAAAACATATATGAAATGCTGCAGGACGTATGCGTTCAGAACAAAGACCGTATTTTCTTTGTCAGACAAAACGAAACGTATGCAGAATTGCTAAAGAAAGTGAAACAGCGCGCGGTGCTTCTGGCCCAGCGGTTTGGTATAAAAAAAGGCGATACTGTTGCCATTTTATCTGGCAATACGCCTGAGTTTATCAAATCGTATTTTGCAATCGCATCCCAGGGCGCACGTGTTTTAATGCTGGACACTGGGCTTTCCCCGACCGAGCATTTGAACATGATGCAGCGCACCAACTGCAAGTTGGTCTTGGCGCAGAAGTCGCACTTTATCGAAGGTGGGCCGGAAATGTTTGACATTGAAACCCCCGACGATACTGATGCAAATGACTTTGTTGCCGCCGATGTTACGCGTGATGACCTGGCGATGTTATCGTTTACGTCCGGGTCGACTGGCAACCCAAAGGTGGTTGGCATTACACATAATAATTTATTGTCGCTGGGCGAAGGGGCGTTGTTTTATCGTCCTGTGATAAAGCCCGGATATACGTTTTACGGATTTTTGCCGTTATACCATATATATGGCGTGGTAATTAATATTATCGCCCCGTTGGTATTGGAAGGGAAACTGCTGCTGCAGCCGGTATTAAATCCGCGCGAATTTTTAGCGGACTTCAAGCAATATCATCCAGAGGTTATCCCCGCCGTTCCACGTATATGGGAGGCCTTCTACAAGAAGATCATTGCCGCCGCCAAGGAAAAGCATGCATATACGCTAATGCGTGTTGTTGTGTCATTGCGCCACGTACTGCGTGCGATTGGCATGGGCTGGCTTGTCCGCAAGGTAACGCAGCCTGTCCATGACCTGTTCGGCGGAAATACCAAGGTTTTGGTATCGGCCGGCGCCACGCTAAAGCCGTCGATTCGCCGTTTCTTTGAACGGCTTGGTTTCGCGGTGGGCGACTGCTATGGCTTGACCGAATGCACAGGCCCGGGTAATTTCAACTTTGCCTTCCGCATGGACGACGGCAAGATGTATTATGCAGGCCCGCTGAAAGGCAACGAATTGCAAATTCATAATCCTGATAGTCATGGCATTGGTGAAATATGGCTGCGCGGGAATATGGTTATGCCCGGCTACATCGATAACCCAGAGGCCAACGCCGCCGCATTCGAAGACGGCTGGTTCAAGACGGGCGATTTGGGCATGCTGGATAAAAAAGGACGCCTGATTGTAAAGGGGCGCCAGAAACAGGTAATCGTTCTGGAAAGCGGTAAAAACGTATATCCGGACGAACTGGAAGACCTATATCTGCAAAACGAAGAAATATTGGCGGCGGCGGTGTTTGAATACACTGTCGGCGGCAAGATTGTCCCCTATGCGGTGTTTCAGGTAAAGCCCGGGACCAGCGTTGCGAAAATCGCAATGTTAATCAAGGCCTCCAATCTAACGATTGCGCCATATAAATGGGTAAAGCACTTTGCCATAACCGAGGACGAGCTGCCCCAGACATCCGCACGCAAGATAAAGCATTTTGCGGTCAAGGATATGCTGGACAAAGGCGCATTTACCAAGTCCGAGCAATAGTTGCAATCCATACAAAAAAATCCCGCCGTTTGGCGGGATTTTTATTTACAGACCGCAATATATGGCGGGAAAGACTTTTCGGCATCTATTACCCCATCGCCGCAATCCAGGCAGTTAAATTTTCGATTCTGAGAATGCGTCGCATCCAGCGGTACGTCACGACCGTCAATCGCGGATACCGCGGCGGCGTATGCGCGGCTGGGGAATCCGAAATAGAACGCACGCGATGCCCCGCTGCATGAATGTGCGGTGCCGGGATAACATTGCGGGTTGTTCATGCGTTCCGGGTCGGGCACACATACCGCCGTGCATGTTTCCGGGTCGGTTATCATACGTTCGCAATCTGTGCACGAAGACGTCGGCACGCGCAGCGTAGCCCCCACCGCACCATATACCGCCGCCCCGGTAAAACGTGTGCATTTTTTTGTGTCCTGCGTACTTTGCGGGTCCGGTATGCATTCCCATTCCAGTGTTCGGTAATTTAACCGCGCAATCATGTTATCAGGGCACGTTTTTGTCGGAAACGGGTCGATACATTCCCATACGCTGTCAACCAGTACGGCCGTCTGGCGCTCGGCGCATAATGGTTTGCGTGACTCGTCCGCGACACATTCCAGCAATTCTGAATCCCATACAGTATCACCCGGACAGTTTGTCTTTGTATTATATCCGATGCATTGCCATCTGCCAAAGCGATATGTCTTTGTTGTACCCGCCGGACAGCGTAAATCCTGAGCCGTGGTTGTTGCATATTCTGTTTCGGCATCAGTCATCTCGTACTGGGTTAAGTACACCAGCATTCCATCAGACAACTCCATCCCGGAAATAATGCCCTTTGGTACGACGCGTTTGCTGGCACTGGCACCGGATACGATTGTGTTTTCTTGGAATATTCCAAACGTGCCCGCGTCCGCATAGTGCGCCTCCAGTATATCCATCATATCGCTGTAGACATCATCGGGCAGGGGGGCCGATGCCGTAACGATATAGCTGTATGCGGGCTTTTTGTTTCGTGTAATCGCGCAGTCTGTTTCCGCCAGATTTGTCGTTAGGCATATTCGTCTGCTAGCAATCTCGTTTTGCGTAACACACACATCGTCAAACGTATCGCCGCGAATGGTCGCATTATGGGCGCCGGCCGCACATTCTGCAATCGCACGCAGGTCTGCATACACGACCGCATTTTCTGTCTCGTGCTTTGCGATGCGCTGGGTCGGGCTGGCCATCATATAAAATGCCCCCATAAACAGCGTTATCAAAATCACGATAAAAATATTCATCATTCCCTCTTGCGATTTAGTAAAAGTTTATCTAATATAAGATTGAACTGCAACTTGAAAAATTACGGCGCACACTATGAAGAAATGCCTTTTGTTTTTATTATTGGCGGGATGCGGCTTTCGCCCGATGTTATCCACCCAGGATACAGATATATATGTTGCGCCCATCAGTGGTATTAGCGGTATTGAACTGCGTAATCGCCTGAATGCAAAATTCGGTGGCCAGCATGATGCGGATGCAAAATATTCGCTCTCCGTTACGTTGAACGAACCTAAGACGAAGTACAAGGCGCTGGAACGCACAGGAAACGCCACCTGGCAGGAAATATCCCTTACAGCCAACTATACATTGACCAGTGACGGCCGCACTATTGCATCCGGGCGCGAGGTTGCATCGGAATCATATACATTTGTGCGTTATCTGGTTGCGTCGAACGCGGCGTATAACAACGCGGTTAGCAATATGATAACCGTCCTGGCGGACAAGATAGGCGTTCGTGTTTTGGCGGAAACGTCGGGCGCCACAGATACATCGACGGTCGAATGAAGTGGAAAGAATCAGATTTTAAGAACGGCATTGCGACAGTACGCGCCGTTTTGATATATGGCCCAGACGCAGGCCAGGTTGATGAATTATGTGACTTGGCGGTATCAAAACAGGAAATTGAAAAAGACAATCTGTTTGCATTGGATTCCGATGACCTGCGAGAGAAGCAGGATGCCCTGTTTGCCGAGGCGTGCAGTCCGTCCATGTTCGGCGGCCGCAAGATGGTAATAATTTCAGGCGCCGGCGACAGTGATGCAAAGCAAATAATCGATTTGATAGAGCATCCCGCCCTGGGCGCAACAGTTGTTGTGTCTGCGGGCGACTTGCGTGCGGGTGGCGCGTTGCGTTCTTTTTTCGAAGGCGGGGACAAGGTCGCGGCAATTGCCTGCTATACCGATGATGCACGTGCGCTGGCGACATTGATACGAAATGAATTATCGGCCGCAAATGGAATTAATCAGATTACGCCCGATGCGATGGCATACATGACAACGCATCTCGGGGGCGACCGTGGTATTACGCGCGGATTCTTGGCTAAAATCGCACTGTATGTCGATGATAAAAAGATAGTAGAACTAGACGATGTTGAAAAGTGCCTGCCGGATACGGGTGCGGCGAATATGGATGATTTTTTATATTCGTTAACCGCCGGGCATATTCAGCAAACAATGACGGCGCTTGACCGCCTGCTGTATAATAATACACAGCCCAGCATGATGGTGCGTATGCTGGATATGCATTTTAAGCGTCTGCTAACCGCGGTTGCCGAAGGGCAGCTGCCGCGTCTGATATGGAAGGTCGCGGATAAATTTAATTTGGCGATGAAAATCTGGCCCGAGGGCGAGATTGCCGCCGTCCTAATTCGCCTAAACGAACTGGAAAAGCAAATGCGCAGCGCGGGCGCCCCGTCCGATGTTTTGTTGCGTGATTTTGCGTTAAAGTTATCCATGCGTGCTGCGAAAATGGCCGTTAAACGAAGGAATTAAATATGTTGTCATCTGTATATGCCCCAAAAGATTTCAAGCGCTTGCGTGCGTCTGGCGACTTGGTTGCGCGTTGTTTTGATTTTATAACCCCGCATGTCAAGGCTGGCATATCCACGGGCGAAATTGACCGCCTGGTAGCTGAGTTTCTGCGTGCAAATGGTGCGCGTTCGTCTGACCTGGGGTATCAGGGGTATCCTAAAAGTATATGCACATCTGTAAACGATGTTATCGTGCACGGCATCCCCAGTGATGATGTGATATTAAAGGATGGCGATATTGTAAACGTTGATTTGACGGCTGAATACAAAGGTTTTCATGGTGACGCGTCGCGCATGTTTATGATTGGCAACGTCGCCCCGCGTGCGCGTGAGTTGGTTCAGACATGCCAGGATGCGCTGAATGCGGCAATATCTATTTGTGCGCCGGGCGTGCCGCTCTCGGAAATCGGCAAAACGATTGAGGCCGTCGCCAAACCGCATGGATTTTCAATCTCTCGTGATTTCGTCGGTCATGGCATCGGCAAGGTTATGCATGACGACCCCCAGATTTATCATTTCTATGACCGTCGCTGGGACAAGGTCAAGATGGTCCCCGGCCTGGTATTTACGATAGAGCCGATGCTGAACACCGGCCGGCCGGAATGCAAAATCGATGACGATGGCTGGACTGCGCGTACGGTTGATGGCGGCTTGTCGGCGCAGTGGGAACATACGCTTGGGATTACCGAAGATGGCGTAATAATATTTACAGAAAAAATGGTTTAATTCCTGTAGTCGTGGCGGTGGCGTTTTGAAAAAGATTGATAAAGATTTTCATGTCGGCCACAGAGAGCGTCTGCGCCAGAAATTTACAGATGGCACACTGGTCGACTACGAATTGCTAGAATTATTGCTATGTTATGCAATACCGCGTCGTGATGTGCGAAAATTAGCGCATCAGTTAATGGCAGAATATGGCGGTATGTATCAAATTTTAACGGCGCCAATTGAATCGCTTGCTGCGCAGCCCGGCATGGGGCACACCAGCGCCGTGTTTATCAAGGCGATGCACCAAGCAATGATTCGCGGTTATAAACAGCACCTGGACAAGAAACCGATTTATTACGATGATGTTGGCCTGGCTAACTATTGCCGCCTGCAACTGGGCGGCCACAGTATCGAGGAATTTCATGTCATATATCTGGATTCCAAGATGTGCATCCTTGTCGATGATGTGCACAGTCGCGGCACCGCGGACCAGTCTGCGGTATACCCGCGCGAAATTGTAAAGCGGGCATTGTCTTTGAACGCGCGTAGTGTTGTGTTAATGCATAATCATCCAACCCCAATGACGTCATTTTCCGAAGAAGATATTAAGATAACCCAAGAACTGGCCAGTATTTTAGAGCCTATTGGGGTATCGCTCTATGACCATTATGTGGTATCAGGTGGGATTGTGTATTCCGCGCGTTCATTATTCCTGCTGCAGTGATTGCGGCGCACCGGAATCATATATATCAAATTCTTCGTACAGGCTATCGGTCATTGTCTCAGACAGGCGGGCATCGCGTTCGGCCAACATTTGTTGAACTTGGTGCATTGGTATTTGTATTGTGTCGCACCCGCGCCCAAACAGGTCATCGCCATATATCGCATTTACAATTGGCCCAGCTGCACTAAGCACGCCAAACATTAATATCAGATTGCGCAGATTGGTAAAAATATCGTTTTTTGACCCGCGTATCATGGATATTGCCCATCCAAACAGCAGCAGTGCCGTTAAACAGCAAATTATAATCCATGCATATTCGGCAAATGTTTCAAAGCTGCGCAGAACGCAGCTTGGGTCTTCCATATATACGAACTCAGAATCCTGGCTTACATTATGAAAGCCTGAATTTTGCAACAATCTAACAAATGTATCTGCATTCATATATTTTTATTTCTTTGATGCGGCGGTGGTAAAGAACCCAGGTATTGCAAAATCTTCGTCGTTTGCCGCAATTCCGGCCCATCCAAACAAATCTCCCATCAGGCCGCTGTCGTCACGCTTTGCCTTTTTGAACGGCAGAATGTTTTTCAGCTTTCCGATTTTGCCATGCGTTTCGTTTTGCGCGGGGCTTATAATCTTGTCTTGATTTTCTGCAAATTCGTTTGCCAACTGGGCCAGTGTCGCATCCGTATCATCTGCAATCGGGGCGGGTGCCTCTTCAACAATAGCCGGTTCTATCACATGGTCTTCGCGCAGCGGGGTCATGCTTTCCAGCAATTGTTCCAGTGTTTTTTCTTCTTCCGCGACCGCAACCGGTGCGTCTTCGTCAATCATGTCGTCGATTGATACCGCGGTTATTTCGTCCGCCGCCGGAATATCTGCAACATTTGCAATAATGTCGTTTTCAGGCGTGTCCACAATATCGTCGGCGATATATTCTTCTTCTGCGATTTCCGCGTCTAACGGCGCTTCTTCTGCCACTTCAACGATTTCTTCCGCCGCCTCTTCTATAATTTCGTCTTCGACAATTTCTTCTGCCACAGGCTCTGTCGTTTCTTCTATTGGCGCGGCCTCTGCTATCGCAGGCTTTGACGCCAGCACGGACAATATCGGAATAACCTTTGCGGGCGCTTCTTCAATGGCTTCCTCCACTGGCGCCGGGGTTGGCGCAACATCTGCGGCTGGGGCCTTTTCTGCCTCCGCCGCGGCGGCCTTGCGTGGACGGCCGCGCGATTTCTTTACCGGCACCGCCGGGGCGACTTCTTCTGCCTGTGCTGGTTCAATTTCTTGTATTGGGGTATCTTCAACGGGGACGGGGTGTTCTTCGACTGTAATCGCTACAACTTCTTCTGCTGCTGTTGCCGCCGGTTCCGCAATAGTATTCTCTTCCACCATGTTGTCGGTCGCCGGGATGTCCGCCACCATTTCCGGGGCGCTTGCAATACTTGGCGCCGCCAAAGCATCATCCGCATCAACTGGCACGCCAAATAAAATAGTATCTTTTAAGCCCAGCGCCGTTCTTACTTCGTCAAACGCGGCGCGAATATCGGCCATATCAAAAACTTCACTGCCAGAAATATAGATGATTTTAGTCTTCATATAAACTTATCCCCCAATGCTAAGAAATATTATAGCACATTTTGGTGTTGAACGCATACAAAAAATATCTTAAACTGGCAATATGGCAGATATAAAGCAGCAAATTTTTCAAGAATTATCCGCCCTGGAAGATGCGGCGTCAAAACTGCGTGCGACCGCGGTATCTGCGGGCCGTCAAACAGATTTAGAGGTCGCCATTTTAACCCAGCAGGTACGTAATTTGCGTGACCGCAATGCGCGTGCGGCGGAACTGGTTGATAAATCAATAGATATATTAAAGAAGAACGGATGAGCGTCGTATCAATACCTATTGTAAACAAGAATTATCCCATGGGATGCGAAGACGGTCAGGAATCGCGCCTGATTGAATTGGGCAAGATGGTTGACGCGCGTGCGCGTGAAATATTGGATAAAATCGGCCCATTGCCGGAAAGTGCATTATTGGCGACGCTTTGCATTGTTTTAGCCGACGAGGTAAATAATAAACCCGCCCCCAGTGTTAGCGATGCCGACTTGAAGGAAATCCTAGCCCGTATTCGCGAGATACGGCATAAAATCGGGCAATAAAAAATCGCGCACCCGCGCGATTTTTTTTACACACCTTTTTATAAAATTACAGCGTTCTTGCCGCCATCTCGCGAAGAATCGTGTCGCGGATGCTATTTGCCTTTGGTGTCTGCGCAATAATCGGCTGCGCTTGCTGTTCCGCGTCTTTACGCAGCTCTGTTCCCGCAATCCATCCTTCGATTGAGCGAATGGCCACCGCAACCTCTTGCAGTTGGTCGGCGCTAAGCTCGCCGAGCTTCGTTGTTTGTTTCAAGCCGGTCAGCTTTTTGAGCTTGTTCGTATACAGGCTAACGTTGTTCTGGCATGCTGGCGCATATCTGCGCACCGCGGCCCCGATGCTTAAGTTCCGATAAGAATCAGACTCCAGCAACTTGCACAGCGCCTTCATCCCGGTTTCTTCGTCCGGAAATACCGCGAATTTGCCGCATTCGCCGATTGCACCGTTTTCACGGGCAAACTTTCCATATCTCAGGTTTCCCGGATTGTTGTTGCGCCACGCGCGTGTGCCGCGGCGTCTGGTAATCTCAGACCCGTTCCCGCAAATATAGATAACATCGCGACCTTTTTCGCGAACCTGTTGCGGGCGCATTTGTGCGGCAATTATGCTGTCCAGGCGCAATATTGCCGGGTCAAACGTTGCCATTGTTGTGTCTGCGTCCAGGGTGATGTTTTTTGTCGCGTCCGGCGCCGCATCAGACGATGTTTCATTCGCAGATGTGCTTTCTGGTACGCAAACCGCGCCCAGGGTTCCCAAAGTGCCGATAATATACGGCAATGTAAATGTCATTTTCATCTTATTCACCTTTGCAATCAAACGACCTGCGCGTCTGCGCCCGGTCGAAATGTTTAGTTTTTTGTTTTGATTGGTTCGTCGCGATAAAGAAATAAATTCGCAACGTACATTCAAGTCAGACGCCCTCCGCGTCAAACCCCGACTTATTACGTTTCCGTAACAGCCCGCCCCAAACGGGGAACCAAAGTTTTTTTACCAAAGGCGCGTATGCGGCGCCCGGTATTTATATTGTGTGCTGTTGTGCCACGTGCATCAGTTGCGGCATTTTCGCCTGGGCGATAACCGGCTGCGCCACGGGGGCAGGGCACACTTGTTGTTCGCCAAAGTATGCGTTATGCAGCATGCGCACCAATACCGTGCGTGGCTGACGACGCAGTTCTTCGGGTCGAATATTGCTACCTTTCGATATATATTCGATAAGTTTTTCCGTCGGCAGGGATTCCAGTCTTTTTAGCTCCTTGCCATAGTCAACGGCGGAAATGCGTTCAATATCTGCACTGAAAACATTGGACATGTCGTATGTTTCAAATACGTTTCCAATACGTTCAGAATTAAATCCGGCGTACATATACTGTCCGTCTGCAGATGGAACGAATTTTCCGTTTACATTTTTCCCGCGCCCCAAGAACATAATCGCGTGGAATTTGGTCTTGGAACCACGAAAACGCGGCACAATCCAAATAGAGCCCGGATTAATCTGTTCCGCCGAGAAGTTCGTGCGTGCAAACCGTTCTTCGGCGGCGGCACGCTTGTCGGCCGGCGTGTTGGCGTTTATTCCCTGACGGGCCATGTATTTTTCCAGCGCCGCATTATATGCGGAATCAGACGGAAACGCGTGGCCTTCCAGGATACAGCCATCGTATTCTGCGCCGCGGTATTTGTTGCGCATTTGCGCCTTGAACTGGGTGCATGCCGCGCCGCCTTGGCGTGGAACGATGGTCAGCGTATCGCCTTTTTCTGTTAATGCGCGCATTAACTGCGTGTATTGCCCGTACATGCAGTGCAGGCCAACCGGTGCGCCGGGCAGTTCCTGTCGAACGACGGCGCGATAGTTGCGCTTGCCGCGGTGCGGCGCGATTTTTTGCTGCGTTGCCAATACATTGTCCATGTATGTAACGCGCAGGTCTTCTGCCTTGGCCAACAGTTTGATTTTTGTGTTACGCAAATCTGTTGGCATTTCCAGGTGGCCAACTTGAATTTTTGCGACCACATCTTTGTCAAAAGAAACGATTTTTGGCAATTCGGGCAGTTTTATTGTCTGCGCCGATTGTGCATTGGCAGAATTGAAATTGAAAATAGACGCCGCGCCCATCAGGACGTATGGAATCGTCTTTTTGTACAAGTTCATTTTGTCCCCCTTTGCAATCAAACAGACGGCATACTATATCGGGCATGCAATCCATTATGTTATTCGTCATAATTTTTTTTGATTGGTTTGCCCATGACAAAGAAAAACACGGACATACATTCAGACATTATAGAAATGCCCCGACTTGCTGTAATTTCATCACCAGCAGCCCGCCCCAAACGGGGAACCAAGGTTTTGTATATACAATATAGAGTAAAAAAATAAGAATTTCAAGTAGAAAATGCTTAAAAATACGAAAAAAATCCCAAGCGGGAAAAAGTACCCATTAATAGATATTTGTATGGCCATGTCCCCGCACCACCCCCCGCATCCCCGATTGTCATTCTTGCATCTCTTCTTGTTACTACTGCATCTCTATCTCGTTCCTCCTTCGCCTCTCTTGTTCCTCCTGCGTCTCTTCTTGTCACTCCTGCATCCTCTCCATTGTCACTCCTGCGTAGGCAGGAGTGGGTCTTAAAGTCCCTATTCCCGCCTATGCGGGAATGACAATTGGAAAAAAGCAGGGTAACAATCGTGGGTTTCCCGTATTGACAATAGGGGGGGGCGTAGTGACAATTGCGGTCAATATTTGCTATGTCCCCGCTCAGAGTTGTCTATAACAATTTTTGCTCTTTTAATGAATCTATATATTCGTCAATGTCTGCTGCTAAATCCCGCCATGTTGGATTCATTGATTCTATCAGTCGATATTTCCAGGCGCGCTTCCATTTCTTCAACGCTTTTTCCCGCGCAATTGCGTTGTCTATGTATTGATATTCTTCGTAATACCCCAGTCGGTCAATGCCATGCTGTTTTGTGTAGCCGGGAACAAGGCCTGTTTTATGTTCAAAGACGCGTCTTCGTAAATTATTTGTTACGCCGATATATGTTGCCTTTGCGCGTTCGTCAAACAATATGTAAACCCAGAACATGCAATTATTTTATCAGAATGGTCACTTGATGCAATGAATTTCATAGACCCACTCCTGCCTACGCAGGAGTGACAATTTGTTCTTGTTTTTTGCCAATCTCCAACCGCATTACATTTTTATATTTTTATGTCTGGGTACAAACTACTCCTGTATCCCCCGATTGTCACTCCTGCGTAGGCAGGAGTGGGCTAAAACATGTTAATCCAGTAAAAATTTGCAAAAGAAAAAAAGTATGCTATAATTGCTAATGTGTGAGCGTGTTGCTCACTTAGGTATCGTAACCTATTAAAAGTAGGGTCCGTAGGGACTAAAAACACTCCTGCCGTATACAGGCTGGAGAGCTGCCGAATAACCAATAAGGCGCACTATTCTACTTTTATAGTTACGATTCTCCAGCCATTTTGTTCTCTTATATTAAAAAAAAGTGGAATTTATCAATACGCTATTGTATAATGCTTGGCGTATAAGCGATTTTGCTTATATGAGGTATCGTAACCTCTCAAAAGTAGAGTCCGTAGGGACTAAAAACACTCCAACGTTGGTTGGAGGGTGACTGAATATATTGAATAGGTCGCTAAGCATGCTATCATGTTATTGCTATCTCCAACCCCCTTTTTTATTTGCTATTATTTTGGATATAGGATATAGTACTTATTGTAATAGGGAGGCCTATTATGCGAGATTAACCTCTCGCCCACAAGTCGCCCGTGCGGGCGTAAAATGCCAATCCAACTTGGATTGGAGGCCGTGAATATATTGAATAAACGGTGCGCATACTTGTGTGTAAAGGTTAACCTCCAATCCGCCTGTCTTATATGGCGGTTTTTTATTATAGTCTGCATGATGATTTTTGTGGAAATTCTGCGAAAATCTGCTAAAGTGCCGACTATAATAGGCACGCCCCTGTTATCGCGAGCTTGAAACCTCGTTGCCAGAATCGCCCGCACGGGCGTTAACGTGTCCAATCATTATGTGGTTGGAGTTCGGCCTAATATACAAATAAGCCGAGGATATGTTCTGGTATCGTTTCAAGCTCCAACCATCTGAATTTTTCTGATGGTTTTTCTTTTTGTGCCAAAAAGGGATTGCCATGCGCGGGGGTGTTTTGCTGCTTTGCTTATTATTTGCATTTTCTGCGCACGCGCGGCACAAGGTACCGGAACGCGCATATCAAGAAAAATACTGCCTTGGCAAGATGGAGGTAACGTTGCCAGACCGCACGCGTGTGGATTGTTTGACGGCGGAACATGCCATTGAATTTGATTTTGCGCCCAAGTGGGGCGAGGCCGTCGGTCAATCATTACACTATGCGCTTATGACGGGGCGGGATCCGGCCATATATTTAATTTTAGAGTCCGAAAAAGACCAGCGCTTTGTGGATATAGTGTCGCCGCTGTGTGATGTATATGGAATCAAATTGGTATTGATAGAAAATTATTAACGGTAATAAAAAATGCCCCTTGAGGGGCATTTTTTTATTTGCCGAATTTTCCGCTGCGTGGGAATCCGACCGGAACTGTGCGCCCCTGGGATGCGCGGCGACCGTTCCACGGCTGCCAGTCGTCGAGTTTTGTTGTCCCGCGCCCGGTTGTCCAACCGAAGCCATCTGCCGCGTTAAAGAACATAACGTCCAAGACGTATGTACGTTCGGCGTTGTATTTCTGTAATATAACGCCTTTGCCGCGTGCCATTGTCGGTACCTCGGCCGCGCTAAAGATTAACAGTTTGTCGTTAGAACCGGACATTGCGATGGTGTCGCCCGTTACCGGTATGCACATGGCCGCCGGATTTTTTGCGTCTGTGTTCATTATCTGCTTGCCCGTGCGGGTCTGGGCCAGGCAGTTTTCGCCCGCCACGATAAATCCTGTGCCGTGCCGCCCAACCAGCAGGTATTTCGCCGTCACATCCAGCACGTATGCGCGAACAATATTTTCATCTGCCCCAATATCGGCCATCATTCGCACAGATTCGCCAAACCCGCGTGCCGACGGCAATTCGTTCGCGCTAAGCGTGAACATTTTGCCGCCCGACGTGAACAGATTAATTTTGTCCGTCGACATCGCATGGAACGCGGTCTGTAATTCGTCGCCTTCTTTGAATTTCAAATCCAGACTGTTCAAATCCAGATGCCCCTTTGCCGCGCGAATCCATCCCATCGCCGACAGAATAATGGTCATCGGTTCTTTTTCAATAAATTCGTCGGTGTTGATAATGATTTCTTCGGTCTGTTCGGCCCATGTCGTTCGACGACGTCCCAGTGCTGTCTTTTTGTCGTATCTGCGTTTGATGTCGGCAAACCAGGCCTTTAACTGGTCGTTTTGCATCTCCTCGCTGGCCAGTAATGCCTGCAGTTTTTCCTGCTCTGCACGCAGTTCTGCATCCTCGCGGCGGATTTCCATTTCTTCCAGTTTGCGCAACGCACGCAGGCGCGTGTTCAATATCGCCTCTACCTGAATGTCGGTTAGATTAAATTCTGCAATTAAGGCGCCTTTGGCATCGTCTTCGGTGCGGATAATTTCAATCACGCGGTCCAGATTCAAATATACAATCAGCAAACCGCCCAATATTTCCAACCGGCGCGTAATATTGCCCAGGCGCCATTTTGTCCGCCGCTGCAGCACGTTTTTCTGGTGTGCGATAAATTCGCGCAATACGTCGCCGATGCCCATAACGCGCGGTGCGCCGTTGGAATCGATAACGTTGAAATTCATGTTGAAACGATATTCCAAATCTGTCATCGCAAACAGGTGCGCCATCATTTTGTCGGCGGGCACGTTGCGGTTCTTTGGCGTGATTACAATACGTACATCGGTCGTGGATTCGTCGGTAATATCATCGACCAGCGGCAACTTCTTTGCGTCGATTAAATTCGCAATCTGTTCAACCAGCTTGGATTTTACGATGCCGTATGGAATCTCGGTAATAACAACTTGTTCGGCCCCGCGGTCCAGTTTTTCAACATCCCACCGCGCACGCACGCGAAACGCCCCGCGCCCGGTTTCATAGTTCTTTACGATTGTGTCAAAACTGTCGATTAAGATGCCCCCCGTTGGGAAATCCGGGCCGACCAGTTTCTTCATTATCTGGGCGGTTGTGGCGTCCGGTCGGTCGATAACCAGGTTTAATGCATCGCATATCTCGGCAACGTTGTGTGTTGGGATGTTTGTCGCCATACCCACGGCAATACCCATACCGCCATTTGCCAGCAAATTCGGAAACGCCCCCGGCATAACCGTCGGTTCCAGCGTTGTTCCGTCAAAGTTCGGCATCATGTCGACGCTGTCTTCGTCAATGCCTTCCATGATAAGCATTGCGGCGTCGGTCATCTTGGATTCGGTATAACGGTATGCCGCCTGTGGGTCGCCGTCAATGTTACCGAAGTTCCCCTGGCCGTCAATTAATGGGTATCGTACCGAGAAATCCTGTGCCAGGCGCACCATCGCGTCATATACAGAACTGTCGCCATGCGGATGATAATGACCCAACACGTCGCCGACGACGGTCGCGCATTTGCGGAACGCGGCAGATGGCGCCAGTTTCTGGCGTAACATAGAGTATAATATGCGCCGATGCACAGGCTTTAACCCGTCGCGCACATCGGGCAGGGCGCGTGAAACAATGGTACTAACGGCGTATGACAGGTATCGTTCCGACAGTGCCTCGGCCAGTTGCTGAGAATCAATATTTTCGATAATTTTAGTGCTCATGATGTATAAAAATTAGAACATTTGAAAAAAAATAACAACAGTTTTTTATGCATTGCACTTCCGCTTTTTATTGTTACTTATGTATCTCTCTATTGTCGCTCCTGCTTTCCCCTCTTGCCACTCCTGCAATCCCCCTCTTGTCACTCCTGCGCAGGCAGGAGTGGGCCCATAAACATTTTTTTTGTCGTACTATCCCGGGCGTGGCGAATAATGATATAGACATAAAAAAACCGCCAATCGGCGGTTTAATTTTTTCTTAGAAGCCAAAGACCATTCTTTGCTTAGACTGACGTTTCTTTTCGTTACGTACAGCTTCTTCTTTCAAACGTTTGCGCTTTGTTGTCGGTTTTTCATAACGCTGACGTTCTTTCATTTCGCGGTACAGGCCTTCTTTCTGAGATTTACGTTTTGCAACGCGCAGTGCCTGTTCAACGTTATTATCGCGAACCAGAACTTTTACCATCGTTTATTCACCCCCTTTACAACATTTACACTTTTACGTTTATTAATCTTGGTGGAGCCAATCAGACTCGAACTGACGACCCCCTGCTTGCAAAGCAGGTGCTCTACCAACTGAGCTATGACCCCAATGCGAGTTGCATTTTATATATATTCCTGCGCTTTGTCAAATTAAAAATAATATTGGACACATTTTATTTGACTGCATATAATGCGGCTATGACTATGAAAATTATTGAGAAAGCAAAAAAAGTATTAAAAGCCGACCCAGACGCGGGCCGCATTAAATGGTCGCTCTATGGGCGCGTGTGGCGTGAAATCGGCCGGCCTTATGTAAAGTGGCTGGTTGCGGGGATTATCTTTACCGTGCTTGCCGCCGGTGCCGAGGCATATACAATAACCCTGGTCCAGCAGGTCGTGGACAAGGCGTTTATTGAAAAAAGCATGGTTGCCATTTACTGGCTGGGGGCCCAGATTGTAATCGCCTTTGGCGCCAAGGGCGTGTTCACGTATGCCAAGGCGCTGATTATGTCTAAGGGCGGTCTGGTCGCGCATGCGTCGCTTCAGCGCAAGATTTATAATCACATGACGCGCATGAATATGGCCCGATTCTATGGCGATGGCATCGGCAAGAACTTAAATTACTTTACCGTTCAATCCGGTGCGGTATTAAGCCTTGTTACCACAACTGTGCTAAAGGTTGTGCAGAATGTCGCGACGCTGGCGATGACGTTGGCGTTGATGTTCTATTACGCGCCCCAGATGTGTGTTGTGTTGCTGTTCTTGGCGCCAACGATAATGATTCCGATGCTGCTTATCATGCGCAAGCGGCGCAAACTGTCGCGAAATTCGTTCAAAATCGCCAACAGCGTAACGCAGCAGCTAAATCAAACCCTGCACGGGATTAAGACGATACAGTCTTTTGCCGCCGAAGAGAAAGAGGCCAAAAATTTCGCGCATGTTGTTAATAAATCGGTCGAGAATTCTTATAAAAGCACTCAGGCCGGCGCGTTGCGTTCGCCGTTGATGGAGTTTATGATTTCCATCGGTCTGTGCATTGCAATGATTATGGGTGGGCACTTTATCGCATCTGGCCAGATTACAACGGGTGACTTTACCGCATTCCTTCTGGCGCTAACCGCGGCGTATAAGCCTGCCAAAAGTATTACCGGCACTGGCGACACGTTACAGCATGGCCTGCTCGCGGCCGAGGTTTTGTTCGAATTCCTCGACAGCAAGCCTGATATTGTAGACAGCCCAGATGCGACGGAATTAAAGCCTGATAAACTGTCGGTTGAATTTCGCGATGTCTCGTTTGAATATAACCCGGGCGAACCGGTTTTGCGTGATGTGTCTTTGCATGTCCCGGCGGGCCGCGTGTGCGCACTGGTCGGCCCATCTGGCGGCGGCAAGACCACATTATTTAATTTGCTGCAGCGTTTTTATGAACCGCAATTTGGCAAGATTTTAATTAATCGCACCGATATACGTAAATTTACGCTAAAATCCCTGCGCCAGAATATTGCAGAGGTATCACAGTCTGTATTCTTGTTTAATTTATCCATTGCAGAAAACATCAAATACGGCAACCCGGGCGCCACCGAAGAACAGGTAATCGCGGCGGCCCGCGCAGCAAATGCGCATGATTTTATTATGGATTTCCCCGACGGCTATGACACGGTTGTTGGCGAAGGTGGCGCACTGCTGTCTGGCGGCCAGCGTCAGCGTATCGCAATCGCGCGCGCAATATTAAAAGACGCACCGATTCTGTTATTGGACGAGGCGACCTCTGCCCTTGACACCCAGAGCGAGAAATTAATCCAGTCCGCCTTAAAAGACTTGATGCAGGGCCGTACGACATTTGTCATCGCGCACCGCCTGTCTACGATATTGGATGCGGACATTATCTGCGTCGTCAAAGACGGTCAGATAGTAGAGCAGGGAACCGATGCCGAGCTTTGTGCCCTTGGCGGGGAATATAAAAAGCTGCGCGACATTCAGTTCCAGGCAAATTAAAAAAGTACAAAACCACCGCCTATCTCGGGCGGTGTTTAGTTATATAAATATTACAGCCATCCATTTGTTGCGCGTTCAGGAGTATAAAATGAATGCCGGTAATATGGCGGCAATCGGCAATGTTTTTCAATAAAAATACCGCCCACGCGGACGGTAAATCATTTTTGGCAGCCCCAACCAGATTCGAACTGGTGTTCTCGCCTTGAAAGGGCGGTGTCCTAGGCCTCTAGACGATGGGGCCAAAACTGCCGGCAGATTATAGGAGTTTTTTTACCGCTTGTCAAGCATTTCTTCCGATTTTTATTTGTGGGGCGCCTATGGCTTTCATTCCTGTCGCTTGAAATTGTGAAAAATGCAACTATATATCACGTAACAAAACACAAGGAGGATTTACATGAATCCAGAAGAAATGCAAGAAACGCCAGAGCAGGCTGTTGCCAAATACACCACCGATTTTACAAAATTGGCGGCGGATGGCAAGCTAGACCCTGTTATCGGGCGTGACGAGGAAATTCGTCGCACAATTCAGGTCTTGTCGCGCCGTACCAAGAACAATCCGGTATTAATCGGTAATCCTGGTGTTGGTAAAACAGCGATTGTCGAAGGCCTGGCCGAACGTATTATCGCAGGCGACGTGCCGGAAAATTTGTTGAACAAGAAATTGCTTAGTTTGGATATGGGCGCATTGATGGCTGGCGCAATGTTCCGCGGCCAGTTCGAAGGGCGCCTGAAGGCAATTTTGAAAGCGGTCAAAGATTCCGACGGCCAGATAATCTTGTTTATTGATGAGTTGCACACGCTGGTCGGTGCCGGCAAAGGCGAGGGTTCAATGGATGCCGGCAACCTGTTAAAGCCGATGTTGGCGCGTGGCGAACTGCACTGCTTGGGGGCGACAACACTGGACGAATATCGTCAGTATATTGAAAAAGATCCGGCTTTGGCTCGTCGTTTTCAACCTGTCTATGTGGACGAGCCTACGGTCGATGACACGATTTCAATTTTGCGTGGCCTAAAAGAAAAATACGAAGGCCATCACGGCGTTCGCATTGCGGACAGTGCACTGGTATCGGCGGTAAAATTATCAAACCGCTATATTACGGACCGCTTCTTGCCGGACAAAGCGATTGACTTAATTGACGAGGCCGCCGCCCGCGTTCGTATCGACATTGCGTCCAAGCCGGAAAAATTGGACGAGGTTGACCGTCGCCTGATGCAGCTAAAGATAGAACAGCAGGCGCTGAAAAAAGAAAAAGACGAAGAGTCTAAAAAGCGCTTAAAAGAGCTTGATGGCATAATCAAAGAGACAGAGGCGGAATCAAAGACATTGACCGCCGCCTGGCAGGCCGAACAGAAAAAAATGCGCGAATTGTCTGATGCGATGGCGGCGCTTGACGCGGCCAAGGCCGAGGTTGCCAGTGCTATGCGTGCCGGCGACTATGAAAAGGCATCTGCTTTGCAGTATGGAAAAATCCCCCAGCTGGAAGAAAATATCAAAAAAATGAATGCCGATGCGCGCGAATACAAAACTGTATTGCCAGAGCATATCGCAACAGTGGTCAGCAAATGGACCGGTGTTCCGGCCGATAAGCTTAGCGCCGAAGAGCAATCAAAACTGCTAAATATCGAAGACGAGCTGCGTGCACGTGTCGTTGGCCAGGATTTGGCCTTGTCGGTTGTTGCGCGTGCCATTCGTCGCAGCCGCGCCGGTCTGTCCGACCCGCGTCGCCCCGCCGGCAGTTTTATGTTCTTAGGACCCACCGGCGTCGGCAAGACCGAGGTTGCCAAAGCCTTGGCCGAATATCTATTTAACGATGATACGGCCATGACGCGTATTGATATGAGTGAATATATGGAGCCGCATTCCGTATCACGTTTAATTGGCAGTCCTCCGGGATATGTCGGTTATGAACAAGGCGGGGTATTGACCGAAAGTGTGCGTCGTCGCCCGTATCAGGTATTGCTGTTCGATGAAATCGAAAAGGCCAATCCGGATGTCTTTAATGTCTTCCTTCAGATTTTGGATGACGGCAGATTGACAGACGGCCAGGGTCATGTTGTGAACTTTTCCAACACGATTATAATCATGACCAGCAACCTGCCAAATATGGACGCAGTAAAGAAACATTTTCGTCCGGAATTCATTAACCGCATCGACGAGATAGTGTTCTTTAACGAGCTTGGCAAAGATGTAATGGCCGGTATCGTAAAGATTCAGCTACATGGTCTGGAAAAGCGCTTGTCCGAACGCCATATAAACCTAAAGGTTTCGGACAAGGCGATAAAGTGGTTGGCCGAACATGGCTATGACCCGGCGTTTGGTGCCCGCCCGCTAAAGCGACTGATTACATCCAGTGTCGAAGACAAAATCGCAGATATGATTTTGGCGGATAAAATTGCCGAAGGCGGAACGGTAAACGTTGACGTGTCTGGCAAAGAGCTGGTTGTAAAATAAATAACGGGGCGAAAGCCCCGTTATTTATTTTGTCTTTTCGTCTATTATAAAGTGTCTTCCCGCAGCCAGGCGTGTATATTTTTCGCGCTCTAAGAACAGTGTTGCGCGATTGCTAATTTCGGCACGCAGTTGTGTCTGTTCTTCTTTAACACTTTTGATATATACGTCATAGCCTGAATATTTATCTTTTACAACAAATCTGTTTGGCTCCAGATTTGTGTTAAAGATAATCCACAGCGGCTTTTTTGGCAGGTTTCTATCGGTGGTAACTATCCCGTATACGCCCAACAGCGCCCCGTCCAAGAAAGAGTGCAGCTCTGTATTTACGTGGTTTTTCAATATAGGTTTGCCGTTAACCAGAACTGTGTTATAGACATCTGTCAGTGTCATCTTTTCCATTTTTATCGTAACATGCAACTCGCTTGGCGCGGTTTTAGGCTTTGCAACTGTCGTTGTCACGCGTGGCGTGGCAACCGCGCGGCGTGCAGGCGCTTGTTTCGGCGCGACTGGCACCACTTCGGCCACCGGTGCTGGTGTTTGTTTCGGCGTTTTTGCCTGTTTCTTCATACGTCCTGTAAATGTGCGCAAATCCGCATCGTATGTTGGAAAGCGTTTAATTAATTCGGCATGCAGCGCATCTGGCAACGCTTTACCATTTTTTGTATACCAGCTGTGTGCGGTTCTTAGTGAATTATTGGTTGACTTTGTCCAGTCTGTTTGTTTGCGTGGTTTTGGCTGTGATGCTGCCATGGGGGCTTTCTCGGCGGTCAAGGCCGGCGCCGCTTCTGACGCCTGTTCGCTGCGTGCCACTGCTTCAAACATTTCAGTTATAACCGCCACAACGCAATCTTGGAATCGTGCGTCGGTCATTATTGCTTTGACAATTTTTTCAATGTCCATATTTTTCTTCATATTAATGTATCCTTGTTCTATCTTTTCCCATTTATAGCGAAAATTACACAAAACGCAATTAAAAATGCTTGTAATATTATATGCTTGCGCGGGTGCGCAATATTTCCTATAGTCTGCATGTAAGGATAAGGGGCATCAATGAAAAAACTTCTGTCTGCATTAGTTGTTGTTTTAAGTATTGCAATGGCGCATTCTGCGCACGCGGCCTGGTGCCACCGGCCGGAAGGCGGCATCGAACAATGCGACAAAGTGCCCAGCACATGGAACCAATGCGGCACGACGCCAAATGGTGCGCCAATATTCTGCTATCCCCAGGGCGCCAGCAAAAAACATTCAAAAAGCCACAGTAATACCGAGGTGGTATTAATCTCGGTCGGTGTTGGTGTTGCGGTTGTTGGGCTGGCATGGTATTTCTTTAAGAAAAAGCCATCTAAAAATAACCCAGGTCAGGTAAGTTTGGTTGAATTTTAGGCAAAAAAGCATTTATGAATGCAAAATCCTAAATCAGCACTTGACTTTATCATATTTTTGTTATAGATTATGCCCCAGTTATTAAAGGATTATTACTATGCCACGTGTATGTAAAGTTACAGGTAAGAAAACAGAAGTAGGGATGAACGTTTCCCACTCTATGCGTCATACAAAACGCACGTTCTTGCCAAATCTGCAGAAATTAAAGTTTCACAGCGATATTTTGAATCGTGATTTTTCATTGCGTATTTCGACTGCGGGTCTGCGCACATTGACCAAGCATGGCGGTTTGGACGGTTATGTAATGGCAAAGCCGGTATCTCGTTTGACCGAAGAAATGGCTGCAATTAAGAAAGCGATTGAAAAGAAAGTTGGCAAGCCGGCTGCACCGGAAAAGAAACCGGTACATAAGGCTAACCGTAGCGCTCGCCTGGTAAAGAAGGTAGAGGCAAAGGCTGCCGCGAAATAATCGTTGCGGTTTTGGCCCCGTGGCGGAATTGGTAGACGCGCTTGACTCAAAATCAAGTTCTGCAAGGAGTGTCGGTTCGAGTCCGACCAGGGCCACCAGAATAAAAAATCCACGCGAAAGCGTGGTTTTTTATTGGCCCTGTCGGACGAGAACCGTGAGAGTCCGACCAATCCGGGCCCCACAAAATTGGAAATTTTGAGGGTGGTTGTCCACCAGAATAAAAAATCCACGCAAAAGCGTGGTTTTTTATTGGCCCTTTCGAAAATCTAATAAAATAAAAATCCCGCACGCGGGATAACTATAAATAAAAACGGACGGGAATCCGTCCGTTTTTGTTTGTTGCTTATTCCGCATCATCAGGCAAGGTTTCAACCTGTTCAAATACGATTTCCGTACCATTTGCACCCTTTAATGTCAGGCGGCCGTTTGACAGTTCGTATGTTTCAACGGTCGGCAGGAACTGCATATAAATCTGTTCGGTTGCCATGGCATCATCTGGGCCCATCATCATGGTCGTTGCCATGTCGCCGAACTTAATTTTGTTGCCATCAACTGTATATGTTCCATGATACAGATTGACAACACGTCCGCTTGCCATCATTTCGTTTCCATCAAAAGTCAGTGTGATGTTCGCACCTGGCTGATTTGATACAAAGTTAGCGCCTTTTAATGCCTCGCCATTTTGCGAATTGTCGCCACATGCTGCCAGTGCGATGCCGCACATTGCCGTGGCGATGAATTTGAATTTCATATTTTCCCCCTTGTTGTATATTAGGCTAATTTATATCCTAGCAGTCATTATTATAAAAAGAAACATTTATTTCTAGGAAACGCGTCGTAAATAAAAACGCCGCAATAATGCGGCATTTTTTATAGTTTTGTCGTAGGCTTTTCAATGATTGACAGCTCTGTATAATTGCAGTCTTCAGAATATACGCCATTGCCCTTTGTGTCGCTGAATGTTTCGCCTTCTGGGATATAGCATTTTGTTATCGGTAACGCCATGCCCAGGCCGCCATCGCTGGTGCCGGGTGTTGGGCAATCTGTGCATGCTTTGGTTGTGGTGTTGCAGTATTTACCTGCACCGCAATATACGTTTGCCGCTGTGCAATCACTGCTGCCGGCGCAGGCGAGTTTGCATTCAGTATCGCAAAGGCCAACCGTTGCCGTGCATCCTGTGCAGCATGTTTCTTTGGGGCAGTTTGGGCATTTTGTTTTGCAGAGCATTGCACTTCCCGCGGTGCATCCCGCGCAGCATTGAAATGTGACGGGATCTATTGTGGCGTTTAGTCCAAACGCAAATGCTGGCGCCAGTATTCCCGCCGTAACAGATGCCATAATAAAGTGTTTTTTCATGTTATTCTAACCTCTTTTTTATTCGAAAACCGCCATGTGAATGGCGGCCGGGAAGTTAGAACAATCATAGTAATTAGATGATCTGCTGGGTTTCGGATACAACCTATTGTATAGCCAGCACTTCCCGACCGGTCAAAAGGGTCAGGAATGCGCACAAAGCGCACAACTAACGACACAAACAAGGCGTTTGTGCCGAATTACTAAGGGATGTTCTACGTCCCGAACCTGTTTATCACAAGGTTCGCAATAATGATGCACTTTTTATGGTTTATATGCAAACAAAAAAACACCGTCATACGACGGTGTAAATCTCTGGCGGGATTGACGGGGCTCGAACCCGCGACCTTCTGCGTGACAGGCAGACGCTCTAACCAAACTGAGCTACAACCCCAGAGCGTTATGTATATTATACCGCATTACGAATAAATGCAAGCAGTTTTTTATAATAATACGATAAAATTGATAATTTTTTATTAGTCACAAAAAAATATACGGCAGAAATTTCCGCCGTATAAATCTTCTTAATCCAACAAGCACATTAGTGAGAAACTTTCGCTTCTGTCATAACGACGTGTTTGCGTGCCTTCGGGTCATACTTACGGAACTTCATTTTACCCGCAGTATTTTCAGATTTAGTGTTTTTTGTTGTAATGTAGAAATAACCGGTTTCCGGATTTCTCAGCTGTACAACTTCTTTGTTGCCTTTCTTGGATGCCATTTTATTATGCCTTTATTATTATTCTGCTGGGGATTTTATGTTAAATTTTACTGGAAATCAAGTATTATTTATAATAAAATGCATATTATGCGAGTATGGCGACTATGAAATGCCGCCATGCCGCATGATGTTGCGAGTATGGCGAAATTGGTAGACGCGCTGGATTTAGGTTCCAGTGGGGCAACCCATAAGAGTTCGAGTCTCTTTACTCGCACCAAATATAAATGTGTGGCGACTACGTAGCGAAGCGAAGTGAGGCAAGCCAACGGTGCGCCAAATTGGTAGACGCGCTGGATTTAGGCGCCACGGGGCAACCCATAGGAGTTCAAGTCTCCTCGCCCGCACCAAATTTATTTTACGGAGAATGCCATGGCAATTCAGTATGACGGACAGCGCACAGATATAACATTTTGCACAATGTTATTCAAAATGCCGCAGTCACGTAATCTAAATGCCTTGAAGCATATGGAACGTAAGTTCGAAAATTTCTATCTGCAGTCATTAAAGGGTCTAATTCAAACATTCGGTCGCGTCGCCTTATGGTGTGACCGGGAAACCGCTGACTTTATAACCGACGCTGGCCTGTCAGAAAATGTCATGATGCGCGTCATGGATTTTGAGGAGCTGCCGCATTACGCATTGCGTGACGCGTGGCTGCGCCTGTTGGACGGTCAGCGTGGCAATGTTGGATATTTGTTGCATCACAAGACGCCACAGCAGTGGATTGATTATTTAATTCTTATTGCGGCAAAACCTGCAGTTGTTGAATGGGCGGCGGAAAATGATAAGTGGGGCTCGAAGTATTTTATGTGGATTGATGCGGGCTCGTTTAATCCGCTATATGAAAATTTCTGGTTAAATTGGACAGGGCACATCACGGCGGCGCCATCGCGCGTGCGTATTACGGTTGCGCCAACATTGGGGAAAACGCGCCCACATTTCGTGCCTAAGTTTATATATAATATTTATCGTCGTGCGCATGGGCCAATTGCGCCTGCAACGCATGCGGCGATGGCGCGGCAAAGTTTAACGGATATTGCGATGATAAACGCAGACTATGACGTGCCGGCCTCTTCGTTTATGGTGCCCAAAGACATGGCGGCCGCCTTCCGCGCAGAATTTGAACGTACACGCAAAATAATGCAAAAGCATAATCTGGTATCGACCGAGCAGGCAGTATTCCAAGCCATGATGAAATACGACGTCACAGATATGTTTGAGGTTGTCTATATCCGTGGCTATGACGGCGTGTATGCGGCCGTGGCCGACACACGCATTGATTCGATAATATAATCTATTAATAAATAGGGTAATTGCGGGGGAAGCTGTCGTCTGGGCGTTCCAAGTCGGTTTTAACACCGCATCCAGCGACCGCCATTATTGATATTAGCAAAAATCCCAAAAATATTTTTTTCATGATTTTTATTATATGGCACGCCCGGGCGCGTGTCAAACACGAAAAGCCTCCTATTACGATATATCGCGCCAGGCGCTAGCATGGCCGTATATCAAAAGGAGGAAATATGTATCTTAGCAACGGTAATTATGAAGCCTTTGCCAATCCGCAAAAACCGGCGGGCGTGGAAAAGAAGTCGGCCTATATAGTCGGGGGTGGCCTGGCGGGGCTGGCGGCGGCGGTGTTTTTAATCCGTGACGGCAAAATGGACGGCAAAAAAATTCATATATTCGAAGAGTTAAATGTTCCCGGCGGCAGTATGGATGGAATATATAATCCTGCACGTGGCTATATCATTCGTGGCGGCCGCGAGATGGAAGCGCACTTCGAAACCCTTTGGGATTTGTTTCGCTCTATCCCGTCATTGGAGGATGAAGATGTATCAGTTCTGGACGAGTTTTATTGGCTAAACAAAGCAGACCCCAGTTTTTCGCACACTCGCGTGATTGAGCGTCGTGGCAAGCGCCTGCCGACAGATGGCAAATTAACCCTAACCACCACCGCGATTAAGGAGCTAATTGATTTAGCGATGACACCCGAAGACGATTTGCAGGACGTTCAAATAAACGAGGTCTTTGGGCAAGAGTTTTTTGACTCGAACTTCTGGCTGTATTGGGCGACAATGTTTGCATTTGAAAAATGGTCATCTGCGATGGAAATGCGTCGCTATATCCTGCGCTTTATTCATCATGTAGGCAGTTTGGCCGATATGTCTGCGTTAAAGTTCACAAAGTATAATCAGTACGAGTCATTAATAACGCCTCTGGTGCGCTTCTTGGATGCACGCGGTGTAAAGTTCCACTATGATACTCGTGTGACGAATGTATTGGTAAATTCATCCAAAGACAATATTGTTGCCACCCAGATAGAGATGACAGAGGCGGGCCGTAAAAAGACCATTAAATTAAAACCGGACGATTTGGTCTTTGTTACCAACGGCTCAATTACAGAAAGCAGCACTTATGGCGACAACGATACGCCTGCACCTACGCCAGATGGCGTCGGCGGCAGCTGGCAGTTGTGGAAAAATATTGCCGCCCAGAACAAGGCCTTTGGCCGCCCAGATAAGTTCTGTGAAAACATCCCTGTCGCAAACTGGGTTATGTCGGCAACAATAACATTAACCGATGACCGTGTTGTGCCGTATATTGAAAAAATCTGTAAGAAGAACCCGCACAGCGGCTCTATCGTCAGCAGCGGCCCCGTCACGATTAAGGATTCAAACTGGCTATATGGTTTCAGCATTTCGCGCCAGCCGCACTTCCGCTCGCAAAAGCCGAACGAGATTATCGTCTGGACATACGGTCTGCTCTCGGATACAGAGGGTAATTATATAAAGAAAAAAATTACCGAATGCACTGGCGCTGAACTGTGTGCGGAATGGCTGTATCATATTGGCGTGCCGTTAAAAGAAATAGACGACATTGCGCATAATTCGGCCAACACAGTACCCGTTCACATGCCTTTTATTTCAACGTACTTTATGCCGCGTGCAAATGGCGACCGGCCGCTGGTTGTGCCGCGGGGCTCTGTTAATCTGGCCTTTATCGGTAACTATGCCGAAACCGCCCGCGATACGGTATTCACAACCGAATATTCCGTTCGTACCGCGATGGAGGCCGTATATACTCTGCTAAATATTGACCGTGGCGTGCCGGAAGTATTCGCGTCGTGTTTTGACGTTCGCGTATTGCTGCGCAGTATTTATTATTTGAATGACAAAAAACCGCTGCGCGACATGGACTTGCCATGGCTGGTCAAAGCATTGGGCCGGCAGGGGTTAAAGAAACTTGACGGCACGTATATCGAAGAGTTATTAAAAGAAGCAAAACTGGTATAGAAAAATCCCGCCGAATGGCGGGATTTGTTTTGGGCAATATTTTTTATTTTATAAATTATATCAGCTTGCCCATTGCAACGGCTGTATCGCACATGCGGTTCGAGAAACCCCATTCGTTATCATACCATGCAGTCACATGCACCAGGCGGTCGCCCAGAACCTTTGTCTGTGACGCGTCAAAGATAGAGCTGTGCGCATTGCCTGTAAAGTCAACGGATACCAACGGTTTGTCGTTATAGCCGAATGTTTTGGATTCTGCAGCCTTCATCGCGGCGTTTACCGCATCAACTGTTGCGTCTTTTTCCAGGTTAACAACCAATTCAACAACAGATACGTCCGGTGTCGGTACGCGGATAGCCATACCGTCCAGTTTCCCCGCCAGGCGTGGCAGTACCAGACCAATCGCCTTTGCCGCACCGGTGCTGGTCGGAATCATCGACAGGCCGGCCGCGCGTGCACGACGGAAGTCTTTGTGGTTTTTGTCCAGCAACTGCTGGTCACCGGTATAGGCATGAACAGTTGTCATCCAGCCTGAGATAATGCCAAAGCTGTCATCCAGAACTTTTGCCACAGGCGCCAGGCAGTTTGTTGTGCAGGACGCGTTTGATACGATTAAATCTGTTGGTTTCAGTGTATCCTGATTAACGCCATATACGATTGTCGCATCCGCACCGGCCGACGGGGCAGATACCAGCACGCGCTTTGCGCCGGCTTCCAAATGAACTTTTGCCTTGTCTGCGGCGGTAAAGATACCTGTGCATTCCATAACAATATCAATACCCAGTTCACGCCAAGGCAGCTTTGTCGGGTCTTTTTCTGCAATGCACTTGATGCGCTGGTTTCCAACGACGATATAGTCGCCATCCAGCTTTACTTCCATCGGCAGCTTTCCGTGTACGGAATCGTATTCCAACAAATATGCATTCTGTTCCGCCGGGGCCAAGTCGTTGACCGCAACGAACTCAATATCATCACGACCGGATTCCAACGCCGCACGCAATACCAAGCGTCCGATGCGACCGAAACCGTTGATTGCAACTTTCAATTTTGACATTTCATATTTCCTTTCGTTTTTATTGGACAAGATATATCTTAGCACCATATTTTTCAAATTTACAATAAAATTATGGTGTGGTTGAATTTTGGCCGGTTCGCATATATAATTAGCATGAAATGACTCAGGATTCATATATTATCACAGGCCCGACCGCGTCTGGCAAATCTGATTTTGCACACAGCCTGGCCGCCCGTACAGGTGGTGTTATTATTAATTGTGACAGTGTCCAGCTGTATCGCGGTATTGAAAATATTTCGGCCAGTCCCTTTGCCGGCCGCCCGATTTCAGACAACATTGATGGCATTCCGTATCGTCTGTTTTCTGTGCTGGATTTATCGTGCCAGATTAGTGTGGCCGATTATATCGCAATGGCGCACCGGGCGTATGATGCGGCGCGCGCTGCGGGCCGTCCTGCGATTTTTGTGGGGGGGACGGGATATTATATAAATGCGATTACGTCGGGCCTGTCGCCGCTGCCGGACATTGATGCCGATGTTCGTGTGCGTGCACGTGAAATGGTGGCCGCCGATATTGTTGCGGCGCGTCAAATGTTGCCGTCCGATTTTCGGTTTACCGACCCCCAGCGCGTATCGCGTGCGCTGGAGGTGTTTTTACAAACCGGCCGGCATCTGTCGGAATTTCAATCCATGCCACGGGCCGGTGCAATTGTTCCGCATGCACGAAAGATATTAATTTTGCCCCCCACAGATGTCCTGCGTCGGCGCATTGCATCGCGTGTTCCAAAAATGATTGCGGGCGGCGCGATTGACGAAGGCCGCGCGGTTTTAGCGGCGCTCTGGGATGAAAATCGTGCGATTGGTGCCTCTCAGGTCTGCAAGTTCCTGCGGGGCGAGGTTAGTCAAGAAGAATGTATCAGTGAATGGATAACCCGTACCTGTCAATATGCAAAACGGCAGCGAACCTGGTTCAGAACCCAATTCGCCGCCGATGTTATAATCTCCAATACGCCGACCGATAATGACATTACGGCCGCGATATAGATATGTTATCTGACCTTGCGTGGTATATTTTGCGCTTCGATAAACAGGGCGTTCACTTGTTTTTGTTCGCAATATACCGAATATGCCACGCGCTGACGTTTTGCGCGTGTTGCTTTGGCACGTTCAGTGCGCGGTTTTTGACGAAACGCACGGTTGGCTTCCGCCTTTTGTTTCAATTTTGCAATATATGCACTGTTGTCAAACAGCAGTTCTTTCAGTTCCTGCTGAACCTTTAGGCGTAATTTGTTTCGTGACTTGCCACTTGTCGGAATGGTGTATTTATATATTAGATAATAAGATAAATGCTCTGCAATTTTATTTGCCAACTTTTCCAAGAAAAGAGGGCTGACATTATGAGATTGTGTCTTGTCCAGATGCAATTTAATAAAGTCTTCGGCCTTTTGAATCAAGAAATTCTCGCGTTCGAACGTATAATCATATTCTGCCAGCATTTTTTCGCCCTTGCTTTCGAACATGTTTATATGCAGGAATGAAGTGCCTTTTGGTGGAAATACTGCTGCAAAGTTCGGCAAGACAAACTGCTGATATGCTATGAATGCGGTGCTTAATGCTGAATCCTTGGCCATGATTGTGTCTCCTTTGACATGGTTGGGTTGACATCAACTAATATAGACACAAAAATCAATTTGTCAATATATTATGTTTTATTTTTTAATTTTTTGCAGTACGTGATAAAACATCTTTATCGGGATTAAAATTTGTGACTTTTCAATCTTTTTGGAAAAACGTACGCAGTTATTAAATTCTGTATCCAGCACACCCCATCCTGCATATTCCCAGTCAATTATGCCGGTAATCTGCATCGTGTCAGGATTGACGATAATATTATTGCATATATCGTTATGGTTCCATCCGTCGCCATCCCCCTCGCGCAGGTCTTCGATTTCCGCCGGGCGCGAATGATGCACTGCATTAATAAATTCAGCCAGTTGCCGCCCCCATTCCCAGGCATGCTCTTCGATAACCTTCTGTGAAAAAGTATTCAGATTCCGGCCTGGTATGAAGTCATATTTATAGAACATATACCCGTCTGCCTCGACAATCTCAATATGAGGTATCCGCAGTGGGGATATGGCTGCAAATGCGTCGGTTATGCGTTTTTCGCGCATTATGCGCGTCTGGGGCACGTTTTTGTCGTATCTTTTGCGAATTTTGAACACATATTTGTTATCAACGATAAATCCGATGTTCCATCCGCCTTTTATCATTTTTGTATGGCGGAACGACAGCCCCGGAAAAGCCTGCCGCAGCGCGTTATATTTCCGGCGCCAATCGTATAATTTTTCACGACGTACTTTTTCCCGTAATCCCCGTGATGGAATCAGGCCACATAACAAATCGCAAGTTTCAAAAAATAGTTTCCACATAGTTTTATAAATGGTATTGAAAAAAACGAAAAAAACAAGTATTTTGTAATCATGTTTAATGCTGGCGATATTGTAAAAGTTCTGATACCAAACGTCGTTAATTACGGATATGACTATCGGTTAACCGTGGCGGCGGGGTTGGGGGATTTTGTATCTGTATCAGTTATGGGGCGCAAATATATTGGCGTCGTATATGGCATTGGCGACAGTGGACTTGACGCGTCGCGCATAAAAAATATAAACGGGGTGTTGCCGGGTCACCTGTCTGTATCGGATTTGCAGTGGATAAAAAAGATGTCAGACTGGACGCTGATGGCGCCTGGGGCGGTTCTGCGATTAATTGTAAATGTTCCAGATGCATTTTCGCCACCCAAAACTGAACAACTATATTCTTTTGATTTCTCCACATCCGCCCGCATGACCGACAGCCGCCAGGCCGTCGCTGACGCCTTTGCATCAAATGATAACGACCCGATGTCGGCGTCTGATATTCAAAATATCGCGCATGTTAGTGGCGCTGTCGTTCGGACGATGATAAAAAATAATATATTACAGCCCACCGCTTTGCAGCAGGTGGTAACACGCTTTGATAATCTGAATTATTCCGACGCCGGCAATGTTACCCTAAATCCGCAGCAGCAGGCGGCGGCCGATGCCATTGGCGCGGCGATTGAACAGGGCGGATTTTCTGTAAATCTGCTAGACGGCATTACCGGCAGTGGCAAGACCCAGGTTTATTTTGACTCTGCCTGGCGGGCATATTCGCGTGGTCGGTCGGTATTATTAATGATGCCGGAAATTGCGCTTACTGCGCAGTTCATGTCACGGTTCCAGCGACGATTTGGCGCCCCGCCGATTGTATGGCACAGTAATTTGACCGCTGCCCGTCGTCGTGATATTTGGCGCGGTGTGTTGCGTGGCGAAATTCGCATGGTTGTCGGCACGCGCAGTGCGCTGTTCTTACCGTGGCAGGATTTGGGCCTAATCGTCGTGGACGAAGAACACGATACGTCATACAAGCAGGAAGATATGGGCAACTACCACGCGCGTGATATGGCGGTATTGCGGGCGAAAATTGCCGGATTCCCGGTTGTTCTGGCCAGTGCGACACCATCGGCTGAAACATTACAGAATATTGCGCTGGGCCGATATGGCAGGCTGCGCTTAACATCGCGCTATGGCGGTGCAACACTGCCAACAATTTCAACAATTGACCTGCGTGAAAGCCGCCCTGAATCATACAAGGCGCCAGATGACACCGACGCAACAGATGCGCCCGACATCGCAGGCAACCTGTCGCCAGCGTTGTGCGATGCGATTGGGGAAACGCTGGCCGCCGGGCGGCAGGTAATGCTGTTTATAAATCGCCGTGGTTTTGCGCCGATTGTTCAGTGCAAGAAATGCGGATACGTCGCTGGATGCCCTGATTGCAGTGTTGGTATGACGTATCATAAGCGCTTGGGCAAGCTGCTCTGTCACATGTGCGGACGCACGGCGCCAATGCCCGGCACATGCCCTGATTGCGGTGGCGCAATATCAACACGCGGGGCAGGGCTGGAAAAAATCGCCCAGGAAGTCGCGGTAAAGTTCCCCGGTGCCCGCACGGCACTGGTATCCAGCGATACAATCATGTCGCGTCAGGCACTGGAACGCCTGGTTCATAAAATGGAGGACGGCGAAATCGACATCGTAATCGGAACCCAGATTCTGGCCAAGGGGCACCATTTTCCGAACCTTACGCTGGTTGGCGTTGTTGATGCCGACATGGGGCTGTTTGGCACGGACTTTCGTGCGGCAGAGCACACCTTTCAGCAATTATTTCAGGTCGCCGGTCGTGCCGGCCGCGGGGAATTTCCCGGCCGCGTTTTAATGCAGACCTATCAGCCGGACCATCCCGTTTTAACCGCAATATGCGCGGGCGACCGTGACACGTTTATGGCGCGTGATATGGATGCACGTCGCGCGGCAAAAATGCCCCCGTTTGGACAATTAATTGCGCTTATAATCGAGGGCGAGAAAGAGGCCTCCCTTCAGCAATATTGTGCCGCGCTGGCGGCGGCCGCGCCGAATATTGCTGGCGCTCGTATCATGGGGCCAATCGCCGCCCAAGTATACCAGGTGCGCTCTTGGTATCGCATGCGATTCCTGGTCGCCGGCGATGCGCGTGCTCAATTGCAACCGGCGGTGGCGCATTGGCTGGCCAAGGTAAAGACGCCTGCCAATATCCGGGTCAAGATTGACGTCGGCCCCCAGAATTTTATGTAAAGCACCGGATTTTTTTGCTATAATATTCATGTATTTGAAGCAAGGGGGAATAAAATGTTTTTTGAATACTTGGTAATGTTTTTTGTTTGTGCACTGTTGTTTACATTTGTAGTTGCGCTGGCGTGCCTGCCGATTATGATTGCAAACGCACGCGGTGTTGACGGCCCGCGCAAGACGGCAATTGTGGCACTGTCAATATTGGGAATATTCTGTGGGGTTACATGGTTGGCCGCGCTGATTTTGGCGCTGGTATGGCGTGGCGAATGCGAATGTTGCTGTGGCACAAATCTGGATAATCTGGAAAAATTGTCAAAACTATATAAAGCCAAGGTTATAACCAAGGCCGAATATGAAAAGATGAAGGCCAAATTGATTCAGGAATAAAACAATAAAAATCAAAACGCCCGTATGGGCGTTTTTTGTATGCGAATGCTTAATAAAAAATCCCCAATTTTGGGGATTTTTATTATCTGGTTTTATCGTTTGTCGGCATAGTATTTTGCTTGCTTTTGGTCTCGGCCTTGCGCTTGGATAATTTTGCAATCGCCGCCGCAATTTTATCTATAAATGACGGCGCGTTCAGGCGTTCTTCCTCGCGACGTGCCGCGTTGCGCAGTTTCGTCGCTTCATAGTCCTTTATCGCCTTTTCACGCTCTTCTTCAGTTTTCGCGGCATTATATGCCACCTGCCAATCTTCTATTTCGTATTTTGCCATTTTATATTCCTTTGTTTTAATTTGTTTATATCTTTATTATACCACTTCTGTTACCGCACGCAAGGCCCCATCGCGCGACAGTTGCACAACGCGGATTTTTTTCTTCATCTCTGCAATCAGGTCACTGCGGTTATACGCCGGTTGGGTATGCAAAATGCGGTCGGCAAAGGCAGCGTATGCGGCCTCGGCACTTTCGGCATGAATAGTCGTATAGAAATGGTCATGCCCCGTCCCCAGCATTTCCCACAAAACCGACGCATTATCCGTTGATATTTCCCCGCCGATAATAACATCTGGCGTCATGCGTACAACCAGGTCCAGCAATCGGGCATAGTTAAAATCATTTGTCTGCTCGGTGCGTGACAGTACAAAGTGGACTCGGTTTTCCTGCGGAACGCGGATTTCGCGTGCGTCTTCAACGGTAATAACACGACTGTTTTTATCAATCAGCGTCAGCATGTGATTCAAAAACGTTGTCTTACCCGTTGCTGTCGCGCCACTAATAAGAATAGGGCTGCCGTCGTTAATTGCGCTCATCAAGCGCTCGTACGGGTCGTCGGGGCGCACGTTTTCGCGGGGCTTTACCTTCAGTAATTGTTCACCCCGCCGTAGATGATAATTATCAAAGTTCGTTTCAACCGCCCCACCGCCGCGAATATTCATCGCAACGCCGCCAGTAACGTCATGTTCGTCATATTGAACGTTTGGGCCGGCAATGGCGGAAAATCTGTGATTGCCCGGCAGTGTTGCATACACAACCGGCACGCCATGAATTGGGTCAAATGGGCGTTCGTATATATTGGCAACAGTGTGAATTAAATCAACCAGATATTGCTTGGATAAAATCTCTGCATTATATGCGACCCACGGCACGCGTGCACCATGCAGGCGCATCCACACCTGGCCGGCATGATTTATGGCGATTTCTTCCACAAATTCCGGCTTGTAAAATTCTTCCAGTGGTTTTAATAAAGATTCCAGTACAACGTTTGCCATCGGCTTAATTTTATCACAAATCGTGACTTGAATCAAAAAGGTTTATTTGATAAAATTAGAAAAAAGAGAGACAGATATGAAAAAATTTATCTACGGCATAATTGGTTCTGTTTTAATTCTGGGCGCATGCGCCACCGACAGCGATGCCCCTTATAACGAGGCGGACTTTGCCCAGGGTGGCCCGGACGCCCCGGTATATAACGAACGTACCAGTGAATTTATGCAGGCCAACAACCAGTATGCAAATATTGATTCTTATAAGCCAAAGACATCTGCGGAAAAGGAGCAAAATAACAATCGCTGGAATACATCGCGCATGGAAACCAGATGGCAAGAATACAAGGGTGCCATGGTTCGCGTTCAGATATTGCTGGGCAATAGCGATATGCGTGAAATGCGCCTGCGCTTGGTTCAAAACGCCGATGGTGCCGACATCGACGGCGACAGCCGCACCATTTTAGCCAAGGTTGCAGATTATGAAATGAAACGCGTATGCGGTCGCAATGCGGACAGTATTGTAATGGTATATGACCGCCCGTCATTTGATGTTATGCGCCCGACGCCATATTATGACTATAGAATTGAGGCCGAAGGCGCCACCATGCGCGAATACGGTTTCCGCTGTGTATATATAAACTAGGATATTATAAATGACTAAATACGAAAAGGCCATGGCCCAGGTAACAGATTGGATAAAGATTGCCGAACAAGATGGCGATATGCCACTGGCGCATAATCTAAAACACGCAAAGGAAGTCTTGGGCGGGTATTCAAAATTATCCAGCGATGACGCGCCGCATAATGTGCAAGTGTTAAAGCAATATAATGCCTTGGTTTCAATGGCTATGCGCCATTCAAATATGGCAAAATAATTCATTGGACGGGAATAACAAAAGGCGCTATTATGATAGTGCCTTTTTTAATAAACCAAGGGGAAAGATATGAAAAAGATATTTGCGGCCGCGACAATGTGCGGTGCATTAATGTTGGGCGCCTGCGACAGCAATGCCGGTGCACAAAACGGCGATACAGTTGTAATTGATTTTGCAGGCTATCTGGATGGCGAACAGTTCGAAGGTGGCACCGCATCCGGTTTCCCGTTAAAGCTGGGCAGTGGTCAGTTTGTCCCGGGATTCGAAGAACAGTTGATTGGTGCGACCAAGGGCGAATCGCGTGATGTAAACATCACATTCCCGACCGACTATTATCCGAACCTGGCCGGCAAGGATGTTGTCTTTAAGGTAACGGTCACAGACATCGTTCGCGAATAATAAAACAAAACTCCCCGCTTGCCGGGGAGTTTTTTATCGTAAAATTCAGGTGGTTGGAGGTTGATAGTCATTCTCACAGAAAATGATGCGGCTTTAATAAGCAGCCCTCCAACCGACGTTAATAAAAAACACGCCTTTGGGGCGTGACTTTTTATAATGGGGCGGGCGACCGGATTCGAA
>JAAGKN010000491.1_pt1 | contig 50823 bp, 49 predicted proteins | sample 6206371 | NCBI WGS metagenome assembly JAAGKN01 (sample SAMN11533720, study PRJNA540317) | gut metagenome | isolation source: fecal pellets from male and female animal of same cohort | host: Peromyscus leucopus | place: USA:CA | collected 2017 | reverse complement strand
CTTTTTTGATAATATCACTTCGCATTTGTTGTCCTTTGGTTGAGTTGTTTTAAGTCATAATTGTATCACATTCGACTTAATCCTAATTGTAAAGCTTCATTGCTAGTTTTAAGTATCTTAGGATACAATAACACGATTTTTTTTAAAGGATGGGTGATGCAATATAAGCGTGTATTGGTAAAATTTTCGGGTGAGGCTTTGTCTGGTGATAGTGGATTTGGGATTGATGTCAAGATTCTCAAATATATCGCACAAGAAATCAAATCTTTAGTGGATAATGGTATTGAAGTAGGCATCGTAATTGGCGGAGGGAATATTATTCGAGGTGTATCTGCAGCTGAAGGCGGGGTGATCCGCCGAACAAGTGGCGATTATATGGGTATGCTTGCAACGGTGATTAACGCTGTTGCCATGCAAGAATCTCTTGAGTATTTAGGCATAGATGTGCGTGTGCAAAGTGCGCTAGAAATCAAAGAAATATGTGAGAGCTATATTTACCGCCGCGCAATCAGACATTTAGAAAAAGGACGGGTAGTTATTTTTGGTGCAGGCACAGGTAATCCTTTTTTTACAACTGATAGTGCAGCGACATTGCGCGCAGTAGAAATTGGTGCTGATGTCATTGTCAAGGCAACAAAAGTCGATGGTGTTTATGACAAAGATCCCCATAAATTTCCTGATGCCAAAATGCTAGAAAGTATCAGTTATGATGAAGCATTGCGTGATCATATTAAAGTCATGGACGATACAGCAATTGCATTAGCTAAAGATAATAAATTGCCCATTTTAGTATGCAATATGTTTAAAGAAGGAAACTTGCTTCATCTTTTGAAAGATGGTAAAGGTGTTTATTCAATCGTGAAATAACATCAAATCAAAGCAAATCTAAATAAAACTCATAGTAGAATCACTGATTTAATTTAATTGAAGGAAATATTCATGGAAATATCAAGAACCGAAGAAATTGCAGCAAAAGCATTAGCGCGCGTTAATGATGATCGTTATTTGCTTGCAAATTTAATTTTTGAACGCGTTAAAGAATTAGGGGCAGGAGCAAAACCTTTGGTAAAAATGGATATAAAAAAATACAAATTGCCTGACATCGCAATGTGTGAAATTGCTGAAGGAAAAATCGAATTTGCTTCCATTGAAGAAAAAGAATAAATCTTAAGGGTAAATATTGGACTTTTTTAATGATCTTGTTGAGATTAAAAGCGTAGATTCTGCTATTCAAAAACTTTACTCCCTGACAACTATCACACCTAAAGTCCAACAAGCTATTGATATGGCAACCACATATCACCAAGGGCAACTGCGCAAAAGTGGGATTCCTTATGTTATCCACCCCTTATGTGTTGCCTGCATCGTTGCATTTTATGGTGGTGATGAGACGATGCTTTGTGCTGCATTGCTACATGATGTAGTTGAAGATACCTTATGTGATATTGAAGAGATTCAAAAACACTTTGGTTGGGATGTGGGGCATTTGGTCGATGCTTTAACAAAAATCGTAGAAATCCGCAAAGAAGAGCTTAATACAAATGTCAATGAAAAACTTGCTGCATCGGCATTAAGCTTTCGCAAAATGCTTCTTGCATCAATCAAAGATATTCGTGCGCTTGTCATCAAAATCAGCGATCGTATGCACAATATGCTGACACTTGATGCACTCCCTGCATACAAACAAAAACGCATTGCAGAAGAAACGCTTATCGTTTATGCTCCGATTGCTCATCGTTTGGGTATTGCTTCGCTCAAAAATGAGCTTGAAGACCGCAGTTTTTACTATATTTTTCCCGAAGAATATCAACAAATTGATCAGTATATCAAAGAAAATAACCAATCTATCACGCTTAAACTCAATAGTTTTGCGCAAAAAATTGCCAAGATTCTCTTGCAAAATGGCTTTACTGAAAAAGATTTTGAAATCGAAAGTCGTGTCAAACGCCATTATTCTGTCTATCTAAAAATGCAGCGCAAAGGCATCGGGATTGATGAGATTCTCGACTTACTTGCAGTGCGCATCATCGTATCAACCCCACTTCTTTGCTACAAGGTATTGGGGCTTTTACATCTTGAGTTAAAACCTGTGATTTCACGCTTAAAGGACTATATCGCACTTCCTAAGGAAAATGGGTATCAGACAATCCATACAACAATTTTTGAAAATTCAAGTATTTACGAAGTGCAGATTCGCACTTTTGATATGCACAAAAGCGCACAATACGGCATAGCAGCACACTGGAAATACAAAAGTGGCGGGAGAGAGCCAAATTTAGAGTGGCTCAACAATATACAATACCAAAACGATACGATTGAAGAGTTTTATGAACTTGCCAAAAATGATTTATACAAAGAAGATATGATAGTTTTTTCACCTGCAGGAGATATTTATAATCTCCCTGTTGGGGCGGTTGCGTTGGATTTTGCCTATGCTGTTCATAGTGATATTGGGGACAACGCCAAACAAGCCTATATTAATCATAAAAAAGCATCTTTATTACAACCTCTAAGAAATGGTGATATTGTCAGAATCACACTCTTTAACAAGGACGAACAAACAAACCCTCGATGCACTTGGATTGATGCTGTAAAAACTTCCCGTGCTAAAAATCATATCAGAATCCAATGCCAAACCCGTCTCAAAGAAATTGACACAAAAAGCACAATCAATATTCTTAAAACAATCTTTGATAGCTCTCAAAAGACTATTTTGACATATCTTAAAGAAAATAACCTCGAATCCAATCTCTACCGCGCAGCAAGAGATTCTGCTTATCTCAAAGACATCAAAAATATCCTCAAAGGTAACTTTGTGCGTGAAGTCAATTTTTTAGGAAAAATCAAAATCAATATGCTTAAACTCAAAGAAATGGTTTTTGATAATATCGTTTTGCAAACCAATCGCAATATTAATGGCGTAGTGTTTGATTATTGTTGTTATCCAAAATTTGGCGATAATATCGTGGCATTAAAAAATGGGCAAAAAGCCTACATACACCACAAAATGTGCAAAAGGGCGATTGAAGAAATAGAAAAAGGGCATGATATGCTTTTTGTCCAATGGGTCAATACACAAAAATACACCTATAAGATTATCATTGCATTAAACAATCACCAAAGTGCCTTGATAGGATTCTTGACAATCTTAGCAAAATATAATTGTCGCGTAATGAGCGTTGATTTCAATTCGTTAGAGCATCAGTTTTCGACTTATTGTCAAATCTGCTTTGAGACAGATTCTCAAAATATCAAAACACTCAAAGACACTTTAACAAAAAAATACAAAATCATTGAATTTAGCAATCTTAAAGACGCATATTCGGGCTAAGGAGAAAAAATGAATAAAATCAAAGAGGCATTGTCTGAAATCGCAAGAGGGAGTGTCGAATTTATTGGGCAAGAATATATTCAAAGTCTTGTAGAGCGATTTTATGCAAGTGGGGAAAGATTCATTGTCAAAGCTGGATTTGATCCTACTGCACCAGACTTGCATTTAGGACACACAGTATTACTCCAAAAACTCGCTACTTTTCAGCGATACGGAGGGAATGTCAAATTTTTAATCGGTGATTTTACCGCGACAATCGGCGATCCTAGTGGCAAAAGTGAAACACGGAAGCCTTTAAGCAAAGATGAAGTAGAACGCAATGCAATCACATACAAAGAGCAAGTATTTAAGATTCTTGACCCTCAATACACCGAGGTATGCTTTAACTCTAAATGGCTTAATGAACTTGGTGTGGGCGGTATGATTGGATTAGCCTCAAAGTTTTCAGTCGCGCGAATGCTTGAGCGAGATGATTTTACAAAACGTTACCAAAACAACTTGCCCATTTCTATTGTAGAATTTCTCTATCCGCTCTTGCAAGGCTATGATTCTGTCGCATTAGAATCTGACATAGAATTAGGCGGGAATGATCAAAAATTTAATCTTTTAGTGGGACGGAGCTTGCAAAGATCTTATGGACTTAAAAAAGAACAATCTATCCTTACCGTGCCTTTATTAGAAGGGCTTGATGGTGTCCATAAAATGAGTAAATCACTCAATAACTATATTGGCGTTACAGAAGATTCTAAAACAATGTATGCAAAAATATTAAGCATCAGTGATGAAATGATGTGGAAATATTATAATTTACTCTCAAATCTAAGCTTGGGGGAAATTGAAGATCTCAAAACAAATGTAAAAAACGGAAAAATTCACCCTAAATCCGCTAAAGAACAACTTGCTTTAGAAATAACTGAACGTTATCATAGTGCCGATTTAGCAAAAGACGCTAAAATAGCCTTTGATAATGTGTTTAGTAAAAATGAAACACCCACTGATTTACCAACTTTTAAATACAATGAAGGTGTGTGGATATGCAAAATTTTGGTAGAATGTCAATTCTGTGATTCTACTTCACAAGCAAGGCGAGATATTCGCGCAGGGGCTTTAAAGATTAATAAGGAAAAAATAAGTGATGAGAATCTTAAAATGCTAGCAGGTGAATACATCATTCAGATTGGCAAACGAAAATTTGCAAAAGTGATCATACATTAAGGATATAATATGGGCTTGAAACCGCTTAAAATTGGCAAACACACAATCAAATATCCAATCTTTCAAGGGGGTATGGGTGTAGGCATCAGCTGGGACAGACTTGCGGGCAATGTATCCAAAGAAGGTGCATTAGGAATCATCAGTGCTGTAGGCACAGGATACTATCAAAAGATGCAATTTGTTGAAAGAATTGCTAACTCAAAGCCATTTGAGGCAATTAATTTTTACTCTAAACAAGCACTCATTGAGATTTTTAAAAATGCGCGAAAAATTTGTGGAGATAATCCTTTGGGCGCAAATATTCTTTATGCAATCAATGAATATGGGCGAGTTGTCAAAGATGCGTGTGAAGCTGGAGCAAATATCATTGTTACAGGAGCAGGACTTCCTACCAATATGCCTGAATTTACAAAAAATTTCCCTGATGTGGCATTAGTGCCTATTGTTTCTTCGGCAAAAGCATTAAAAATTATTTGCAAGCGTTGGAAAGACAGATACGAGCGTATCCCTGATGCAGTCATAGTCGAAGGTCCTTTAAGTGGTGGGCATCAAGGATTTACCTATGAAGATTGTTTCAAAGAAGAATATCAGCTCGAAAATGTCTTACCTCAAGTGGTCAGTGAAGCTAAAAAATGGGGAAATATACCTGTAATCGCAGCAGGAGGCATTTGGGATCGAAACGATATTGACAGAATGTTAGGATTAGGCGCAAGTGGCGTGCAAATGGGAACACGATGGCTCGGTTCAGAAGAATGCGATGCTGTTGCTTACAGAAACTTAATGCCTTTGGTCAAAAAAGAAGATATCGTTCTTGTCAAATCACCCGTAGGCTATCCTGCAAGAGCTGTAAAAACGGGTATTTTTGATCGCATTGCTGAAGGTAATGCACCCAAGATTCAATGTGTAAGCCATTGTGTTACACCTTGTCGCAGAGGGACGGAAGCAAAAAAAGTAGGATATTGCATCGCTGATTCTTTAGGATTAGGCTATATAGGAGATAGGGAGAAAGGTTTGTATTTCACGGGAGCAAATGGCTACAGAATCCAAACCATTGAACCTGTAAAAGATATTATTGCTCAATTAGTCAAAGACCCCGAATAGAGCATGCCGATGTTAAAAAGGATCGTGGCGTTACTATTTCTGATAGTGCTGTGCCTATGGGGAGAACACCGCATCATCAGAATGGTTCCTTTTGGCGACAATAATCTCAAAATTGTATTTGACAAACCCATCACGGATTTACAATGGCAAACCAAACATCTCAAAGATGCTAATAAAAAGTTTATTGATTTTGAAGCCAACCTTACTATACCCAAACGCAATTTTATCTTTAAAGACAATTCAACGCTTCAAGTTGCACAAAATACACCCAAAATAGTGCGTGTTGTTATCAGTCCTCACGCACATTCAACCTATGAGATTGTCAAAGAGAAAGAAAATCTCTACATTCAATTCAAACCCAAAACCCAAATACAAAAGCCATTAGTAGCTGAACCCTCTTCTACTCCCCCAGAATCAGTCAAAAAAACCTTTGAAAATCTTGAGACAGAATCGACAAAAAACACACCCCAGACAAACAAAACTGCAGCACGAACGGGGACGGGAAAGAAGATTGTCATTGATCCCGGTCATGGTGGAAAAGATTGCGGCACAAAAAGCGTAGAAGATAAATGCGAAAAAATCATTGTCCTTGATGCAGCTAAACTTGTCGTTCAAGAACTAAAAAATCGAGGCTATAATGTCTATATGACGCGTAATACCGATGTGTATATTGATCTGCGCAAAAGGACAGAATTTGCCAACGCCAAAAATGCAGATTTATTTATTTCTATACACGCAAACTCCATGCCTAAAGATTCTCCCAAAACTCCTAGCGGTGTAGAAACCTACTTCCTCTCTCCCGCAAGAAGCGAACGTGCAGAGCAAGTGGCAAAGGCAGAGAATCAAGGTGATATGGAAACAATGAGTCATTTTGCTACAAAATCTTTTCTCAATACTATCAGCTCCTTTCATCTCGTAGCTTCGCACAAACTTGCCATTGACATTCAATCAGGTATATTGAATGCAGTGCGCCCACAATATGACACCCATGATGGAGCAGTGCGTGAAGGTCCATTTTGGGTCTTAGCGGGAGCATTAATGCCATCGGTTTTGATTGAAATAGGCTATGCTTCTCATAAAGATGAGGGTAAACTAATCTCCAAAAAAGAATACCAAAAACTTTTAGCAAAAGGTATTGCTGATGGCATTGATGGCTATTTTATAAGAAATTATTAAGGATTTAAATGAAACAAACTTCTTTGGTTACCGTTATCTTATCGCTATTATTTTTTGCACTTTCTGTTTTTGTCAATTTAACACTTTTTATTTCACAATTTTCACACTCTTTTTCACATCTTTTTTTAATCTTTATTCGCGAAGATCAGCTTTTTGATCATTTAAGCACCTTGTTATTCTTTTGTGGATTTGTTTTAAGTGTGTCTTTTGTGATTATCGGTAGCTGGAAAGATTCTGGAAATATCCCTCAAAAAATCATAATGCTTATTTTGAGCACTGCCTTTATGTATTTGATGGTCTTAAATTGCTCCCACACACCTGAAACTCAAGACATAGTAGATATGTTTGCGATTGAAGGAAGTATTTATCATCGAGGTTTTTTTGAGCTTTTAAAAGACTATTCTCTCCGCATTATACTCGTAATATGTGCTTATGTATTTTTTGTATATCTTCCTTTACTCTTTATGATTTTAAATATTAAACCCGATGAAAATAGCGAACTAGGTAAGATTCTCTACGATATGCGTCCGTCAATTAATATCGTCATTATAATGCTTTTCGCGCTTGCCTTGCAACCCTATTACTATCGTGATAATCTCTATGTCTATCTTGATATTTTTGCGCTTTTAGTAGGCATAGGTATGCTTATTTATGTCTCCAGAAAGCATAAAGAAATTTTTGGATTCTACGAACGCATAAATTTTGGTTTGCTTATACTAGGCATTATCATTTGCTTGATTTGCTCTTCTATCTTAGCTGTCTCTGACAATTCCTTTAATGCTCGATATACTTTTTTAATTTTTGCATTTGTGGGTTGGTGCGTAGAATGGATGTATAACAACACCCAAAATTCTGATAATCAACAATAAAATCAAGGATCAAAAAATGAGCTTAGATATTTACCCCGCAATTGACTTAAAAGATGGGAAAGCTGTAAGACTCCTCAAAGGAGAAATGGAAAGTGCCATTGTTTATGGTGATGCTTTAGATTTTGCCAAACAATTTGAAGCAATGGGAGCAAAATGGCTTCATATTGTGGATTTGAATGGGGCTTTCGCAGGTGAGCCAAAAAATATCAAACAAATCGAACAAATACTCCAACATACGCATTTACAGATTCAAATTGGCGGGGGGATTCGCGATGAAGATTGCATCAAACGCTATACCCAAATGGGTGTAAAAAGAGTGATACTTGGTTCTATGGCAATGAAGAATCCGCAATTTGTCAAAGAAATGGCGCAAATCTATCCTATTGTTGTAGGAATCGATGCAAGGAATGGAAAAGTTGCCGCTCAAGGCTGGGCAGAAGAAGGGCAGATAGAAGCAAATCAATTGGCAAAAATGTTTGCAGGTAGCGGTATTGCAGCAATTGTTTGCACAGACATTAATCGTGATGGTGCATTAAGTGGGATCAATATTGATTTCACAGAAGATATTGGGCGACAAAGCCAAATTTATACTATTGCGAGCGGAGGTTTTTCAAACACAGAAGAGCTAGAGATTCTTGAGAGAAATCCTTATATTCAGGGCGTAATTATAGGAAAAGTGTTTTACGAAAACAAGATAAATCTTAAAGATATATTGTATAATTTTAGAAATTAAGATAAAATACGAATTTTAGAAAAATCATAAAGTTTAATAAGTAGGATTATTAAAAATTTATGGTAGAATTACCCTAGTTTGTTTAAGGTATAGCTATAATAAAGGAGATGACTTGAAACTGTTGGTAGTTGATGATAGCTCTACAATGAGAAGGATCATAAAGAATACTCTTCAAAGATTAGGGTATGAGGATATTCTTGAGGCTGAGCATGGAGTGGAGGCATGGCAGCTTATGGACACTGTAGAAGGTATTGAAATACTTATTACTGATTGGAATATGCCCGAAATGAATGGTTTGGATTTAGTTAAAAAAGTGCGAGCAGATTCTCGCTACACTTCTATACCTATTATTATGGTAACTACTGAAGGTGGTAAAGCTGAAGTAATTACCGCTCTCAAAGCAGGTGTAAATAACTATATTGTCAAGCCTTTTACCCCACAAGTTTTAAAAGAAAAGCTAGAAGTAGTTTTAGGTGTGAATGAAGAATAGGCTCAATATTTAATGCAAGGTTTGGAACAGCAAACTTATTGGGAAATTATTATTTATCCAAATGCTTTTTTAGATGCTTTTAGTAACTTTTTAATTGATCAAACTTCTTGCGCAATAGAATACCAAGATTTTTCTGATCAATTATCTCCTTTTTATATTAGCTACGAAGACACATCATGGCAAAGTTTTTATAACTTCAACATCACACAAGCAAAGCAATGTCCTCAAACAACACAAATTATTTTACGGATTCCCTCTTCAGTAAATGACACAGACCATTCAGCTCATGATCCCAAGATTCACGCTTTGATAGAATCTTTACAAAATTTTACCTCCGCACTTAACGAATACACTGCAACACAAAAAGATGATTATCCTACAAAAGTGGATTTTTGCTACCATATTGCACAAAAACACAATCACGATTGGCTACAAATCTATCAAGATTCTATCAAACCCATAGAATGCCCACCATTCTATATTTGCCCATCATGGGCGTCTTCTTCACCTTCTCATTTGCAACAAATCATCATTGACCCTGCTCTTGCTTTCGGTTCGGGACACCACGCTAGCACCTTAATGTGCTTAGAGTTTTTAAGTGCTATAAATCTTAAAAATAAAAATGTGCTTGATGTTGGTTGTGGGAGTGGCATACTCTCAATTGCTGCAAGCAAACTCGGAGCAAAAGTATTTGCATGTGATACTGATGAACTTGCCATTCAAGAAACACAAAAAAATGCTCACAATAATCATATTTCCCTTGAATCTCTGTGGCTAGGCAGCATTCAAGAATCTCCTGATACACCCTCGCATTACGATGTCATAGTCGCCAACATTGTCGCTTTTGTTGTGAAACTTTTACACAACGATTTTAAAGCAAAACTCAAAAAAAATGGCATTTTAATTCTCTCCGGGATATTAGATGAATATAAATCTGATATAATAGCAACATTTAACGACTTCACATTGTCAGAAATACATCAAAAAGACGAGTGGATAGCATTAAAATTGATTTCACAAAACAACTAAAGGAAAAGATAAACAATGGAAAACCCAAATGATAAAAAACCTCCCTTTAAACAGAATCCTTTTCTAACTTTTGCAATTTTTGTCATCATTGCATTGGTGATGTTTAAAGTTTTTTCTCCAAGCGGAGATTCTATTACGGATCGTTTTATGGGTGGTAGTATTACAAAAGAAATCCCTTACAACGAATTTAAAGAGCTTGTCTCAAAAGGAGAGATTGATTCTGTAAGTATTGGACAAACTTATATCAAAGCTTACTCTATTCAAACCTCTCCGCGCATTTTATACACAACCAAAAAAGTGGCAGATTTAGGCTTAGTTCCCCTACTTGATGAAAAGAAAATCGAATACAGCGGGTTTAGTGAAGGTAGCTTTTTGGGCGATTTAGTCAATATGCTTTTGCCTATTTTTATTATCTTGGCTTTATGGATGTTTTTAGCTACCCGTATGCAAAAAAGTATGAGTGGTGGAATCTTTGGTGTGGGGAATTCTAAAAAACTCGTCAATGCTGAAAAGCCTAATGTCAGGTTTGATGATATGGCAGGTAACGAAGAGGCAAAAGAAGAAGTTGTAGAAATTGTAGATTTTCTTAAATATCCCGAACGCTATATTGCAGTAGGAGCCAAGATTCCCAAAGGTGTATTACTTGTAGGACCTCCCGGGACGGGAAAAACCTTACTTGCAAAAGCAGTTGCAGGCGAAGCAAGTGTGCCTTTTTTCTCAATGAGCGGAAGTAGTTTTATTGAAATGTTTGTGGGCTTGGGGGCTAGTCGTGTCAGAGATTTGTTTGAAATGGCGAAAAAAGATGCACCCAGTATTATTTTTATCGATGAAATTGATGCTATTGGTAAAAGCCGCGCTGCAGGAAGTATGGTTGGCGGAAATGACGAAAGAGAGCAAACACTCAATCAGCTTTTGGCTGAAATGGACGGCTTTGGTTCAGAATCTGCACCCGTCATCGTATTGGCTGCGACAAACCGACCGGAAGTGCTTGACCCAGCTTTATTGCGTCCGGGAAGATTTGACAGACAAGTTTTAGTCGATGCTCCTGATTTTAATGGTCGTGTCGAGATTCTGAAAGTGCATATCAAAAATGTGAATCTAGCGCGTGATGTGGATTTACACGAAATTGCAAAATTCACTGCAGGACTAGCAGGGGCGGATTTGGCTAATATCATCAATGAAGCCGCGCTTTTAGCAGGAAGAGAAAACAAAAAAGAGGTTTCTCAAAAACATTTCAAAGAGGCGATGGAGCGCACAATGATTGGCTTGGAGAAAAAAACACGCAGAATCCCTCCAAAAGAAAAAAAGATTGTCGCTTACCATGAAAGCGGGCATGCGTTGATGGGTGAAGTTACTAAAGGTGCACATCGTGTCAATAAAGTCTCTATCATTCCTCGAGGAATGGGAGCTTTGGGATACACACTCCATACACCAGAAGAGAATCGCCACCTTGAGCAAAAACATGAAATGATGGCTGAAATTGATGTCCTTTTGGGTGGACGTGCAGCTGAAGAAGTTTTCTTAGAGGAAATTTCAAATGGAGCTTCTGATGATTTAAGACGAGCGACAGGGATTCTCAAAAATATGATTGTTTATTTTGGTATGACTGATGTCAGTGGGCTAATGGTTTTAGAAGACTATACAAGACGCAACACTTTCTTAGGCGGAGCTGGTGGCAGCCGTGAATTTAGCGAAGAAATGGCTCAAAAAATGGATAGTTACATTAAAAATATGCTTGATGAACGTTATGCACATGTCAAAAAAACACTAAGAGAATATGCTGGTGTGATTGAATCAATGGCAAAAGAACTTTTAGACAAAGAAGTGATTGATGGTGTCAGAGTGCGTGAAATCATTGAAGAATATGAAAAAGAAAATCAAATGGAATCAAGACTTGTGCCTTTAGAAGAAGCATAAAGGAGGAAATATGGCATACACTACACAAATCATTGTAAAACAAGGTTGGCTTGGGGCTATTGTGCTATTAGCATTATTTGTTCTTTGTATTTTTTTCAATATGGATATGGGAACATTGATTTTCTTCGTAGGACTTGTATTTTGGCTTTTTATGTTTAGAAATCCTGAAAGAATCCCCCAAACAGATGAAAGAAATATCTTTGTATCACCTGTAGATGGTATTGTTAGAGATATTCAAAAACAAGATTCAGAAGTGATAATATTGATCGAAACAAGAAGCATTGATGTGGGTGTCATTCGAGCACCTTGTGAAATTATAGAGGGTGAAAAAGGTGAAAAAAAGGGTCTTGCTTTAGCATTTTGCAATAAAAACAAAAAAGCTACCTTAAATGCTATGATGTCTTTTACCCACAAACAAGACTTTAAATTTAGAATGGAGTTCTATCCTGTGTTATTTTCTTCACACAAAATCTATGCAGATTCAAATCTCAACATAGGTGAACGAATGGGATTTATGAAAATGGGTATTACCAAACTTATTATCCCTCAAAACAAAAATACACCTGAATTAGAGCTGAAAGTCAATATTGGCGATCGTTTGTATGCACTCGGAAGTCCAATAGGGTATATTAATGAAATTTAATCCTCTTTTTATCTTGCCCAATCTTTTTACCGCGGGGAGCATATTTTTAGGAATCTTAAGCATTATTTGTGCTTCGAAAAGTAACTTTGAGCTTGCAAGTTGGCTGATTTTAGTATCAATGATTCTTGATGGGCTTGATGGAAGAGTAGCAAGACTTACAAATACTTCAAGTCGTTTTGGTGTAGAGTTTGACTCATTAGCTGATGTCGTGGCTTTTGGCGTTGCCCCTGCAATGTTATTGTATTTTTATGTGGGCATTAATTATGGTCGGCTAGGAATGAGTGTGCCTGCTATCTTTGTCATCTTGGGTGCAGTTCGATTAGCTCGTTTCAATATCACAACGACTTCAGAACCGCAATTTTTTATCGGTCTTCCTATTCCTTCAGCCGCTGTTTTAGTGATGCTATGGGTATTGATTGATTTGGATTATGGCTTTATCCAAAATCAAGGATATGGCTATATTATGCTGATAACAAGCATCATCATAAGCATCTTGATGGTAAGTAATATTCGCTATCCTAGCTTTAAGAAAATGCGTTGGAATTTTAAGTCTTTTATTGCTGTCATCTTGCTTTTAGGTATTGTGTTTATTAATCCCAAAGAAACGCTTTGCTTTCTGATGAGCTGTTATGTGGTCTATGGTATTTTGCGATGGATGGCAATCTTAATTAAAATGAAATTTATCACCAAAACAAATGAAAAAGAAAAAACACTCTGAAAAATGGTGATTTACCTTAGATAAAGTTATTTTTAGGCGATTTTATGCTATTATTTTCACATTTTCTATATAAATTAATGAGGTGCAATTATGTCTAAAACAAGTTTGTCAAGCATCGATCAAGTCACCAATCTTCACAAAAATAATGAGCTTCAGTTGCTTTGTTTTCGTCTTGAAAAAGACAGAGACTTATATGCTGTCAATGTTTTTAAAATCAGAGAAGTAATCAAATATAGCGGCTCATTGACAGTTGTAACCCACGAAAGTAATAGCTTGGTAGAAGGGCTTATTACCATCAGAGAGCTAACTATTCCTTTGATTGATATGCGAAAATGGTTTTATTATGACAATAATAACAGAGGAAAGGATCTACGAAACTACGGCGTAAAACGAGCTCCGGGTGAAGAAGACATTATTATGATTTGTGAATTTTCTCGTTGGACGATTGGCGTGAGAATCTATGAAGCAGATCGTATCTTAAATAAAAAATGGACTGAAATTGAGCAAGGTGTCGGTGTCGGTGGTGGCGGGCGCAATGGCAAACTTGTAAGTAGAACGCGCTACTTTGACGGAAGACTTGTGCAAGTTGTAGATATTGAAAAAATGTTGATTGATGTCTTCCCTTGGATTGAAAAAGAAAAAGAAGAAGGGATTCAAAAGATTTCTCAAGTCCAAACTACAAAAAGCATACTCCTTGCCGATGATAGTCCCACCGTTCTTCGGACAATGCAGCTTATCCTTAATAAATTAGGTGTGATTCACCATGACTTTATCAATGGCAAACATTTGTTAGATTACTTATTTGCACCTACCACAGATGTAAGCTCTATTGGAATGATTATTACTGACCTTGAAATGCCTGAAGCAAGCGGATTTGAAGTGATCAAACAAGTAAAAGCAAATCCTAATACAGCGCATTTGCCTGTCGTTGTCAATTCTTCAATGAGCGGTAGTAGCAACGAAGATATGGCACGCTCATTGAATGCTGATGAGTTTATTTCAAAATCTAATCCTGTGGAAATTGAAGCAGCAGTGCGGAAATTTGCTCTCAAGTAATGTATCAATCTCACCTGCTTTTTCAAATTGATTCTCCAGCTTATGTTTTAGAAGAAGAAAAGCTTGATGAAAATCTTGCTATTTTAAATTCTATCCAAGAGCAAAGTGGTGCAAAAATCCTCCTTGCATTAAAAGGTTATGCCTTTTGGCGCAGATTCGAGAATCTCCGAAAGATTCTAAGCGGAAGCACAGCAAGTGGGCTTTATGAAGCACGATTAGGCTATGAGGAAATCGGCTCAAGAAAAGAAGGCAAAGAAATATGCGTGTTTGCTCCTGCCTATAAAGATTCTCAAATTGATGAAATCTTAGAATACGCCACACATATTATCTTTAATTCCTTTGCACAATGGCAAATGTTTCTTCCACATATCACCCGTAAAAATGAACTTTTACAAAATCAAAATCTTGCGCCCATTCAAGTAGGCTTACGCGTCAATCCTTTATATAGCGAGGTAGAGCCTCCTATTTACAATCCTTGCATTCCGGGTTCAAGACTAGGAATCACCCCTGAAGCATTCAAAGAGGGTGTCAAAAAATACGGCTTAGAGGGGATTGATGGTCTGCATTTTCATACACATTGTGAGCAGGATAGCACTGCCTTGGAGCGCACATTACCCCATTTTGAAAAACATTTTGGCTCTTACCTTCAAGGTAAAAAATGGGTCAATTTTGGCGGAGGGCATCATATCACACGAAAAGACTATCATCGAGAACTTTTAGTGAATCTCATCAAGGATTTTAAAAAACACCACAACGATATTGGGATTTTTTTAGAACCCGGAGAAGCAGTAGGTTGGCAAGTGGGTTTTCTTATCGGAGAAGTGCTTGATATTGTGCATAATCAAATCCCTATTGCTATTATCGATGTGAGTGCTTCAGCCCATATGCCCGATTGTTTAGAAATGCCTTATCGCCCAATGGTTAAAAAGATTTCTCGTCAAACTCTCAATATAGAATCTGATTTGGGCGAAAATAAAGGTGCTTATACTTATCGCTTAGGTGGTCCTACCTGCCTTGCTGGCGATGTGATAGGGGATTATAGTTTTCAAACTCCTCTTAATGTAGGTGATCGATTAATCTTTGAAGATATGCTGCATTATACGATTGTTAAAAACAATACTTTCAATGGCGTGCCTTTACCCTCACTTTGGAGCATAGATTCTCAAGGTGAAGCCCATTTGCTTCAACGCTTTTGCTATGATGATTACAAGAGAAGAAATTAAGCATGATTAATTTTGACAATCTCTTGATGCTTGCTCCATTGGCAGGCTATACAGATTTGCCTTTTCGAAGTATGGTAAAACACTTTGGGGTCGATATTACCGTGAGTGAAATGATTAGCTCACATGCTCTTGTCTATCAGAATCAAAAAACGCTCAAAATGATTGAAAAATCCCCCGAAGAATCGCCCTTCAGTGTCCAAATCGCAGGTTCTAAAGAAACAATCATACAAAAAGCAGTAGAGATTCTCAACACTCAAGAAGGTATTGATATTATTGATTTAAACTGCGGCTGTCCTGCTCCAAAAGTCGCCAATCACGGCAATGGAAGTGGTTTGCTCAAAGACTTAAAACAACTTGTCAAAATTGCTAACCTTATCAAAGACACAAGCCAAACACCCTATACAAGCATTAAAGTGCGCTTAGGTTTTGACAAAAAGATACCTTGCGAGCTTGCTCAAGCCCTCAAAGATGTTCGCTCTGATTTTGTTGTCGTGCATGGGCGCACACGAGCCGATGGCTACAAAAAAGAACGCATTGATTATGATGCGATTGCAACCATTAAAAAACACATCTCTATACCTTTGATTGCTAATGGAGAAATTGATTCTGCACAAAAAGCTCAAGAAGTTATTGCGCACACGGGAGCGAATGGAGTGATGATAGGACGGGCAGCAGTTACTTCACCTTGGATCTTTTGGCAAATCAAACACCAAACCCAGCAAATCCCACCCATTATCAAAAAAGAACTCGTTTTGCAACACTTCAATAAAATGATCGCATTTTATGGCGAGCGTGGGGCAATTATGTTTCGCAAGAATCTCCATGCTTATGCCAAAGGACACGATAATGCAAGTGAATTCAGAAATATTGTAAATCACTTAACCGATGTATATGAGATCACTCAACGCATTGAAGAGTTTTTCAGCACACAAAATAACGAATTAATCACCCAAAATTTTCCCCAGCTCATTCATCTCAATAAAAAAACAAGCTAATGGTATTATTTTTTGGAGGAGGTTTGATATGCACTTGACAAAATGGTTACAAGTTGGATACTTATTAAGCGTAATTGTAGGCTTTATATACGCACAAGAAACCACAGAATCTCCCTCTGAATATCATCAAGAATCAGAGCTTATCCAGCAAATCCGCAAGGCAGATTCACTCTTTTATCAAGGCGTATCACTTTGGAGTAGTAATGCCGATGAAGCAAGCAAATTTCTCAAGCAAGCCTGCAATGCTAAACACCCCGGCGCATGTTTATATCTAGGTAGCTATTATGAACAAAAATCCTCTCAAAGACGCTCTAACATCTCTCCTAGCGAAAGTAAAAAATACTACCAGCTTGGTTTTGAAAATAGTGTCCAAGCTTGCCAACAAGGCGCAGCAGAATGGTGCATCACACAAGCAGTATCATTGATTGATGGGCGTGGAGTAGCACAAGATATTCAAAAAGGTTTTGACTTCCTTGAAGCAATGTGTGAGCAAGATATGGAGGGAGCTTGTGCAATGCTCGGATCATATTATTTCTATGGCTTAAATGTCGCGCAAGACTTACAAAAAGCACAAGAATTACATCTCAAAGCCTTAGAGCTAGATTCTAAAGCTTGCGAAGAAAATCGAATGTATGCGTGCGTGCTAAGTGCAGAAATCTACGAAAAAGGTCTTAGTGTGCCATCTAATCCACACAAAGCAAAAGAGCTGTATCGGTCAGCTTGTGCCTTACACAATCAATTCGCATGTGATTATGTTAAGAATATGCCTTAGAATCTTGAGACTAGATTCTCACTTCAAAGTATCAATCTATACTCAAAGTGCCTCTTCTTGAAAAAGATAGCTTGCAATATCTTGTCCGACAAAGAATTTCACACTCACAGCAATCAAAATCACAATTGTAATAAAAGGCGCAACATAACGCATCAAAATATACCAGATTTTAAAAGCGTAACTGCTAAAAAAATGTGAGGTGAATTCATAAAGTGTCGTCTTTGGAATCACCCAGCCCACAAAAATAACCGCAAGCAATCCACCCAATGTCATAATAATATTTGCTGATAAAAATTCTACAATATCCATAAGTGATTTATTACCAAAGGTCAAATAACTTGCCAAAGGTGTGCAAAGCGAACAAACTATCATTAATCCCAAAATAAAAATAACCCCAACCACACTCCAAGTCGCTCTAAAACGGCTGATTTTATAATATTCGACAATATACATTACCGATGGTTCGAGCAAAGAGATTGCAGAAGTAATCCCTGCAAAACTAAAAGCTATTAAAAATAAAAAAGCAATAATATTCCCCAAAAACCCCAAATGTGCAAACATAACAGGTAAAGTCTTAAAAATAAGCCCTGCACCACCATCAACTTCCCCACCATATTCATACACAAAAGTAAAAATCATTAATCCCGCCATAATCGCAATAACAATCCCACTTAGCACGATAAAAAGCGCACTTTTGAAAAGATTCTGTTGAGAATCTGAAGAGGCTGCATAAGTGATAATAATCCCAATCCCTAAAGAAAGAGAAAAGAACACTTGCCCCAAAGAATCAATAAAAATAGAAAGCGTTAGGGCTTTTTTTGCTTGCTCCCATTCAAAACCCAACATAAAATGCAAAGCCTTAGGGAAAGAATCCATACTCATTGCATAGATTAACAATCCTAAAAATATCAAAAAAAGCATAGGCGTAAGAATCAAATTTAAAAGCTCAATACCCTTTTTGACACCTCGTGCGATAACCCAACCGCTAATCCCTAATACCAGCATCAAACCCATTGTTTGCGCAATAAAATTCTGCGAATACAATGTGTCAAAATTTGCTTTAGAAACCTCCATATCGGTAGGCAAAGAAAAACTCACAAAAAATAAATAATAAAACACCCACCCCAACACGATAGCATAAAATGAAAGGATAATAGGACCTCCAATAAGTGTCAGACCTGCAAAACGCCATCTTTTACGGGGTGAAGGATCAAGTTTCTCATAGCTTTTAAAAGCATTTGCCCGTCCTTTATTACCAATCAGCATTTCTCCAATCAGCATTGCAATACCTATCCCCAATGCCAAAAACAAATACAATAACACAAACGATCCTCCGCCATTTGTGCCTGCAATATAGGGAAATCGCCAAATATGCCCCAAACCCACAGAACTCCCCAATGCTGCCAACATAAAACCGATTTTGCTAAAATTATTCATCATAATACCCTATGCAAGATGTGCGTTAAGTATTTATTTTATCATAAATAATGCGATGATAAAGATATTTTAAAACTTATCTCACGATTCTGTATTGTATATTATACGAAGATGATATTTTTAGATTGATTTAATAGCCTACAAGAGATATTCCTTGTAAGCTTGTCTTTTTGCATAAAACTTCACCAAATCCTATGAATCTAGTATCAAGACTTCACGCCGATTTGATGGTATTCAAAACCCTTAGATTGCATATTAAGACTTTGGTAAATATTGCGTCCGTCAAAAATAATTGGCTCATTGAGAAGTTTAGCGATTTCATCAAAATCTGGGCTTCTAAACTCACGCCACTCTGTTATAACTACAAGTGCCGCACAACCCTTCAAAGCTTCATATTTACTGCCTTCTAGACTAAGAGAATCCAGACAATCTTTAAGGTAAAATGATGCTTGTTCATACGCCTTTGGATCATACGCCTTGATTCTTGCTCCGCGTTTAATCAATTCACGCACCAACACCAAAGAGCTTGCCTCACGCATATCATCAGTTTCAGGTTTAAAGCTCAATCCCCACACAGCAAAACTTTTGCCTGCTAGATTCTCACCAAATCGTTGTGTGATTTTCTCGACTAAAAGCATTTTTTGCGCTTCATTGACGACTTGGACTGCATCAAGAATCCGCGCTTTATAGCCAAAATCCGCCGCTGTTTTCTCTAACGCACGCACATCTTTAGGGAAACAACTCCCGCCATAACCACAGCCCGGATAAATAAAACTATATCCGATACGAGAATCTGACCCAATACCCAAGCGCACATCATTAATATTCGCGCCCACACGCTCACAAATCTGACTCATCTCATTAATGAAACTAATTTTTGTTGCAAGCATTGCATTTGCCGCGTATTTTGTCATCTCTGCAGATTCTATACCCATTGCAATAAGTCTGTCGCTCTTAATCAAAAAAGGCGCATAAAGCGACTTCATTACCTCCAAAGCCTTTGGAGAATCTGTGCCTATCACTACCCTATCTGGACTCATAAAATCTTTAATTGCTACACCCTCTTTGAGAAACTCGGGATTACTCACTACATCAAAGGCTATACTCTGACTACCTTGCTGATTCTGCACAGAATGAGAATCTATCGCAGCAGAATCCACCAAAGTCATATTGCGTTTTTGAATTACAGAGCTGATGATACTTCTTACTTCTCTTGCTGTGCCTACCGGAACGGTGCTTTTATCTACCACTACGACATATTCACGCTCTATATGCGTCCCAATATCCTCTGCCACACTGCGCACAAAGCGTAAATCCGCACTGCCATCATCTCCCATAGGTGTCCCTACTGCAATAAAAATCACTTGAGCATTTCTAATAGCTTCCTTTTTATCAGTCGTAAATGTGAGTGTGCCTAGCTTTTGATTCTCCAATACCATTGATTCTAAACCGGGTTCATAAATGGGAATAATACCTTGTTTCAGACGATTGATTTTATTTTCATCGACATCAAGACATATTACATCATTGCCCATTTGGGCAAAACACGCACCTGCCACTAATCCAACATACCCGCTACCGATAATCGTGATAGTCATACAAATTTCTCCAAATTAAGGCATTTTAGACAGATTTGTGATAATGCTATAAAGACTCTTTTTGACAAGACCGCTCTTTTGCTCATAAGTTACCTCAACTTTTTCACCCAATCCAAGGTATTTCTTACCGCTTAACTTCATTGTGTTTGAAGCATTTTGAGTAATTGTCTGACTTGGATTTTTGAGGGTAAAATGCACTTCACTTTTTAAAAGAGCCGTGTCTTTAGAGCTAATCATACTTGTATCTTCTTTGGTTTCTTGCACTTGCAACCCATACTCAATATCCAATACATAGCCGACTTTTGGATTACTAAGCTTAGATTCTACGATAAAACAATTCGTATTTTTAATCGTCTTGCCAAGCAAGCTTCTGAAATCCTCCTTGCTCATCACATTACTATCAGTCGTGCTAATTTTACCTATTGCAATGGTATATTTAGGTTGATTACAAACTTGTGTATCTTGTGTAACGATTTCAGGCTCATTGCCACCACACCCTGCAAATAATAATACCGCTACGCCTAACCCAGCAATTTTATAGAATCTCATCTTTTTCTCCTTTTTATGTCATAGAATCTCGCGTAAGCTATGAAACATTCTACCTTAAAAATTTAAATTGCTTATCTGTTTTTGCTTGTAAAAATGGTAAATGTTATTGACAAATAATAAAAAGGTATAGGGGGGGGGTAAAGAAAAAGCGCGTATAGTTTTTATACACGCTTAAAAAATTATGGCATTACAGGGTGTGTGCCATCTCGTAAATCTGAAGTAATATTGTCTCTGAAGCTCTTTCCGGGCTCACTCCACACGATACAACCATCAGTTGGGCAAGCACTTGCACAAGCAGGTTGCTCATTGTGTCCGACACATTCTACACATTTATCAGGATACACATAATAAGTGCCTTCACCTGTTGGATTGCTGTCATCATCAACAATCGCACTTACAGGACACTCATCAATACAAGAACCACAAGCAATACAAATATCTGTGATTTTTACAGCCATCTCTTACTCCCTTATTTGTTGTTTGATTTTTGGGTTAAACCCATTTGTGAGTATAATGCAGGTTATCTTAAAAAGACCATAAATATAAGAATAAACAGATTCTTATTTACTATAAGAATCTGTTCTAATAGACTTAAGACAAGCATTTGAAACAATCAAATTAAACTTTAACGCACTGCTCCATTGCCTTTGATTTGATACTTGTAACTGCGCAAAGATTCTATACCCATAGGTCCTCGTGCATGAATCTTGGAAGTCGAGATACCTATTTCCGCACCAAAACCAAACTCTCCGCCATCACTAAAACGCGTTGAAGCATTCACATACACACAGGCTGCATCAACCTCATCTAAGAATCTCTGCGCAACTTCTTCATTTTGCGTAATAATCGCTTCGGAATGCTGTGAGCCAAAGGTAGCAATATGGCTAATTGCCTCATCAAAACCGCTTACAATCTTGATATTAAGCGTATTCGTGCCATATTCTCTTTCATAATCTGCCAATCCGTCATCGACTTCTTCATCTTCATCTTGCTTACCCCACTTTTGGAGTGTTGCTTCATCTTCAAACATTAAACGCGTATGGTGTTTGCGCAATGTCTTTAAAAGTGTGGGCAAAAAGCTCTCAATCAAGTCAAAATCAAGCAATAAAGTCTCACACGCATTACAAGCAGCAGGGTAGCTTGTCTTTGCATTAACTGCAATTGCAAGGGCTTGAGACAAATCCGCCTCTTTATGGACATACAAATGACACACACCTTTATCGTGTTTGATCACAGGGATAGTCGCATTATGCTTGACAAATGCTATCAATCCCTCTCCACCACGTGGAATCAACAAATCCACATAAGAATCCATTTTGACAAATTCTAAAATCCCTTCACGCGAAGTATCCTCAATCATACTCACACACGCTAAAGGCAAATGATGCAGCTCTAAGGCTTCTTTCAAAGCAATTAAAATTGCATGGTTAGAATGATACGCTTCCTTGCCACCTTTAAGCACACAAACATTGCCACTTTTAAAACACAAGGCAGAGACATCACTCGTTACATTTGGGCGAGATTCATAAATCACGCCAATCACGCCGATAGGCACACTGATTTTGCGAATCTCTAATCCTGCTTTTGTTGTCCATAAAGCCAAAGTCTGATGTATCGGGTCATCTAAAGTCGTAATATCATTTATAGAATCTGCCATTGCGTTAATTTTATGGGCATTCAATTCAAGCCTTTTGAGCATTGAAGGGCTAAGATTCTGTTCCTTAGCAAGAGCCAAATCCTTTACATTAGCTTGTAATATCGCCTCTTGATGTTTTTTAAGCTGCTCTGCCATTGTCTTTAACACAAGATTGCGTTTTTGATGAGAAGTGTTTGCGAGAATCCGCGCACTTTCTTTTGCCGCTATCAGTGTTTCTAAAAGCGGTGTAAGTTGCTGTTGATTTGATTTTTGATCGCTCATTTTTTCCTCCACAATACAGAATCTACCTTGTCATACGGCATCACTTTCTTCGCGTGATTTTGCAAGAGCTTCTACTTCTTGAATAAACACATCAAGAATCTCATCTTCTTTAAGTTTGCATAGAATCTTGCCTTCTTTGATAATCAAGCCGTCTTTATGCCCGAAAGCAATTGCAATATCAGCGTGCTTTGCCTCACCTAAAGCATTTACTGCACAGCCCATAACACTCACTTGCAAAGGTGTTTTGATATGCTTAATGCGTGATTCTACTTCCTTGACCATTTGCACTAAATTTGCCTCAATCCTCCCACAAGTCGGGCAAGAGACAATACTCACACCACTTTTTTGTCTCCCACTATATTGCAAAATCATCTTGGCGACTTTGATTTCTTCTTCAAGCTCACCAGTAATCGACACACGCATCGTATCACCAATACCTTCCATCAACAATCCACCTAACGCCATTGAGCTTTTTACCATTGAATGCGGGAGCGTGCCGGCTTCAGTTACACCCAAATGAAAGGGATATTCTACTAAAGGGCGCAACATACGATAAGCTTCCATTGTGCGAATCACATCACTTGCTTTGAGTGAAACTTTGATGTTGGTAAATCCAAAATCTTCTAAAAGCTTAATATTATACAAGGCAGATTCTACCATTCCCTTAGGCGTTGGACCATACTTTTCCTCAAAAGGCTTTTCCAAACTCCCGCCATTCACACCGATTCTAATGGGAATCCCCCGCGCATTACACGCATCAGCTACGGCTTTGATCCTATCTTTTGAGCCGATATTACCCGGATTAATGCGTATGCAATCCACACTTTCAGCAGCAATCAGCGCAAACTTATAACGAAAATGAATATCTGCCACGATAGGCAAAGGTGAAAGAGCTTTTAATTCTTTCAGCGCATCAGCATCTTTAGGGCTACTCACCGCGACACGCACGATATTTGCTCCTGCAAGATAAAGCCTATCAATCTGTTCTTTTGTCGCCTGAACATCACAAGTCTTACTAAAAGTCATACTTTGCACGCTGATAGGAGCATCTCCCCCTATAGCGACATTACCTACAAAAATTTGTTTCGTTTTAAATCGTTTCACTTTGATTCTAATCCTTTAATAAAGTGTTGGTTATTTTACCACTATTGGGTAAAATTCCCTTAATAAATTTAGCAATATTAAAGGGTCTTGATGCACGAATATTCCATTGTCGCCTCATTGATTGAAATGTGTGAAGATTACGCCTTAGAACATCATGCCGACAATATTGCCACGATTCGTATTGCTATCGGAGAAAGAAGTGGTGTTGATCAAATGCTTATTCAAAACTCTTTTGAAACTTTCAAGCTTGATTCTCAAGTCTGCCGCAATGCAAATCTCGAAATTGAAACACAAAAGGTTATCTTGGAATGCCAAACTTGTCATCACAGATTCGATGCTAAGAATCTGACATACAGCACTTGCCCTAAATGCCATAGTCAGCAAACAATCATCACTCAAGGTAAAGAATTACATCTCATGGCATTAGAGCTTGATGTGCCGAGTTAAAGCCTAAAGAATCACAAGGAGAAAAAATGTCGCCAAAACATCAGAATGAAGACAAATCCACTGCCGACAAAATCGATCAACGAGTTTTTGAAAAACTCCTCAAATATAATCCTCAAAGTCAGAATCTATGGGATATTGTAGGAATATTTGAAGATGAGCGTAAAAAATTACGCATTGATGTCGCACAATATCATGAAGATATAAAAACCTGTAAAACCACGCTTAAAGAGCTTCGAGAGCAAGTCGCCAAAGAACAAAACCTCCTTAAAGATATTAAAGCACAAATTGCAGATATTCCAAAAGATCAAATCAAGCCTAAAAACCCATTATCAAATGAAGACACCGATAAACTTTGTGCGAAAATTGACACCTTACAAGCAAAAATCACAGATTTAGAACTCGAAAATACAAAGCTTTGCGTGGAATTACGCGATTTGAGAAGTGAAGCCCAACTCCAAGCAAATCTGACATTTTTAGAATCTAGCCAATCTCACAAGGAATAAAAATGAATGCCCAACAACCCCACGCTCCCACAAAAACAAAAAAAATCTTTGTGAGTGCTTGTGAGCCAAGCTCAAATCTTCACCTTAAAGCACTCTCCAAACATCTTGACACGCACCTTGAAATCTGTGGGATTTTTGACAAAGATTCTTTACAAGGGCTGAATGCCTCCCCTTCTTATACACTCAAAGATTTTGCTGTCATGGGGTTTTTTGATGTGATTAAAAAGATTTTCTTCTTCAAAAAAGCATTACGAGAAATGACGCAACTCGCCCAAACTTGCGATGTAATCCTACTGATGGATAGCTCTAGCTTTAATATTCCTCTTGCTAAAGGTGTCAAAAAAGCACAAAGCAAAGTACCGATAATTTACTATATCCTTCCTCAAGTATGGGCATGGAAAGCATGGAGAGCCAAAAGCATTCAAGCTGCATGTGATAGGCTGTGTGCTATTTTGCCTTTTGAGCTAATGATGTATCCCGAAGCTACACAAACACAGAAAATCACTTATGTCGGACACCCTTTGCTTGATGAGATTCCCACACTCAAAAATGAAATAATCCCGCGTCAAAAAGGTCCTATTGCCTTTATGCCTGGCAGTCGCAAAATCGAAATCAAAAAAATCTTCCCTATCTTTTTGGAAGTCGCCAAACAGCTTGATATGCCTAAGATTCTAGTGATTCCCGAGCATTTTAAGAGTTTAGATTCTCAATCACTAAAAGCAATCTATGGTGAAGGTTTGGAACATTTTGAGATAAGCTTTGATGCAAACGCTACACTTTTACAATCTAGTTTTGCATTTGTTTGTTCAGGCACAGCAACACTTCAAGCGACATTGATTGGCACACCTTTAGTATTAGGCTATAAAGCGCGTAGCATTGAGCTTAACATCGCAAAAATATTTGTCAAGCTCCAATGTATTGGTCTCGCCAATATCTTTTATAATGCCCTGCATTCAGGCTCACCTCGAGCTGGTGCGCATCGGATTCACACGGAGTTGATACAAGAAGACTTGACTGCGGAAAACTTACTCAAAGCTTACGAACAATGCGATGAGCAAACATTTCTTAATAAGGCGCAAGAGATTCGCTCTTATCTTAGCAATGGTAGTGCAAAGAATGTCGCACAAATTATCGAATCCTATTTGCAAGAAACAAGATAAAGAGATCATATTGCCCTTATCACACGCATTGCATTAAGTAAAGCTAAAATTGCCACACCGACATCTCCAAAGACTGCAAGCCACATATTAGCAATGCCCGCAGCTCCCAAGACAATGAGCACCGCTTTGCTTCCTATGGCAAATGCAATGTTTTGCCAAGTAATGTATCGCGTGTTTTTAGCGATTTTAACCGCATGGCTTAAAGCCGTGAGCGAAGGTGCAGTCAAAATAATATCCGCACTTTCCTTGCTTACATCATTGCCCTTTTCTTGCGCAGCAATACTAATCCCTACATCTGCCAAAGACAATACCACCGCATCATTAATACCATCACCGACAAATGCTGTTTTAGAATCTCCGTATTCTTTCATCAACATTTGTAATTTTTCTGCTTTTTGTGCAGGAAGTAGCCTACCATAAGCTTGAGAAATACCTAATTCCTGTGCGACTGCATTAACATTAGCCTGTGTATCACCGCTTAAAATCGCAAAATGTTCAATCCCTTGTGCTTTGAGCTTAGCAATGGTAGATTTGCTGTCCTCTTTAATCTTATCAGAAATCACAATATATCCCGCATAAACACCATTTTTTGCGATATACACAATGCTACCAGATTGATTTTGACAACCTTCAAATACTATACCCTCATCGTTGAGCAATGCCTCATTCCCTAACAGAATCTTATCTTCTCCACAAAATGCCACGATACCCTTTCCACTTACTTCCCGATAATCTTTCACATGACACTGATGCAAGGTAAGAGATTGCGCCGCTTCTTTGATACAAGTCGCAATAGGGTGATTGGACATTGTCTCCCCACACACCGCTAATTGTAGCAAATCCTCCTGCGTAAAACCCTTTTGAGGCACAATCTCACACACTTCAAATACACCTTGTGTAAGCGTTCCTGTCTTATCAAAAACAATATTTTTCACCATAGAGAGTGTTTCAAGATAGGTTGAGCCTTTAAACAAAATGCCTTTCATACTTGAAGCTCCAATCGCCCCAAAATACCCTAATGGCACAGAGATAATCAACGCACAAGGACAACTTACCATCATCACAACCAATCCGCGATAAATCCACTCATTCCAATCTCCTACAAACAAAGGCGGGATTACTCCTACACACAAAGAAAGAACAAAGATGATTGGTGTATAAACACGCGCAAATGATGTGATAACTTTTTGTGTTTTAGCCTTATTAGCACTTGCATCTTGCACCAACTCCTGAATCTTGGCAATATGGGAATTTTCAAAAACCGATGTAACTTCCACTTCAAGCAAGGCAAAAGTATTAATCGAGCCTGCGAGAATCATATCGCCCACATCTACACCCACAGGCACACTTTCTCCATTGATAGCACGCATATCAAGATAACTTTTACCATAAATGATTTTTCCATCTGTGGGCACTTTTTCGCCGACCTTAACCAGAATCACATCGCCTAATGCTAATTCACTCGGGCTTACATCACGGACATCATCGGCTTTATTTGTAGAGTGAATCTTCAAATGAGCCACTTCAGGTATCGCTTCAAGCAAAGAATGTATCGATTTTTTAGAGTTTTGCACCACGATAGATTCTAAAAGCTCTCCCAAACGAAAAAAAAGCATCACTGCTACCGCTTCACTCACCTCTCCGATGCAAATTGCTGCGAAAGTCGCAAAAGACATTAAAAAATGCTCATCAAAAATAATTTTATGCTTGAAATTAGCTATCATTGCTTTAAATACAGGAAAACCAGCGATCACATACACCACACCCAAAATTATATAAGCACAATAAACAGAATCTAAAGGTAAAATATCCTTATAAGATTCTAAAACTAACCCTTGCAAGAAAAACATACCCACACAAAACCCTGCAAACAATCCCAGCAGCATCAATATTTCAGACCTATTAGTATGAGAGGTATGCGCAGGATAGCTCGTATGCAGACGCACTTTTGGCTCAATTTCTTGAATCTTTCGTTTCACCGCATCAATATCGTGAGTATCAATCTGAAGCGTATTGGTATTAAAATCTACCTTTGCACTCAAAACATTTGGCATCGTATCAAGCACATTTTCAATCTTTTGGGCGCAAGAGGGACAATCAAGATTCTCTAAAATAAATTTTTGCATTTATATTCCTTCAATCAAATAACAATGCCCGCATCATAACATAAAATAAATAATACATATAGGGGTATATGTATTTATCGAACATAAAGCATAATCGTAACATTTAAAAGAATCTAAATGTTACATTGAACCTCAATCTGTGCTATAATCGCGCATTGATTTTTTGACGAAGGAATAATGTGGCAATCTCTAAGACTTCCAAACAAAGCACAAAAAAGACAGAAACTAAAGAGTCAAAAACATCGCTTAAAGAAAGTATCACCAAAAGAATCAAAAAGCACAAGAAAGCCCAAACACCACTAGATTCTGAAACCTTAGAATCTCACCAAACAACACACGAATCATCACTTGAAACTGCACCAGCCACAAACGAAGATCGATGGACAAAAACATTTATCGGATTAGGGGTTGCGATTTTATTAGGTATCATTGCTGCCTTTTTGGCAAAATTCTACCTTCAAGCTTCTTTTAAAGTTTCCGCTTTGCTTGGCATCATTATTTTACTCGTAACACTATGGACAAATAAAGCCCTGCCTTTGGGTGTTGTCTCGCTCCTGCCCATTATCCTTTTTCCTAGTTTTGGGATTTTAGACACCAAAAGTGCTGCTGAAAACTACGCTCACCCAATTATCTTCCTTTTCTTAGGAGGCTTTATGCTTGCTACGGCAACTGAAAAAATCGGTTTGCATCGCGTGATAGCAAAAAAATTTTTGGGTATTTTCCCCAAAACACCTAAAGGTGTGATTCAAGCATTAGGATTTGCCTCTGTTGTGCTTGGCACAGCCTTATCAAACTCTACCGTGGCGATTTTATTACTGCCTATCGCACTTTCAATCACAGAAGATTATTTTCTCAAATTACGATTTCTCCTTGCTGTAGCTTTCGGGGCAAGTATCAGCGGTATTACCACGCCTATCGGTAGCCCTCCTAATTTGATTTTCTTAGGCTTTTTAGAGAATCTTGGTATTGAAGGGATTAGCTTTACCACATGGATTTTTATGATGGCTCCCTTAACGATTTTGATGCTTTACACAATGGTATGGCTTCTTTCTTTTAACACCAAGGATCATGCGTTGGAAGTCAATATGTTTGATGATGTGCAAGTGAGCTTTGCTCATAAACGCCTATTGTGTCTGATTATCGCTTTGCTTGTTTTGCTTTTTATCAATTCGCCCATTAAGCCCTTTTATAATGGCTTAGGACTTAATGAAAACATCATCTTACTTGCTTTTGGGCTATTAATGTTTGTGCCTAAGATAGGATTCTTAGATTGGGACGATTCTAAATCCATTCCCTACGAGCTTATCTTTTTATTTGGAGCAGGTTTTTGCATCGCCACTGCATTTTCACAATCCGAACTCGGAGGAGCATTTGAAGGTTTCTTTGCTCAATTCTCTGGACTTCCTTTTATTATCTTTTTGTTTTTGGCTTGTGTGAGTGCAATCATCGCGACAGGATTCTTAAGCACAACTGCTTTGATTGCGATTTTATTGCCTATTGTTTATACCGCAACACAATCATTCCTTGTCGGCAAAGAACCGACAATCACTATGCTTGCGATTACAATTTGTGCAAGTTTTTCTTTTATGATACCTATCAGCACACCTCCTAATGCTATCGTTTTTGCTAAAGGCAATATCAAAGCATGGGATATGGTGCGATTTGGTTTTGTGTTAAGTGTGGTGGGGATTATTGCTGTTACACTTTTTGCCTATATTTATTGGCGATGGTTTTTGAGTAGTTAAAAATTTAAAGATTCTCAAAATTTCTTACAAATAAACTACGCATTTTTCGCAACTAACTCATTCTCGAAAAATGCTCTATCGCCTTAGCAAGGTCATTTAATGTCTTATCCTCATCGCCATGCTTAATACCATCACGCACACAATGATTAATATGCCCCTCTAAAATGATTTGCCCTACTTTATGAATAGCACTCTTAGCGGCATTGACTTGTATCAATATATCAGGGCAAGGCACACCTTCATTGATCATTTTGTCAATCCCATTGAGCTGCCCAATAATCTTTGAGATACGCTTGTGAAGTGAAGAAGCATCTTTGCGTGTTTCCATAAAATCTCCTTATTGTTTGATAAATTATATTCTCCGATAGCTCAATGCTTCAAGAATATGGCTTTTTGTGATGCACTCTTCTTGGGCAAGGTCAGCGATAGTGCGTGCAACTTTTCTTATCTTATTTTTTGCACGATAAGATAACCCAAAACGCTCAACAGCTTGCTCAAGAAGCGTTTGTGATGGGGTATCAAGCACACAAAATTCCTCAATCCCTTTTTCATCAAGTTTGCCATTAAAAATTTTTTGTCCTCGATTTTTTTGATACTTAAAAGCAGCAAAAACTTGCTCCTGCATACTTTGAGAATCCATACAAGATGGTAAAGATGAAGTATTTGGCTTTTCTTCACTCATTTGGACAAACATATCAATACGATCCCAAAAGGGTTCAGAAAGCCTTGAACGATAAGCAGCAATTTCTCTATCTTGGCAGCGACATTCTTTTGTCTTACTTAAAAGATTTCCGCATGGACAGGGATTCTGTGCGCCCACAAACATAAAAGATGTATCATATTCTATCTTTGAATGCACACGCGAAATACTCAATTTATTATTCTCTAAAGGTTCTCGCAAAGATTCTAAAATATCCCTTTTAAAATGAGGTAATTCATCAAAAAACAAAATACCATTATGCGCTAAAGCAACTTCACCCGGCTTAACTTCGTATTGAGTAGCTGAACCTAAAATACTTGACTTACTAGCACTTTGATGAGGATTGCGAAAAGGACGCAAAGGCGTGTAAGCTGTGCTTTGTTTATTGAGAGCTTGATGCTTGACATTTTCAATCATTTCTTGAAGAGAACTCGGGGGCAAAATATAAATCAAACGCTTGGCAATCATACTTTTTCCACAACCCGGAGAACCCTCCATAATGAAATTATGAAAACCACTTGCCGCAATTAAAGCAGCGCGTTTAGCGATAGGCTGATGATGCACATCTTTAAAGTCAAGCTCAAAATGCGATTGATAAAAATAAGATTCTCCAAGAATCTCTATTTTTTCAAATCCCAATGTCCCCTCTTGCGATTCTGGCAATAAATCCGGTGTATTACAAATCTCGATAGCTTGCGTCAGTGTTTGCACAAAATAGAATCTAAGATTAGGAATCATACACAACAAATCTTTCGCATCTTGAGGCACTATCACTTTAGCATCAGGATATAACAAAGCAACATCAAGTAATAAAGGATAAATAGAATCGAGATATTTCACACTCCCATCTAATCCTAACTCACCAAAAGCAAACCAATCTTCTGCATTATCGGTGTTTTTTTGTAACGCAAGCGCAATAGGCAAGTCAAAATGCCCACCATTTTTAGGCAAATCAGAGGGAGAAAGATTGACATTAATCTTCTGTGGAGGAAGTATAAAATGATTATTCACAAGAGCACTTTGAACACGTTGTTTGGATTCTTGAATAGAGTGATGGGCTAAACCGGTAATGTTAAAATTAGGTAATCCTCTTGTAAAAGTCGCCTCTACCTCAACGATTTTAGCAGAAGTGCCAAAGCTAGTCGCACATAAAATTTTATTAACCATTGTTATTGAGATTGTTCTTTTTGGATTCTCTTAAGTTCTTTTTCAAACTTTTTACGTCTCAAAATGGGGAGTTTATCCACAAAAAGTATGCCATTAAGATGATCAATTTCGTGTTGAATAGCAACAGCTAAGAATCCTTGTGCCTGCAGAACTTTCTCATTCCCATAACGATCATTGTAAGCAATCGTTACTTCATCAAAACGTTTGATACTCTCATAAAAATTAGGGACAGACAGACAACCCTCGTCCCATTCAATTTCGCCCTCTTGCTTCAAAAAGACAGGATTGATGATTTCTAACATATCCTCTTTGTATTGCTCATTATCTTCACGAGGAATATTGATGACTAAAACTTGCAAGGGGTTTCCTACTTGAATCGCTGCCAATCCTACACCATTAGAATCCATCATTGTTTCATACATATCATCAAGAAAAGTATGAAGTGTCTCATCAAAAACCTCTACGGGCTTTGATTTTTGACGCAATCTTGCATCAGGATATTTCAAAATTGTCAAGGTCGCCAAAACCATCTCCAGACAACATACTATCAAGATTATCTTCTTCTTGCACTGCAAGATTTGAATCTTCTTTGTCTGCAAATTTCAGACTCTTGTTTTCTTGTAAGGCAGATTCTAGCATTGTTTTTGCCTCTTGTAGCATTGTTTCAGGCGTCTTATTCACATCAAAAACAATCCCTCCCATAACAATGCTTAAGGACAATTCTAAATCACCTATATAAATAGTTGTCGCCTTGCATTTTTTAATCACATTTTCACAAAGCTCCACAGCGGCGTCTTTTTGAACATTTTTGAGCAATATTCCAAATTTTCCAGCCCCCAAATAAGATACTAAATCTTTTTTTCCTACATTTTTAGACACAATTTTAGAGATATTTTTAAAAACCGTAACCAATTTTGCCTTATCAGTAAGAGCTGCACCTAGTTCTTTAGAAGGTGTAAAAACTACCACTGCACAATGTCGAGGAAAATCTTTGCCATTCTCACATTCTGATTCTAAACCTTGAAAAAAGAAGGCTTGATTGTAGATGCCCAAAGTCGTATCATATATCGCATCTTGTTTAGTGCTCGAAGATTTTGCATACATATCACGATAAGAACGAGAAATCACATCTGCTTGTGAAACAAACTGCTTATGGAATCCTCTGACTTCATTTAATAAAACCTTAATAGCATTTTGCGCACCTAGAGGATTATTGATTTTAGCAATATCACTAAGTCGTTTGTTAATATTTGTTTCCATTGCAGACATTGTCTTGCAAAGTGTCAATAAATGCTCCAAAACCTGCTTAAGCAAGACAAAATTATCGTTAAATATTTTCTCTAATTCAAAAATCCTATCATCATGATTTGTGCTTTCCACGATTGCTCTGATTTTTTCTTTCACATTTTCATCTTGTTCTTGAGAAAGAGTTTTTTCAAAATATGCTTCAAAATTTTCAGGTAAAGGCAAAATAGCGTCTTTTTCCAAATCCTGCATCACTTGTTTCGAAATTGAATTAAGCTTTTCAGTCGTATCTGTTTTGGGGGCAGGTGCAGCTGTTTCTTGTTTCTTAGAAGCTTTTTTTCTTTCTCCTTCTAATCCAACTTCTTCAAGATTACCAAAAAAATCGTTATTCCCAAGGTCTAAGTCTAATTCATTTAAGTCCATTTACAACCCCTTTATGCGTTATTTTAAACTCCTAGTGAGAATCTCATCAACTAACCCATACTCCTTCGCCTCAATACCACTCATAAAAAAGTCTCTTTCAGTATCTTGCGCGACTTTTTCTACATTTTGCCCAGTATTTTGTGCCATTATTTCATTGAGAATCTTTTTTAGTCTCAAGATTTCTTTAGCCTGAATCTCAATATCAGTAGCTTGTCCTTGTGCTCCGCCCAAAGGCTGATGAATCATAATGCGAGAATTAGGCAATGAATATCGCTTACCCTTTGTGCCCGAACTCAACAAGAACGCTCCTGCAGAAGCTGCTTGTCCAATACATATCGTGCTAATATCACAACGAATGTAATTCATCGTATCGTAAATACTAAAGGCACTCGTGATAACACCACCGGGAGAATTGATATAAAAACTAATGTCTTTTTCAGGATCTTCTGCTTCTAAAAACAATAATTGAGCAACGATAGACGAAGCGACATGATCATTAATCTCACCACTTAAGAGAATGATTCTATCTTTTAAAAGTCGAGAATAAATATCATAGCTTCGTTCTCCACGCCCAGTGCGCTCAATCACATAGGGAATATAACTACTCATTACGAATCCTTTGAATCTTGACTGGTTTGAGATGAAGATTTTTTATTTTGCTCATCATTTTTTTGATTTAATAAAAAATTCAACACCCTATCCTCAATCATCGTCATTTTGATTGCAGGCACAAGATTATTTTTTTGGTAATACTCTAGTGTCGCTTTTGGGTCTTGTCCCACCATCATCGCTTCATAATAAATCGTTTGCAATACTTCATTATCTTGAATGACGATATTGTATTTCTTAGCCAAAGCGTCCATAATAAAAGTAATTTGCACACTTTTAGAAGCTTCTTCTCGATGAGATTCTCTTTCTTGTTTGGCTTTATCTTGATCGTTTTTAATATCCTCTAATGCTTGAGGTTCAAGTCGAGAAAGCGCATTGCGGAATAAAATGTCCATTTCTTGCTCAACAATAATGTCTGGCAAATCAAAAGCAATATTTTTTAGCAACGCATCAACCAACTTTTCCTTTAATTCTTTATTATAAAGCTCCATTTTTTGCTCTTCTTCGAGCTGTCCTTTAATCATTTCTTTCAGATTCTCAAGATTAGATTCTGCTCCGGCAATGCTTTGAGCAAACGCATCATCAATTTTTACTTTGTCTTTTTGCAGAATCTTATGTAATTTTACCTCAAAAGTCGCATCTTTACCTGCTAAATGTGCCGCTTGATAATCTTTAGGGAAAGGCACTTGGATACTACGCTCTTCGCCTTTTTTCATACCAATAAGTGCATCTTCAAAACCCGGAATAAATTGATTAGAGCCAATTGTGAGATTGAAGTTTTCTCCTTTTCCTCCCTCAAACTTTTCTCCATCGACAAATCCTTGAAAATCAATCTGTGCAGTATCACCCTTTTGTAATGCGCGATCTTCGCTCACCTCACTTAAAGGTGCGCGATTTTGAGCTATCTCTTCTAAACGCTCATTGATTTGAGATTCACTGATAGTCTTGAGATTCACATCAGGGACATATTTTTCTACATTATCAAGTTTAATCTCTGGAGCAATGCTGATTTTAATTTCTAAATCAATCTTATCATTGTTTTTATCAAACTTTGAAATAATGGGATTTCCTACAAGTGCGTTAGGAGCGACATTTAACTCCTTAAGCGCCCTATCAAGCATATCTTGAATCGCTTCTTGTTGTGCATCTTGCTCAATTTGCTCTTTGTAACGAGACTTGATTACTTGTGCAGGGACTTTGCCTCTTCTGAATCCGTCAATTTTAACGCGTTTAGCAATGTCTTTGATAATCTTATCAAACTTTGCTTCAAGCGTAGAAAATGTAATATTGCCCTCAATTGTGGCATTAGCATTGTTTGTGCGCGTAGTCTTAAAAGTCATAGGTTTCCTTAATAAATAACAAAGTATAATGCGTATTCTAAACAAAAGAATCTTAAAGATAGGTTTTACAGCAATGGCATTATCTCAAATCAAACAAAAACTCCAAAATAATATCAATCTTTCACCAAGTTATGGGCTTCTGATTAAAGTAATGCAAAATATGATGGTCGCTAGTGGGATTAAACCATCTGTGGGAGATATTGTGAAAATTTTTTCTTACGAACATTCTGTGCGAAGTTTGGGTATGGTAACTGCCATTGAAGGTGAAAAATTTTTTATCAGCCCTTTTTCATTTATCGAAGGACACAAATGCGGGGATAGAGTGCGTATTATCAATCACGGCTTACAGATTCCCGTAGGAAATGAAATACTTGGCAGAGTGATTAATCCTTTGGGTGAACCTATTGATCAGCTTGGGGCAATCAATGCGACATCATTCACGCCTTTGATACGCTCACCCATTAGCGCATTAAAACGCGGGCTTATCAATGAAATCTTTGAAGTTGGCGTCAAATCAATTGATGGCATACTGACCTGTGGAAAAGGGCAAAAAATGGGAATCTTTGCAGGTTCGGGTGTAGGAAAATCAACACTTATGGGTATGATTGTAAGAGGGTCAAATGCTACAATCAAAGTAATTGCCTTGATTGGTGAGAGAGGGAGAGAAGTCCCCGAATTTATCCATAAAAATCTCAATGATGATTTGACAAATACAATTCTTGTCGTTGCGACAAGCGATGATTCACCACTTATGCGCAAATACGGCGCATTTTCTGCTATGGCAATTGCTGAATATTTCAAGTCTTTAGGTAACGATGTGCTATTTATTATGGATTCTGTAACGCGTTTTGCTATGGCTCAAAGAGAAATTGGCTTGGCGTTAGGAGAACCGCCCACAAGCAAAGGTTATCCACCATCTGTGCTCACATTGCTACCACAACTAATGGAAAGAGCAGGCAAAGAAGATGGTGTAGGCTCAATTACTGCATTCTTCACGGTGCTTGTAGAGGGCGATGATCTTAGTGATCCAATCGCTGACCAAAGTCGGAGTATTCTTGATGGGCATATTGTCTTAAATCGTGATATGTCGGATATGGGAATCTATCCACCGATTAATATTCTTAATTCTGCCTCGCGTATTATTAATGACATTATTACACCCGACCATCTTAAAGCAATTAGAAAATTTCGTAGGCTTTATTCACTCATGAAAGAAAACGAAGTGCTTATTCGCATCGGTGCTTATCAGAGGGGTTCTGATGCTCAACTTGATGAGGCAATTCAAAAATATCCAATGATGGAAACATTTCTTAAGCAAGAAATGGACGACAAATGGAGTTTTGATCAAAGTCGCGAAGAACTCTTATCAATTATGGGCGAGAATTTATAAGAATCTTACTTGAACATTACGATTAATGCCGATTAATGATAAAATTAATCATAAAATGATAAAATTCCAACGCTTTGTAAAAAACAAAGTTAAGAAATACTTTACTTTTATGAATGACTAATAAGAACTGGAATAGGAGCTTAATGATGGAGCAGATTTACTTAGACAATAACGCTACGACAATGGTTGATCCACGCGTTAAGGCAATGATGGACCCTTACTTTTGTGAGAAATTTGGTAACCCCAATTCACTTCATAAATACGGGACAATCACTCATGAACCCATTACTCAAGCCATTGATAAATTATATCAAGGTATCAATGCAAATGATGAAGATGATGTGATTATTACTTCTTGCGCGACAGAATCTAACAATTGGGCGATTAAAGGCGTATATTTTAGCCATATTTTTAGAGGTGATAAAAACCATATCATCACGACAGAAGTTGAACACCCTGCAGTGCGTGCAACTTGTGCATTTTTGGAAAGTTTGGGTGTAGAAGTAACCTATATTCCAATCAATTCAAAAGGCACGATTGATGCCTCACAGATTCAAGAAGCTATACGCGAAAATACTGCTCTTGTTAGCATAATGTGGGCAAACAATGAGACAGGTATGATTTTCCCTATTGAATCAATCGGTGAGATTTGCAAAAAACATCAGATACTTTTTCACACTGATGCTGTGCAAGCAATCGGCAAGATTCCCGTTGATGTGCAAAAAGCAAATGTGGATCTACTTTCGTTTTCTGCTCATAAGTTTCACGGACCCAAAGGTGTTGGGGCATTATATATCAGAAAAGGTGTGAATCTCACTCCCTTATTTCATGGTGGGGAACATATGCGTGGCAGACGCAGTGGGACGCTCAATGTCCCTTATATTGTCGGTATGGGAGAAGCGATGAAACTTGCTGTCGATGCTTTAGATTTTGAAAATAAAGAAGTAAAAAGACTAAGAGATAAACTTGAAGATGCTCTTCTCAAATTTCCCGATGTGCTTGTTGTGGGTAGTCGTGAAAATCGTGTACCCAACACGACACTTATCAGCATTCGTGGAATCGAAGGAGAAGCTATGCTATGGGATCTCAACAAAGCAGGGATCGCTGCCTCAACAGGAAGCGCGTGTGCGAGTGAGGATTTAGAAGCAAATCCTGTAATGGTAGCTATTGGCGCAGATAAAGAATTAGCTCATACAGCGATTCGTCTGTCTCTCTCACGATTCACGACAGAAAAAGAGATTGATTATACCATTAGCGTATTTGAAAAAGCTATTAAACGTTTGCGCTCTATTTCAAGCACTTATGGCGCATAAAACAAAACAACAAAAAGGATAAATAATGGCAAAAAATGATTTAATCGGGGGAGCCTTATGGGACGCTTACTCCAAAAAAGTCCAAGACAGAATGGATAATCCTACTCACTTAGGAGTGCTTACACAAGCTGATGCAGATTCTAAAGGAGGCAAACTAATCGTTGCTGATTACGGAGCAGAGGCTTGTGGTGATGCTGTCAGATTGTATTGGATAGTAGATAACGAAGACAGAATTATCGAAGCAAAGTTCAAAAGTTTTGGCTGTGGGACAGCAATCGCAAGCTCTGATATGATGGTAGAGCTTTGTTTGGGCAAAAAGGTGCAAGAAGCCGTAAAAATCACTAATCTTGATGTAGAGAATGCGTTGCGAGATGATCCAAATACACCTGCTGTGCCCGGACAAAAGATGCACTGCTCTGTTATGGCTTATGATGTGATTAAAAAAGCAGCTGGTATGTATTTAGGTAAAGATGCCGAAGACTTTGAAGATGAAATTATTGTGTGTGAATGTGCTCGTGTCAGCTTATCGACAATCAAAGAGGTCATTCGTTTGAACGATTTAAAAACGGTCGAAGACATCACGAATTACACAAAAGCCGGAGCATTTTGTAAAAGCTGTGTCAAACCCGGAGGACACGAAGAGAAAGAATATTATTTAGTAGATATTTTGCGTGATGTGCGTCAAGAAATGGAAAAAGAATCGCTACAAAACATTGCTAACAAATCAAGTAGCGGCACACTAAGTTTTAAAGAGATGACAATGGTGCAAAAAGTCAAAGCCATTGATAAAGTCATTGATGAATACATACGACCAATGCTGATGATGGATGGAGGTAATTTAGAGATTCTTGATGTCAAAGATACAGATGATGGGCATATTGATGTCTATATCCGCTATCTTGGTGCTTGTAGCGGTTGTGCAAGTGGTGTAACAGGAACACTATTTGCGATTGAATCAACCTTACAAGAAAAACTTGATCAGCATATTCGCGTTTTGCCTATATGATTTTTCAAATATTATAATTTTAAAGGATACAAGAATGATCTACGAGGAGAGGGTGAATGTCTTCTTCTGACGCTTTTTCGAGTGCTACACGAATCTTATAAAGCATGTCAAGACAAATATCCAATTCTCCTTGCGGGTTGCAACTCTGAATAATTGTTTCGACAATTTTCATACTTTTTTCAATAAGCCTTATTTTACTTTTGCCTTTATCCGTGATTTTTAGGCATATCACTCTTTTATCATTAATATCTGGTTTTTTGATTAAAAAATCCTTCCGACACAAATGCCCCACTTCTCGTGAAATGGTTGTTTTGTCCTTGCCAAGCTTTTTGGTTATTCTACTAATTGAAACATTCGACTCTTCAGAAACCATAAACAAAATGATACCTTGCTCAAAATTAAGATCATGTTCCTTGAGCTTTGATATGAAAAACATTTTGAATGTTTGTGCCGTTCTGCCAACTTGATATGCCAAATCTTTTCTATATTCCAAGACTACCTCTCAAAGTATTGATTATTTCACACAGCTTAAATTATAACAAAAATTTGCTATAATTTAGTTTTAGGCATAGTAGGCGGTTGCTTTTGGAAACAAAAGAGGAAAGTCCGAGCTACTTAAGACAGGATTCCATTTAACTAATGGCTAGGGTAACCTAAGGGAAAGTGCAACAGAAAATAACCGCCATTTTTATATGGCAAGGGTGAAAAGGCGGGGTAAGAGCCCACCGATCTTACAGCAATGCAAGATGCCATGCAAACCCAATTCGTAGCAAGAAGAGAATGGTTAAAGTCTTAGAATTACAACTCTTCGCTTGAGAATAAGAGCGATCTTATTCCTAGATAAATAATCGCCCACGACAGAACTCGGCTTATCGCTATGCCTAAATCTTACTTTACTATTCAAGCCAGTGGAAAACTTTGAAAGCTATACTTCATAAAATAATAAAAATACAAAGGTTTTGGAACGCTAAGTGCTTGTTTTTTGTAAATCTTAGCAAAAGGGTTTGTTATGTATAAAAACAATATTCTATCTACTTTTCAAAAACACATTGGCGTGGTTGAGGGTATGCCAGATTTGGTCGATGCACAGACACCAAGACAAACGACACCCTTAAGCACCTTACATATTCACAGATTCACAGAAGATATGAAAGGTGCAAATGAATTTATCGGCACGCTCCAAAGTGCGACATCGGCACTGAAGAAGATTCTCAAACTTGCACAGAGTGTTGATTCAGAATACGCTCAACCCATAGAAATTTCTCAAACCAAAGGTGAGATTAAAGAAATTACACAATCTTCTTGTTTTATGGGTGTGCCACTTTTTGATACAGAATTTAGCACTAAACTCAATGGGGAATCTTTTCACCTTATTATTGACAATCCTATGCCACTAGCAGACAAAGATTTATCATCACTGGTTGGCTATACAGAAGAAAAAATCAATGAAATCACACAGACGCTTCTTCAAATTAGTGATGCACTCACACAGCCGACTTTTTCACCGCGTAATCCCACAATGCCTGAATACAACTTTGATGAATGTGATAAACAAAATTTCACTCAATTATTTAAAGGAAAATAATGCTAAGATTTGCACCTTCTCCTACTGGTGATATGCACATTGGGAATCTACGCGCTGCGATTTTTAATTACATCATCGCCAAACAAACCAAACAACCCTTTCTTATCCGTATTGAAGATACAGACACGGCACGCAATATCGAAGGAAAAGACAAAGAGATTCTTAGTATTTTAAACCTCTTTGGGCTTTTATGGGACCGCCTTGTGTATCAAAGTGATCAATTTGAACATCACCGCCAACTTGCACAATACCTCATCAGCAAAGATTTAGCCTTTTATTGCTACTGCACCAAAGATTTTTTAGAGGAAAAAAGAGCAGAATACCAAGCTCAAAAAAAGCCTTTTCGTTATGACCCTGCATGGGCAGAAATACAGAAAAATACCAATCCAAAGCCTGTGATTCGCCTAAGAGGAGCGCAAAATAACATTTCTTTTTATGATTCTATCAAAGGCAAGCTGACATTTAACGCACAAGAAATTGATAGCTTTGTGATTATTAAAGAAGATGGGATTCCTACTTATAATTTTGCCTGCGCTCTTGATGATATGCTTTATGATATTAGTTTTATTGTGCGTGGTGAAGATCATGTGAGCAACACCCCTAAACAGATTCTCATTCATCAAAGTCTTGGCTATACCAAATCTTTAGGCTATGCCCATTTACCTATCATATTAGGAGAAAATGGCAGCAAAATGAGCAAACGCGACAATGCCTCATCAGTCGCTTGGCTTCTTGAACAAGGTTATCTCCCACAAGCTATTATTAATTATTTGGTTTCTATGGGTAATAAAACACCTCAAGAAGTTTTCAGGCTTGATGATGCGATTACATGGTTTGACATTAAAAATATCGCTAAATCGCCCGTGAAATTTGACATCAAGCGTTTGCGTTTTCTTAATCGTGAGCATCTCAAAATGCTTAACGAACAAGAATTTGCTCTCTTGCTTGAGAGTAAAGATCCCTCTGTTGGGGCATTGGGAAAATTACACCTGCAAGAAGCCAGCACATTAAATGAAATCAGAGAGAAACTGGATAAAATCTTTGGTATCAAATTGATTGCACAAACCTATGAAGGAGAAATTTATACGCAAGAGTGCAAGATTCTCTATAATATCCTTATAAAACTTATTGATTCAAATGCTCCGAGTTTGCAAGATTACGAAAGTCTCAAACTCGTTTTAATGGAAGAGAGCAAACTCAAAGGTAAAAAATTTTTCAAACCATTACGAATCCTTCTCACTGGGAATTCTCATGGGTTAGAGTTAAATGAGCTTTATCCGTATTTGCGTTTTTTCCTTAAAGATATACTAAGAGTGCAAGGATAAATTTCAGCAAACAATAATGATTCTGTAATTATGATATAATTTCTCAAAATTAAGGATATGATTATGATATTAGGCACTTTTTTAGGCGCATTTGCCGCTATTCTTGGTATGATTATTAATCTCTATATTTGGGTCGTCATCATTGCTGCACTTATTAGCTGGGTGCGTCCCGACCCTTACAACCCCATTGTGCAGATTCTCAATCGTTTAACACAACCTGTCTATGCAAAACTTCGCTCTATTATACCCACCACAATTGCAGGGCTTGATTTATCACCTCTCATTGTAGTCATCGTCCTTAAGTTTATTGATTTATCACTCATTCAACTTTTAATGCGATACGCAGCAAGGCTATAACAGAGAAGGGGGGAGGGAATGAGAATCTTATGCTTGTCGTTTTTTTTAGCTATATCCGTTTGGGCAAGTGATATTACACTTGAATTTTTAGAATCAAAACCAAAAGGTTTAGCGCGAGATTTTTATATTTGGCAATTCTTATCTGATGAAAAAACCACTTTAAAAGAAGCTTTGAAAGCCTACGAACTCATTTATCGCAAGACTGCTAAACTTGATCAGCTTATGGCTGCTAAAGGTAAAATCACCGAACTCCCACGAAATTTATACTGCCAACGATTAGGATTCCAAAAGCTTAAAAAACAAGATACAGCTTGTATCAAAGCAGGATTGAGCCTCTCAAGCATTCCTTCAATGCCCCAAAAAGACAAAGACTTTTTACTCAAAAAATTCCAAAATGATCCTGCCTATCAAAAACGCATCGCGATTCTCTCAAAACCCAATATTCTTACCTCGATGCTTTTAAGTGATGCTGGGACTTTTGCAGGAATCTATTACGGACTGACCCCCGCTCAACGCACTCAAATCATCAATCAAAAAATCAAACCTGCAGCTCTTAAAAAGCTTGCCGACCAGAATGTTACGAGTTTTAACAATATGCTTCAAGCTATTCTTGTCGTGCATGATAAAAGTTTTGCTAAATTTAAAGAATCTCTTGTAGGGGCAAACATTACAGGGGCAGATTCTTATACACTTTTTATGCTAGGTATCAATGAAGTCTTGCATCAACAACGCAACAATGCCCTTGCCTATTTCAAACGCTCTTTTAACAAGGCTACAACACCGATACAAAAAAACCGCGCCTTATTTTGGCAATACCGACTAAGCTCGGACCAAAAGATTCTCGAAAAACTTGCGCAAAGCACTTATGTAGATTTATACACGATTTATGCTAATCAAACACTCAATCAAAAACCACAATATCAAGTCGTGAGCGATTTAGGCAAATTAAGCAAAAAAGCACCGAATTTTGACATCAAAGACCCTTTCCAATGGCAGCTTTTACGAGAGAATCTTGCGGAAGTGAAGAGTAAAGATGCACTCAAAGACTTAAGCAAACATTTTGCCTATGAAGAAAGCAGTGCGCATTATGCTTATGTGCTTAATCAAATCAATCAATTTCAAATCAACTACTTCATTACACCTTTTGCAAACAAGCTCAAATGGAAAAATGACCACGAAAAGGCTCTCACTTATGCTGTCGCTAAGCAAGAAAGCACACTGCTTCCCGCCCTTGTTTCTACCTCTTACGCACTAGGAATGATGCAAATTATGCCTTTTAATGTCCAACCCTTTGCCAAAAGCCTTAAACGCGATAATATCAAACTTGAAGATATGTTTAATCCTATCACAGCCCTTGAATTTGGAAGATTCTACCTGAATGATTTAGGAAAGGAATTTAAACACCCTTTGTTTGTGTCTTATGCGTATAATGGAGGACCAGGATTCTTACGCCGCACACTCCAATCAAAAGCTTTGTTTCTCAAACATCGCAATTATGAGCCTTGGCTAAGTATGGAGCTTGTGCCTTATAAAGAATCTAGGGACTATGGCTTAAGAGTGTTAGCAAATTATATTGTTTATCAAGAAACTTTTGGGAACAATATCAATCTTGAAGAATTACTCAAGCAAACTTTAGTGAATTAATCCTTCATCAAGGAGTTTTTAATGATTCGTAAGTGTTTATTTCCAGCTGCAGGATACGGGACACGCTTTCTCCCAGCAACCAAAGCAATGCCTAAAGAAATGCTCCCGATTCTGACCAAGCCTCTGATTCAATACGGCGTAGAAGAAGCTTTAGAAGCAGGTTGTCAAAATATAGCCATTGTTACAGGTAGAGGAAAACGAAGTATCGAAGATCATTTTGACATTAACTATGAACTTGAGCATCAAATCAATGGCACAAGCAAAGAAGTTTTACTGCAAAGTATTCGCACTCTCACAAATTCATGTTCTTTCTCTTACACACGACAAAATGAAATGCGAGGCTTAGGGCATGCGATTCTCACAGGTGAAACACTTATTGGGTGCGAGCCATTCGGTGTGATTTTAGCTGATGACCTTTGTAGTAATCCTAATGCTCAAGGTGTGCTTGCACAAATGGTTAATCTCTATAAAAAATATCATTGCTCCATTGTCGCCATAGAATCTGTGCAGCCTAACGATGTAGATAAATACGGCATCATTGAGGGATCTTTGATTGAAGAAGGCGTATATCGCGTTACCAATATGGTAGAAAAACCAAGCATTGATCAAGCCCCTAGCAACCTTGCAATCATCGGACGCTATATTTTGACGCCCGATATTTTTGATATTTTGCGTGTAACTAAGCCCGGCAAAGGCGGAGAAATCCAAATCACAGATGCCCTACTAGAGCAAGCCAAAAAAGGCAGTGTGCTTGCTTATCAGTTTCAAGGAAAACGTTACGATTGCGGTAGTATTGATGGCTATGTCCAAGCAACAATGGACTTTTATCATCTCACATCAAAACAGAATCTATCGTAAAATATGTTTAACCTTAGTTTTTATGTTTTTTGTTGGCTTCTTACATTTTTGATATGTTTGCCTATTATTTTTAGCGGACTTTTGGCAGTTGCGCTTGAAGATGACACCCCTCCTCCAGAGGTTAGTCAGCTAAGTGAAATAGCACAATTACTTGAAACTTATACAAATGATAAAACAAAACTCAAATCACTTTTTGATCGTTTCATGGAATTGTATAAAACCTACGCTAAAACCGGCAAAGAATACAATTTGTGGCTTGACATTATTTCAAAATTTGCTGTAAATATGAATCTTATGGAAGTCGATGAAGTCGTTAAATTCCAAGATACTCTTGAAAACGCAAATCCTGAAAGCAAGTCAAGCATCAAGGAAGCAATCGGAAAAGCATTACAAAAACGAGAAAACAAATAACACGAAAAGAGGTATAAATGGACTATTTACAAATCACAAAAAGCCCTTCACTTAAAGGAAATGTAACTATATCGGGTGCAAAAAACTCTGCTTTGCCCATTCTTGCAGCGACATTGTTGAGCCAAAATGAAGTGCATATCAGCAATTTACCCGATGTGGTAGATGTCAAAACACTTGCAAAACTTTTAGAACATTTAGGCGCAAACATTGCATGGGAAAATCCCAACACACTTATTTGCGAAGCTAAACAAATCATTCACACTAAAGCCATTTATGACATCGTGCGTAAAATGCGTGCTTCGATATTGGTGCTTGGACCATTATTAGCGCGCTTTGGGTATTGTGAAGTCAGTCTTCCGGGAGGTTGTGCAATCGGCGCTCGTCCTGTTGATTTGCATATCAAAGCAATGGAAAAAATGGGAGCAAATATCCAAATCAAAGGTGGCTACATCATCGCTCAAGCAAAAAATGGCTTAAAAGGTGCGGATATTTTATTTGATAAAATCACCGTAACAGGGAGCGAAAATGTCATTATGGCAGCTGCCCTTGCTCATGGCAAAACCCGCATCATTAACGCCGCTAAAGAACCCGAAGTCGTCCAATTGTGTGAGATTCTCCAAGAAAGTGGCGTAAAAATCGAAGGTATTGGCACAAATGAGCTGACTATTGAGGGGAGTGGGGGTGAATTACTTGACTTCAAGCCAATCCGAATCATTCCCGACCGCATTGAGGCAGGGACATACCTTTGCGCAGGTGCAATTACAAATTCTTCTATCACATTAGAAAATATCCAGCCAACACATCTAGCAGCAATCACAGATAAGCTTGAGGAGATTGGCTTTAGCTTCAATAAAAGCACAGATTCTTTGACGATTCTTCCTAGTGCCAAACTCAAAAGCTTTGAAATCATTACGACAGAATATCCCGGATTCCCTACGGATATGCAGGCTCAATTTATGGCTCTTGCCACACAATGTGAGGGAGCAAGCGTCATTGAAGAGAGGCTTTTTGAAAATCGCTTTATGCATGTAAGTGAGCTTCAAAGACTTGGAGCGGATATTTATCTGAAAGGCAATCTTGCTAAAGTTGTCGGTCCTACACCGCTTATCGGTGCTGATGTTATGGCAACAGATTTGCGCGCAAGCTCTGCGCTGATTATTGCTGCACTTGTGAGTGAAGGCGTAACCAACATACACAGAATCTACCACCTTGATCGTGGCTACGAAAGCATCGAGCATAAATTGCGTGGTTTAGGAGTAAATATTACACGGCTTTCACGCTAAAGGAGAAATAATGAAAATAATTGTCTTGCTTTTGGGATTTTTCATCATCAGTTTTGCTCAACAATCAGTCCCTCTTGACTTACGCATAAGCACCACAGGCGACAAACAAAATCCTACTATTATCAAAACGCATTATCTTAAAGGCACGACTATCAAACATGGCAGACAGACCAAAACTGCTCCCAATGGCACACTTATCTTTGAGGCAAATTATAATCGTGATGCTTATGATGGCAATGTCAAGTCATACTATCCCAACGGCACACCCAAAGAAGAACGATTCTATGTCAATGGCAAAAAACAAGGTGTGCAAAAAAATTACCACTCTAATGGCAAATTACTAAGTGAGCAAAATTTTGAGCAAGGCAAAGAAGAGGGTGAGGGTAGAAAGTATTATGAAAGCGGCGCACTCAAAGAGATTCTCCATTATAAAAATGGTATGCGCACAGGCATCAGACAAGAATACCATAAAGAGGGCTATCTCCAATACGAAACAATGTATGAACAAGGCAAAAAAATATGGATGAAAACCTACGACAAAAATCAGAATCTGATTGAAGAAAAAAAATGTCGTTGGCAAGCATGTTACTAAAATAAACTGCGCTAAAAGGAGGTCTTATGGGTAGATTCTATCATTTTATTCTTTGCGGATATATCATTATCAGCATAGGCTGTATGCCCCAATCTCCTGCACCTACCGCATCTAGCAACACTCTCGCATCAAGCCAAAAATCAGCATCTGCTCCTAAACAAAATAGCCCTAAGCCTACGCAAAAACAAACTCCCGCCAAAGCAAATACAGATTCTATAAAAACCTCACCGACAAAATCACAAACACCCACTGCCACAAAGTCTATTTCTTCAAATATTTCTGTATCTTCATCATCACACACACCTCCAAATCAAACAGAATCTGCGCCGATTGATACGCCTACAACCCCGATAGAATCCACACCCTCATTAGATTCTCTTACAGCAAACTTAGTGGGTGAAATCAGAGAAGAAATTGTCGAGGAAGATGACTTGACTTTCCAAGCACACACTTCTTACAAACAAGGGACAAACACCAAACATGGCAAAGAGACGCTTTATTATCTTGAGGGAGGCATTGCGCGTATTGCTTTTTACAATGAAGGGAAACTTGTGGGACTTTATCAGATGTTTAGCCCTAAAGGAGTGTTAGTCTATGAAGCATACTACCAAAATGGCTTGTTGCATGGATTGTGCAAAATTTTTGATGTCCAAAGCGGCATACTTAAAAGTGAGATGAATTTCGCTTACGGCAAACAAGAGGGCATTATGCGTATCTATCAAAATGGTGTGATTTGGTATGAATTGCACTATCATCAAGGCAAAAAAAATGGCACTGCTAAAACCTTTAACAATCAAGGCAAGGTTATTGCAGAAGACTTATACAATGACGATGAGTTAATCAAGCGTTAGTTTCTCATCTTTTTAGAGAAAGTAAGCTATAATCGCTATTTTAAACTTAAGGAGTAAATGTGGCAGAAAAAAGAATCCTTGTAACCGGTGGAGCGGGTTATATAGGCTCTCACACAAACGCAATGCTTCGCAAAATGGGCAAATCAACACTTGTATTAGATAATCTAAGCTATGGACACAAACAATCCCTTGACCTTCTCCCCTACTCTCACACAGAGAATCTAGCGCAAAATTCGTATGGTGATACTTTTCTTATCCACGCTGACCTAAATGATAGCTTTGCGCTGAAAAAAATCTTTAGCCATTATGAGATTGATTCTGTTTTACACTTTGCTGCTTTTGCTTATGTGGGCGAGAGTGTCTCTGACCCTGCTAAATACTATCGCAACAATGTCGCCAACACACTCAATCTCCTTGAGGCGATGAAAGAATCTGGCTGTAAGAAAATCGTTTTTAGCTCTACTTGTGCCACTTATGGCAATCCTTTAGAACTCCCACTTAAAGAATCCCACCCTCAAAATCCTATCAATCCTTATGGACGCTCAAAGCTGATGATTGAGCAAATCTTGCATGATTTTAGTCATGCTTATGGATTAAACTATGTGATTTTGCGCTACTTTAATGCAGCAGGGGCAAGTATGGAATTTAATATCGGCGAATCGCATTCCCCCGAAACACATTTAATCCCGCTTGTGATTCAAAAAGCTTTAGGGCAAAGAAAGACTTTGAGCGTTTTTGGGCAAGATTATGATACTAAAGATGGCTCGTGTATCAGGGATTATATCCATGTCGATGATTTAGCGACTGCACACATTCTCGCCTTAGACTATTTAGATTCTCATCAAAAGAGTGAAGTCTTTAATCTCGGTAATGGCGAGGGATTCTCTGTCTTAGAAGTGATCCAAAAAATGTCTGAAATAGCCAATATCGAAATCCCTTATACCATAGAGGAAAGACGGGCTGGAGATCCTGCAGTGCTTATCGGAGATGCGACAAAAGCAAAAGAGATTCTAGGATATAATCCCTCATTTTCGAGCTTAGAGACGATTCTCAAAAGTGCATATCAATGGCATACTAACCAACGTTACTGATGTTTGCATTTCTTAAAAACCGCTTTTCTTTCACGCTCAATTACCATTGGCTCACGCTAGGTGGTGCGGTTTTTATAAGTGTATTTCTTAATCATTCTTTCAATACCGCTTTTAACGAATCTGCCACACAGGCAGATTTTGGTTATCTTGTATGGTATGGCAAAATCATTCATATCGTAATCTTAACCCTTGCACTTGAGATTCTCTGTGTGCGATTTGATGTCAAGGTTATACTAGGGCTGATACTCCTTATTGCAAGTGTGTGTGCGTATTATATGGATTCTCTAGGTATAGCAATCAATGAGGATATTATCCAAAGTGTTTTAGAAACTCATGCTAATGAAGCTATCGGTATGATAAATCTTGGACTTATGGGCTATATCATAGGATTTGGTATTCTGCCTTGCCTTGTGCTAAGCTTCATCAAACTTAAAAAATATCGCTTTCTTGATGCCTGCAAACAAAAGATTATAATTATTACGACTTTAAGTGCATTTATAGGATTGAATTTCTTACTGGGGGGTGGGCAGGATATTATTTTTGTCTTCAAGTCTCATAAAGGTTTAGCGAGTATGCCTAATCCTATCGCGCCTATTCGCTCTTCCGTCCTTTATGTGCAACATTTGCAAGAAACTCATTTTACACCCTCTCTGATTGCTCAAGACGCACATTTATCGCAAGACACGCCTCCACAAATTGTGCTTTTTGTCATTGGTGAAAGTGCAAGAAGTGCAAATTTCTCCCTCAATGGCTATGCCAAAGCTACAAACCCTTACACCCGCACTCTAAATACTATAAGCTTTAAGGATTTCTATTCGTGTGGTGTCATCACAGCTATCTCTGTGCCTTGTATGCTCACACATTACACGCATCAAACCTACACGAATCGCAATTTATCACTCTATGTCAATAATATCCTTGACATTGCACAAAGTGTAGGCTATGAAGTATGGTATCTAGGCAATAACGGCGGTAAATGCGTAGGAGGCTGTGATAGAAATATTGCGCATAAAATCTTGTATCCGAGTAATAGCCTTGATGAAGTGATGCTCCCCGATATAGAGCATATTATCCAAAATGCACAAAAGCATAAGAAAAATACCTTTATCATAGCACACCAATACGGCAGTCATGGGGCAGCTTACGCAAGTCGCTATCCCTCAAATTTTGAGCATTTCACTCCCGCGTGCAAACAAAAAGAGCTTTCAAAATGCACTTATGAAGAAATAGTAAATGCCTATGATAATACACTCCTTTATAATGACTATCTTTTAGCGCAAATGATAAGTCTGCTGCAAAAAGCCGATATGCGCTCTATGCTATGGTATGTCAGTGATCATGGAGAAAGTCTAGGGGAGCTAGGGCAATATATGCACGGGGGCTTAGGCTATAAACTCGCTCCAAAGTATCAAAAACATATCCCTTCGATTATGTGGTTTAGCCACCAATGGGGCAATATCCCCACTCTAGCTTTGGCACAACAAGAAAAGACACTAAATCATGATTATGTATTCCATACATTGCTGCATTTGCTAGGCATTCAAACGCAAGATTATGATAAGAATCTGGATATTTTAAGCGATAAGTAAAATCTTTTAGAATCTATGAAGCTCTCTTCAATGAAAAATTGTGCAAAGGTATCACGCTCATTCTCTTAGGCAAAACATTGAGGATAATTACCCCCCCCCCCCTTTCTTTTATTTAATTTATAAAGAATATTTTTTCATTTTTTTTTATAAATATTTTTTCCCCCTCACTTAAAAACTGGTATTATTCAA